>Ga0209614_1001261_pt1 | contig 19486 bp, 17 predicted proteins | sample BlaSprsedimmetaG_FD_185484 | JGI IMG/M metagenome (GOLD analysis project Ga0209614, IMG submission 185484) | Hot spring sediment bacterial and archeal communities from California, USA to study Microbial Dark Matter (Phase II) - Blank Spring... ... | reverse complement strand
ATTTAAACTTATGCGCAGCTTTATCATAATCCTTTTCATTTTTTTCTTAATTTTCTTGACCGGCTCTCTTTTTATTATTGATCCCCTGCTCTTTTATTTAATGATGTTCCTGGCTTTTTTAATTGCCATACTCTGCCTTGCCAATTACCTTGGCAAAACCAAAGGCTTAATAGCCGCTTTATTGCTTATCGGATTGCCATTTTTTCTTGAATACCTTTTTTTTATGTTCGGACTGCCTCTTTTTGAATCCCCCTTAATATCCTCCCTGCGCAGAATAGACGTGAGTTTGGCTATTAATCTTAACAACCTATTTTTTATCCTGACAGTGCCTTTGCTTTTCATAACCGCGCTCTTTTTTGCCCAAAAAATCAAGCTCTTTATCAATATAAAAGTTTACCACAAAACCTTTTTAATAATTGCCAGTTCAATTTTGATCGCCTTAAATTTTCTTGCCATCACTCCTGAAAATCTTATTTATAAAGACGCCTTGAAATGGCTGGTTATTGCTTTGGTTGTAAATTTATTATTATCAGTATTTTACCGTTTTAATGTTGGAACTCCGGAAATTTATAAAGAATTGCCGATTATTTTATTTTTATCGCTTTACGGCACTGGCGCATTAAGGCAAATGAACACTTTTAACCTGGTAGTTATCTTTTTACTGGCTGTTTTTTATCTGCTTATTTTATATAATGAATACAAAATCAGGAAAATCAGTTCTGCCTAATCTTTTTAATTATTTTTAACGCTATAATCAGCAAACAGGCCAAAATTATAAGCAAACTAAAAAACTGGGCCCAGCGCAACCCTAAAAAATAAGGGCTATAATCCAGCCTTAAAAATTCATTTAAAAAACGGCCGCTTGAATATAAGAAAAAATAAGCCAGGGCAATATTGCCATAACCTTGAAAATTTTCAAGGTTATTTTTTATTTTACTTTTAGCTAAACGTATTTTATGCCAGGCAAATAAAACTCCGAAGATTAAAAAATTCCAAAAGCTTTCATACAAAAAAGTCGGATGAAAATGGCTGTCAGATAAAAATTCCAATGGCCGCTTGGCAGGCGAAATCGGGATTCCCCAGGGCAAATTAGTCGGCAAACCAAAAAGTTCCATATTAAAATAATTGCCCCAACGGCCAAAAGCCATGGCCAGGGCCACAGCCACAACAATTAAATCCGCCAAAAGCCAGGGATTAATTTTTTTTCTCTTGCCATAAATATAAATCACCAAAAGCCCGGCAATCATGGCGCCATGGATGGCTAGCCCGCCTTGCCAAATTTTAAAAATATCCAGCAGATTATCCTTGTAATAATCCCAGGCGTAAAAAACATAATAAAGGCGGTCCCCGATCAAGCCAAAAATAATCAAATAAAAAGCCAGATCATATATTGTCTCTTTTTTTAAATTATATTGCCTGGCAAGGTAAAAAACAGCTCCAAAACCTGCCAGCGCGCCAAGGGCGATTAAAAACCCGTACCAATGGATTTTTAGCCAGCTGATTTGCAGCAAAATAGGCTCAGGCTCAAAATTATGCAAAAAATCAATTAATAAATTCATAAATTTCAATTTCTCCTTTTTTAAAAACCTTATTTAAATATTGTTTTTCTTGGGGCTGGTAGCTGGCTGATTTTTTTTCCAAATCAGAAAAAAACAAGTAGCCGATATTGTTTTGCTTTAAAAATTCAATTTCTTCGCTTGAGCCGTAAATCCCAGCCAGGAAATTATCAACTTTTATTTTTTTATCACTATAAAACAATGTTTCATGGTCAGAATGACTTAAATAAACCGGCTGATTAACCAAAGCTGGTATTTGTCCGCTGGTATATTCATAACTAAAAACAACCTTCTTTTCAAAATTATTTTCTTTCAGCCATAAAACAGCCTCCTGGTATTCCTTGGGCAAATAAAATTTCTGAAAACTGGCATTAAAATAATAAACGTCCCTTACTAAATTAAAAAAATTAGAAAAGCCGAAAAAAATTAAAAATAAATAGCCTAATAAAATTTTATTTTTCAAAATATTAAAATTATATTTATTTTTCAGCCATTTGAAAATTTCAGCAAAAACAACGACATTTAATAGCGCCAAAGGAATAATCAAGCCCAAAAAATATCTTCGCTGAAACTGGAAAGGCAGATAAAGCATTATAAAAGAGCCCGTTATCCAGCTCAACAAAAAAATATATTTTTCCCCAAATATTTGCCGAGTTTTTATTAAATAAACTACGGCAATGATAGCCATTACAAAAATAAAGCCATAACCTAAAAAAATATATGGGAAATTGGGCAGCAAAGTGATGTTTTGCGCTGCTCGCAAACTCACCATCTCATCGGTCTGCAATTTATAAAAATGATAAAAAACAAACGGCAGGCTTAATATTAAAATTATAAAAAAATTAAAAACAGGATAGACTCGGGGATGTTTTACAAATAGATATAAAGAATAAAAAAACAAAACTAAAAAAGCCAGGGGGAAATAATAAGGATGGAAATTAAACCAATAAAGCCCGACTAAACCGGCAAAAAAAGCATAGAAGTATTGTTTTTTTTCCAAGCTCAATAAGCCCAGTAAAAAAAAACTAATCATGCAAATCAAAGACATGATCAAATGGGGAGAATGATAAGCTGCCAAAAACATATTGCTGTCAGTTATCCATAAATCTATGGGCCAATTATGAATCCGGTAAAAAGTATGGGGATCGCCTAAAAAAGGAATCGCGTACGCGCCGATGCCGGAGGCAAAAGCCAAAAAAATCAGAGAAAATTTTCGCTTAAATTTGTCCTCAAAAAAATAACAGATAAACACATATAAAATCAAAAAAAGTAAAGCTAATAAAAAAATCCTGGCAATCTGGAAAGCCAATGCCGGAGATAAATTGAATAATCTGGCTAACAAGCCGATTTTCAGCCAGAATAAATTTAATAAGCCCTGCTCTTGAAATTCTGAAGTAAAATTATTTTTCAAAATCCAATCGCCTTCTTTGGCTTGATTTATATAAGAAAAATAAACCGGCAAATCTCCCGGAGTCAAAGCGTGAATGCCGTTATAAAAATAGCCGGCAGGCGTATTTAAATAAGCGTAAATATATGGCGCTGTTGTAATTAAAATCATTGCCACGATTAAAAAAATGACCCAATGCCACTCTTTTTTGGTAATTGACTGGATTAAGGACTTTAACCCCATAAAAAAATTGCAAATTTTAAAAAAATTATACCTAAATTATACTTTATTTTTCAGACAAAAAAAAGAGGGCCCTCGGGGAACCCTCAATTGTGGCTGAAAAAGATTTTAAAAAAATATTCGCTTTCTGCCACTTTTGATTTCTTTGATTGTCTGGCGCTTAAAAGAACCAGATTTGTTTTTGCTTTTCGGTTCAAATCGCCAACTGACGATGGCCGCAAACAATGCGACCGCCCAAACCACTAAAGCTGCTTTATTAGGAATACGGGCAATCAAGCTATATCCAAAAGGATCAGCAATCTGTCCGTATCCCCAAAAGAACAGGAAAAATAAACATAACCAGCCAACTATTGACGCCGCTTCCGAAATTTCCGCATTTTTCTTCATCATCAGCCTCCTTTTCAGCTTAAAGTTAAAAAGCTCACCTTATCCAGTTTCCATTTTTGCTAATAGCATTATAGCATATTTGGAAGAAAAAGTCAAGAAAAAATTTGCCTTATTTTAGCTAAAATAAAACCCGCTTTCTCGCGAGTTTTAATCTATTAAACCAGTCGGCTCTGAGGCTTTATTCTTAGATGTTAATATTTTAAAGCCCGACATCTTAAATAAATTAATAAACCATTAAATTAGGATCTTTAACTACCGCCAATAATGAAAAAGGCAATTCTGGCTTTATTTTTATTTCAGGCCCGCAAAATTCAAAAGCCAGCCAAAGAACAGCGCCGCAAAAACCGCATTTGATGTTTTTTCCTTTAATAGCCAAATCTGAATCCTGAATTGAAAAAGAACATTTTTTTTGACAAACCGGGCAATTTATTTCCCTCTCCTCAAGCATTTTTTCCTCCTTTTTTGAATAATAAAAACTTTATCACTTTTTTTTATTCAAGTCAATAATGGTTTTAATCAGCGTATCAGGAATTAAAGAAATACTGTCAATGCCCTGTTTGACCAAAAATCTGGCAAAATCAGGAAAATCACTTGGCGCCTGGCCGCAAATGCCGATTTTTATTTTATTTTTTTGGGCTGTTTCAATGACCTGGCTAATTAAAATTTTAACTGCCTCATTTCTTTCATCAGCTATTTGAGCAATTAATTCAGAATCGCGATCCAAGCCTAAAGTTAATTGCGTCAAATCATTGGAGCCAATTGAAAAACCGTCAAAAATCTCGGCAAATTTATCGGCTAAAATAACATTAGAGGGTATTTCCACCATAACATAAACCTCCAAATTATTTTTTCCTTGAACTAATCCATTTTCTTTTAAAATTTTAATCACTTTTTTGCCCTCTTCAACCGTACGGCAAAAAGGCACCATGACTTTAACATTGGCTAGCCCCATTTTATCCCTGACTTTTTTAATGGCTGCGCATTCCAGCTCAAAAGCCGGCTTAAATTTTGGGTCATAATAGCGCGAAGCGCCGCGCCAACCGATCATAGGATTGGATTCTTTTGGCTCAAATAATTCGCCGCCGATTAAATTGGCGTATTCATTGGTTTTAAAATCAGAAAAACGCACAATCACATCCCGCGGATAAAAAGCCGCCGCAATCTGGGCAATGCCAAAAGCTAACTGATCAATATAAAATTGGGTTTTATTTTTATAAGCCAGAGTCAAGTCCTTTATTTTGTTTTTTAAATTCGTTGGCAATTTATGATAATTCGTAAGCGCTAAAGGATGGATTTTAATATAACTAGTGATTATAAATTCCAGCCGGGCCAGGCCAACGCCCTGATGGGGCAAAAAAGAATATTTGAAAGCTTGGGTCGGATCACCCAAATTAACCATCAGATTTACTTTTTTAGGCTTTTTGATTTTTTTCAAATTTGTTTTTTTTATTTTAAACGGCAGAATGCCTTTATAAACATACCCCTTTTCTCCTTCAGCGCAGCTGACCGTAACCGGCTGTTTGTTTTTCAAAACACGGCTGGCGTTTTTAGCGCCTACAATAGCCGGCAAACCAAGTTCGCGAGAAACAATGGCGGCGTGGCAGGTTCTGCCCCCTGAATCAGTAATAATTGCCGCTGCTTTTTTCATAATCGGCTCCCAGTCCGGATCAGTCATTTTTGTTACCAAAACCTCGCCAGTTTTAAATTTGCTTAATTGCTTGGCATTTTCAATAACCTGAACCTTGCCAGTTGAAATTTTTTCGCCAATACTTTCGCCGCTGGCCAAAACTTTGCCTTTTTTGCCTAAAATATACTGCTCTAAAATATTAGCCTGGGCTTGTGATTTAACTGTTTCCGGCCTTGCCTGGACAATATATAATTTATTATCCTGGCCGTCTTTGGCCCATTCAATATCCATGGGCTTTTTATAATATTTTTCAATCAAAGCTCCCCATTTAGCCAGTTCCAAAATCTCCTTGTCAGACAAAGAAAAAACAGCTCTTTCTTTTTTATCAACCCGCAAATTCAGAGTCGCTTTATTTTTACTGCCATAAATCAATTTGAATTTCTTGCTGCCTAATTCTTTTTTTATAATAACCATTTTCGGCTTATAAACAAAAAACTCATCCGGCGTCACCCGGCCTTTGACCACGTTTTCACCCAACCCATAGGCTGAATTAATCAAAATTAAATCTTTAAAGCCTGATTCTGTATCAATAGTAAACAGCACCCCGGCTGTAGCCAAATCAGAACGCACCATTTTCTGAATGCCGGCTGACAAATAAACTTTTTCATGTTTAAATCCCTGGTCATCTCGGTAAGATATTGCCCTGTCAGTATATAAGGAAGCAAAACATTTCCTGATTGCGGTTAAAAGCTGTTTTTCTCCTTTAATATTTAAAAAAGATTCTTGCTGGCCAGCAAAAGAAGCTGTGGGCAAATCTTCTGCCGTGGCCGAAGAACGCACTGCCACATCCAGATTTTTTGTTTTATAAACCGCTGACAAATCCGCATAAGCTTTTTTAATCTCTTTTGCCAAATCAGGCGGGAATTTCCCTTTTAAAATCAATTGCCTTATTTCCAAACCCACGCGCTTTAAATTATCAGTTTTATGCTTGTCTAATTTTGTTAAAGATTTAGCTATTGGCGCATTTAATTTATTAAATTCCAAAAAATAACAAAAAGCTTCAGCCGTAGTGCAAAAGCCGTCAGGGATTCTCATTCCCCTTTTGGTTAGATTATTAAACATCTCGCCCAATGAAGCGTTTTTGCCGCCGACTTGAGGCAAGTCTTTGATTGAGATGTCGGAAAATTTTAAAATATATTTTTGCTTTGGCATATTTTTCTCCCGGCTGGAATGTAAGACTTTAGTCTTACCTAACCACCCTCAATTAAATAGCAAATGATAATGATTAAAAATTAAAACCCAAGCTAATATTTCTAATTTATAATTTTTCTCGGGCGAAAACGCCCGTCTTGATTTTTTTATTTACCGCCTCCTTTAGGAGGCGATCGACGGCTAAAGCCGTCGGTAAATCCGGATGTAAAGGGCGTTTTTCCCGCCGACTTTGGCAATATCCTTAATTCTTATTTTTGAAAACTCAAGTATATATTTGAATTTTGTCATTTGAATTTTGATATTTATTTGTTATTTGGATTTTGTTATTTGTAATTTATATTGTTATTATACCAAAAAGAGACCCGGTTGCCCAAGCCTCTTTTGATTATTTCAGTTTTTTACTCGCTAATATCGCGTTTAACTTTTTCAATAAATTCTTTAGCCGCATCCCTGCCGCCCAAGCCAAAAGCCAGGCCGCCTGCCAAAGCAATCATCACAACCACGGCTGTAAACAAAGTCTGAATTAAAGTGACAGCCACTTTTAACTGGATTAAGGCTGCTAAAACCGCAAAAATAATGATTGAATATTTTGCTACTACTCCGGCTAAGGGCGCTAATTTAGCTTTTGCGCCTTTCAAAATCCGGACTATCAAATCATCAATAAAATAACCCAAAACCAAACCAACAATCAAAATCAAAACCGCAATTATCACATTTGGCAAATACAATGCCACATCTTTTAAAAAGACTGTGAATTGGCCTAAATTTAAAATTTCAGAAATGGCAATCAATAAAGCAATATACAAAAACCATTTGACCAGCCAGGCTAAAATTTGAGAAAAAACAACCCTTGTTCCCCCTTCTTCAATTTTCTGCACAATGTTAATTTTCCTAATATACTCATCAACTTTGATTGCTTCAACAATCTTTTGAATAAGCTTGGCAATTGCCTTGGCAATTAAGACACCAACAATCAAAATAATTAAAGCTGCGATTAAATTGGGCAAATAAGCCACCACTTTATCCCATAAAAGGGCTAAAGCATCCAAAATCGCGTAGCTAAGCGATCTTAAAAAATCCATAATTTTTTAAAAGTTAATTATTAATAAAAATATTTAAATAAATTTTTATCAAGGCAATAATTCCGCCGGGAAATCGCTTTTTTGATAAAGCGGCTCGCCAATTGTATAATCCATAAAAAATGCCGGATTAACATCATCAATCATTTTATTCCAGTCTGGACCGTATAAATCAGTTGCCACTTGTTCGCTGGCAACCCACCTTAAAACAGCGTTATAATCCACTGCGTAAACTTTGGAATCTGACTGAATTTTAATCATTTTAACTCCGGACTTATAAGTCATGTTTTTACCCAAAGGTATTTGGCTTAAAATTTCTATAGAAACAATTTTAACCTGGCTAAAATCTTCATACCAGCTGTCATAAGTTCCCCGCGAAGGAAAAGGATTTCTTTTGCCTACATTGGTATAAAAATAAACAGTTTCAAATTCAGGCGCTTTAAGCAGATCGCCAAAACTCAAACCGCCAACTGGTTCTGTTATTACTGGCTCTTCTGGCGGCAATGGAACCGGGGGTAAAGGTTCGCAACCCGATGTTTTTAATTCAATTTTATCGCTTAATTTATTAGACAAATCCGATGTAGAACTGCGATAAATAACATAAACTGTTTTTAACCCGTCGCCGGCAATTAATTGCCAGTCTTTATATTCATTATAAGGTTCAAATTCCGCGCCAAGAAAATTCTGATCATTGGAAATGACCATACTGGTGGCATTGTTTGCCAAAAGTTTTAAAATTACCTGGCTTGATTCCACGCATTCTGCGGGCTGCGCATTATTATCTAAAATTTCAATACTGGTATTAGTGGGGAAAACCGAAACATGTCCGCCGCCGCCTGATACTGGCGAGCAAATATCAGTAGTATAAACTTCCAGGCGCAAAACAACTTGCGCTCCTGTGCCGCTTAAAGTCGCTGTTGAAGTCGGACAAGACGGAGAAACATTATAATCATTTGAACCTGATTGTTTAGCAATCCTGATATATTCCCCGGCTGCCGTGGTATTAAAAGTAATTGTAGAAGCATTGTCCAAAGTAATATCAATATAATTTGTTTGCACCGCAAGCTGGGTCACTTGGCCGCCGCTTTGGGCCAAAACAGTGGTTAAAACAGCAGTATCAGCAGTTAAAATTTCAAAATTAACAATGCCATTGATGGTGACATCATTAATAGCCGCTGCCTGGAAAGGAGCAGCCGCAATGGCTAGAATTATTGTTAAAAATATTATTAATTTTTTATTCATCAAATTTAGTATTAAATTCAAAAAACAAAAGACAAAAGACAAAACAAATATTAAATTTTAAATTCTAATGACAAAAAAATAAAAGACAAAATAAATTTAAAATTTTAAAGACTAAATTTTTAATCAAGTCTAAATTTCTTAATTTTAAATTCAAAAAACAAACAACAAAAGACAAAACAAATACTAAATTTTAATCACAAATCCCAAAACTTTTATTTCTTCTTGCCAGATGTCATACTGGCGAAAATTCTGGCTAATTGCAGGGCTTCGTCAATTAATGGTTCTATTTCCTTACTCAAGGCTTGATTAGTGTGTAGAATTAATTCCAACCAGTATTTACTTTCCTTAGCTTCACGCCTGCAAATTCCAGTTTTATGCAGAAAATCCTTTTTGGTTATTGTATCATTTGCTTCCCTGTAATTTGCGCCAACCGAACAAGTAGCCCTCGCTGATTGTTTAAGTAGCTCTATATTAATCGTATTTTTCTCAACTTTCTTATAAAGATCAATACAATCTTTAGCGAACTTCAGGGTTCGCTCCTCCAAATCATATTTCATGTATTTTTGTTTTTGTTTTTTATTTTTAATTTATTATTTTAAATTTATTTTGTTATTTACATTTTGTCTTTTGTCTTTACAAAAAACCAACCTTTTGTTATTTGAATTTTGTCTTTTGTCTTTCCACTATTAACCCCTTTTCCACATTTTTGTTTTTGTTTTTAATTTTTTATTTATTATTTTAAATTTATTTTGTTATTTGAATTTTGTCTTTTGTCTTTATTCACGTCCAATTATCACCAAAACCGCTGCTCCTTCTGGCGCTGTTTCGCCTTCGGGTAAAGAGCTGGCCACTCCGCCGACTGCCTCGGCAATTCTGGCAAGTTCCTGTTCATTGCCAATCAGATCAATAACCAATGTCTGCGGATAATCATATTTGGCGGCTGTTTCTTTAACAATCACATTAACATTATTAAAAGCGGATTTTAATTTATTTTCAATTTCTTCTGTCCGGTCGCTGTCCCTCAAGCTGTTATAAATGGCAAAAGGCACTGCCTGAAAATCGGGATCGCCGGTAAACTGCACTGGCCCGACTTTAATGATTTTATTGGCTTTATAATCATAAACAATCGCCATTGTGGGATAAAGAATCAAGCGGTCTTCGTTTTTCGCCTCTGCAAAAAAATCAGGTTGGCCTTCCCTTAAAGCGTCAATATCAGTAATAATAGCCATGGTTGGCTGGACATCTTCAGGCAAAGCCATTATTTTGCCCAATTGTTTTAAAACCTTGGCGTCTTCAGCAGCAACCTGCTGCTGTTTTTGAATTTGCAAAGCCATTTTAAAAGCCTGCAGATAGCCTGTTTGCCAGAGGATTAAAGCGCAAACCCCGATAATAATTATCAATACTAAAACAATCTTTAATGCCTTTGGCATGTTTTTCTTTTTCTTGGGCAAAATTTTACTTGTTACAGATTCTTTGGGTTTAAAAATTTTCATGGTTTTTAAAGTTTAATTTTAAATTTATAATTTATAACAAATGAATAAAGCAACAACAGTTTAACAATTTAACAATTCAATCATTTAACAATTTAACAGTTTAACAATTTATTCATTTAATCATCTAATCATTTAACAATTTAACAGTTTAATCATGTAACCCTCAACCACCCTTACATTGAAAATTATCTAATTGAAAATTCCAATCCCCCACTTCTCAATTTTTTAATTTTATCCTGTGCAACCTCAAACAACCTCATATATCTTTATATAACCTCATAAAACCTTTAAAAGCTTAGTGCTGCCATACATCTATACGCCAGGTCTCTGTGTCTGCTGTGTTTATTGCGCCTGTAGTTGGATTGCATGCTTTGATGGTTACTTCATTTGCAGCGCTGACATAAAAATTCCAGCTTAAATTAGCCGCGGCAATCACTCCTGATTGAGGTACACCTAAAACAGTATCAGATGTTGTAACACCACTAAATGATAAAGTCGCATAAGTTGAACAGGTTCTAGACGCAATACTATTTGTTGTTACATTTGTAAAAGTTTGGGAAAGATGTCTGGTTATAGCAGTCCCCCCGCCAATTGTCAGTGTTTCACCTGTATTTAAGACCAAATCATCTCCTGCTGTGGTCGGTGAAAGATTAGTGCCTATCCTTGTCCAATAACCGCTGCCGCCAGCGCTAATGCAATCTGTCCAGGCACCGTTTTCATAACATCTGAATTTATTGGTATTAGAATTATAATACATCGCTCCGTTTGTCTGGGTGGTTGTCGGATCCCCTGCATCTGTCTTAACTGGCAATCTTAAAAAAGTTGCAGAAGTGCCAGTAGCAGTTCCTGCCATTACAATACTGCCTGTACCTGCATTAAGATTCAATGTTGACGCTCCTGTATTATTACCAATAGTAATTGTCTTGGCATTAGCGCCAGTACCTATATTAATTGCTCCGGTTGTGCCAGAATCAAGAGTCAAAGCATTGGTTGTGCCTGATGTGATAGATATCGCTGCTCCTGATGTAACAGTTATGGCTCCGGCATTGGCTGATCCCATTGTCACTGTGCCGGTTGACGTGCCTGTGTTGATAGTAGTATTGAAATTAGAATTGTCATTTAATGAAATACCTGCTCCTGATATTGTCGCCCCCAAACTGCCGGTCAATAATTGAGAAACTGTCAATGGCCCGGCATTGGTGGTTGTTACTCCAGCCTGGCCAATGGCTACTGAAGTGGCATTGGCTGTCCCCAAATTCAAGGCTGCGGCTGAATCTATGGTCAGATTGCCGGCTGTGGTTGACCAGGTTGAGGCAGCGTTACCTGTTATTGTTAATCCTGTGCCAGTTCCCGATGATAAAGTGACTGTGCCGGCGCCAGTATATGATTGGCCGGCGGCAATTGTCAGGGTTCCGGCTGATGAAGCCAAAAAGTTAGTATTTTCCTGCCAAGTGCTTGTACCTGTATCATATCTTAAAGTTGAATTATTGGTTGTGCCTGAAGGCATAGATTGAGAAGCTGCCCAGGTCGGCACGCCACTTGCCAATGTCAAAACATGTCCGTCAGTACCGGCTGCTAATTTTGCCAATGTATCGGCTGCTGACGCATATAATATATCGCCTGTCGCGTATGTTGTCTGATTTGTTCCTCCGTAAACTTCACCAATCGCTGTTCCCTGCCAAGTGCCAGAACCTATTGTGCCTAAAGTTGTAATATTGACTGAACCTGCCCAAGTTGATAAGGCAGTATCTTCCACATTGCCTAAACCCAAACTTGTTCTCGCTGTAGCCCCGCTTTCGGCTACCCAATTTGCTCCGTCTCCGACTATGAAATTACCGTCTGTCACTGCCAAGCCTGATATGTCATCCAAACCCGCGTCCCAGGCCTGCACATTTGTTCCTATATCTGTTGCGTCTAAATATCCGGCTAAACTATGGTCGCCCCAGCCAAACGCTGTGTTCCAGTTGGACACATCGCCGCCCCAAGCAATATCTGTTCCATCTGATATGATAACCTGGTTAGCTGTTCCCGCGCCTAATCTAGTTGTTGTATTGGTCGCATCACGATATATTATGTCGCCTCGCGTTGTCATCGGATCGCTAAATCCGCTTGGCACTGCCGCCCATTTCATACCGCTGGCCGCGCTTGAATCTGCTGTTAAGACATAATTATCTGATCCAACTCCCAATGATATCCAGTTTGAACCATCTCCTGCTATAATATTACCTTTGGTCACTGCCAAGCCTGATATGTCATCCAAACCCGCGTCCCAGGCCTGCACATTTGAACCTATATCTGTTGCGTCTAAATATCCGGCTAAACTATGGTCGCCCCAGCCATAGGCTGTGTTCCAGTTGGCTGAATTATTAACTATTGATGATATATTGCCTGCCCCGTCTGAAATAATAACACCTGTTAAAGCTCCCACCACAGGATCACTTTCTGTTGCCACATAATCAACTCCTGCTGTGGCGGCGCTGATATTACCTGCCCCGTCTGATTTAACTAATCCGCTAACTGCTCCCACTACTGGATCAGTTTCTGTATATGAGGTTAAATAACCTTGAACTGAATGATCTCCCCAGCCAAACGCCGTGTTCCAGTTTGTTATGTCTCCGGCCAATATGCCTGCTGCCGGACTGGCCACAAACACTGGATCTGTTTCTGTATATGAGGTTAAATAACCTTGAACTGAATGATCTCCCCAGCCAAACGCTGTGTTCCAGTTTGTTATGTCTCCGGCCAATATGCCTGCTGCCGGACTGGCCACAAACACTGGATCTGTTTCTAATCCACTCAAATTTGCCCAAGAAGCATTGCCAGAACCATCTGAAGTTAAAACCAACCCAGCAGCTGCTCCTGGCTGAAACTGAAAAGATCCTGTTGCTGTAATGGTTAAGGCGCCATCCGTAGTAATATTTAAGCCAATAGTAGTAGCGGCAGAAGAAGTTGAAGCGCCAAATAAAAATAATAAAACCGCAACAATTAAAAAACTTATGAGTTTATAAATTTTTGCTCGTTTTTTTCTAAGCATATATATGACTTCCCATATATATATATATATATACTAAAATTTATCTTATTAAAATTTAATTAATAAAATTATTTTTCTTTAAAATAAAATCTCTGAATTTATTATTTTTATTATAACATAAAACATCCTTGTCAAGCAATTTTTTTTACACATTTAACCTTCTCCCACACTCCGGACAATAATATTTTGGCTGAACTAAGTCATAAATCATTAATATCAGCCAGCCAAGACCAAGTGTAATAAAGCCAAAAATTATCAGTAAAATTCTGATTTTTAAACTGCGGCCATGTTTGGGCTTGACTTGCTTGCCGCATTTTGGGCATTTTATCTTCATAAACTAATAGTAAATAATAAATAATAAAAATTTCTTGTAGCTCGGAATCCCGCTCGGGATCCGATTCCCTATAGGGGATCGGATTCCTAATTACCACTCTCATTCTAAAATATATTTTTGTAATTTTTTCTTTTCTTGCATCCAATTAAAACATTCCTCGCTGGCTTTTTGATAATCACTTGAATTTTTAAATTGATCTAAAATGATTCCCTTGCTACAAATGGCTGAATCAGTTGAGCCCAGATATTCGGAGTAACTGCACCATTGGTATTGAGCAGCATCTGGAATTAAGCCGTGAATTTGGGCATTGCCGTTAACATAAGCTAAAACCCAGAGAAGGTGTTCGTCTGAATCTATTTGAACGGCTTTAAATGGTCATTGAAAAAGCGAGCCGGAGCGCTGATATTTTGTGTTAAAAAACATAGTATAGCTAGTTGCCAAAAGGTGCATAAAATTTGAAATTCCGTTTTCTTTTAGCTGTCTAAGTATGAGGTGGTAATGATTAGGATTTAAACAATAACAAATCAATTCGACAGCTCCTTCGAGGCTAAGCCTTCTCGAAAAAGGCTTAGCCTCAGAACTCAAAATTTCTTTTATATATTTTAAAAATCTTTCATAATCACCTTCATCTTCAAAAACCTCCCGCTTATCAACGCCCCTGTTATAAATATGATAAAATTTCCCATTTTCAAATTTCACTTTTCTCATAAAACACGAGTGGAAAGTTTATAGTATATAGCAACCGGTTAAGTCTTTTGTTTTTAGTTGATAGTCTGGACCAAAGCCCCTTGACTGCCAATAAAACTGGCAGCCACCAACCATAAACCAAAAACTATTAAGAAACCTCATGTATCTTAATCCAATTGACATTGCCGCTTTGGCCCAGTGGAAAGCCGGAAATAATAATAACCACGTCTTTGCTTTTAACCCATTTTTTCAGTTTAATATAAGCCAAGGCCTTTTCAGTCAATTCTTCTATTGTTTTGCATTTGGGAAGAAGAAAAGGAATTACACCCCAGCTCAAATTCAGCTGGCGCTTGACTTTTTCATTATTAGTGGAAATCAAAATCGGCAATTCAGGCCTGTACCGCGAAACTATCCTACCAGTATGCCCGGTGATGGTTGCCACCAAAATAGCCTGGGGTTTTATTTTTTTAACCAGCAAATTAGCGCTGGAAGAAATCGCTTCGTCCAGTTTAACTTTATTTTTAAAAACTCTGATAAAATCCAAATCGTCATATTTTGATTTTTCAGTGCGAATAACTATTTTACTCATTATTTTTACTGTTTCAACCGGATATTTGCCATTGGCTGTTTCGCCGGAAAGCATGACCGCATCAGTATGGTCTATCACGGCATTGGCAACATCAGAAACTTCAGCCCTTGTCGGCTTTGGGTTATAAATCATGGAATCAAGCATTTGAGTAGCCACTATCACTGGCTTGGAAGCTGCCAAACAGTCTTCAATTATTTTTTTCTGAATTAAAGGCACTTTATCAGGAGGCATTTCAATGCCCAAATCACCGCGCGCCACCATCACGCCATCTGTTATTTTTAAAATTTTACTGAAATTTTTTACTGCTTCGGGTTTTTCAATTTTCACAACAACCTGCGTTGGCACAGCGTGCTTGCCAAAATATTTTTTTTCTAATTTTTCAATCAGCCTTTTCAAATTATTAACATCTGTTTCTGAACGGACAAATGACATAGCGACCATATCAACTTCATTTTTAATCCCAAAATCCAAATCTCTCTTATCTTTTTCCGTAATTGGAGCAATGGATAAATCTGTTTCCGGCAAATTAATGCCTTTATGCGATTCAATCAAGCCGCCGTTTTGCACTTCACAATAAATTTCCCTGGCCTTAACCCTCAAAACCTTCAGGGTGATTAAGCCGTCAACCAATAAAAGGCGCTGGCCTTTTTTGACATCAAGATGCATTTTATTATAAGTGACAGGGATTTTGGCCAAGGTTTTTTTTGTTTCTCTGGCAAATTTCGCTTTGGGAGTTGTGGCCAAAATCACTGTATCTTTTGGCTGTAATACAAAACCGCCTTTGGGAATTTCTCCCAATCTGATTCTCGGCCCCTGCAAATCCTGCAAAATAGTAATCGGCTGGCCCAATTTTGCGCTCGCTTTTCTAATCAGCTTAATGACTTTTAAATGCTCGGCGTAAGTGCCGTGGGAAAAATTAAGCCGAGCCACGTTCATGCCGGCTTTGATCATTTGAGTTAAAATTTTCTCGTTGTTTGATGAGGGACCGATGGTGCAGACGATCTTAGTTCTCTTCATTGGTAATATTGGTTAGAAGTTTATAGTTAATAGCTGCCAGTTTAGTCTAAGGTTTGTGGTTATTAGTTTTATTTTTGTCTCTTGAGAATTTATCCCAAGCTTGTTCCAGTTTAAAAATTTGCTTGCCGATTATTTCATACTCCCTTATTAATTCTTCGCATAACTTAACATCAATCAACTGGGAATAAATATCCCGACAATGGCATAAACCCACCTGCGTCTCATTTGCTTCTGCCATAGCATCATCTAAATATTTCTGAAACCCTGCTTTTTGATGTTTTTTAGCAAAGCCTTCGGCTATCAATCTGGGAACAGTTTTTGTAGATCGGGATAATTGATTAGTTAAATCATACTTTTCACTTACTGGCAAATTAGGCAATATTTTAGTCATTACTAAAATAGACGCCTTATATGAACGCTGATAAACATCCAAATCCCTATAAGTAACTATTTTTTTACTCAAATACTCGTAATCAGTCATTAGAATTATATTGTTATAAATATTAACCCTTAGACCAATAACCAAAAACTAAACTGGTTGCCAAGACTACAAACCCACAAACCAAAATTTTTCATGATTGCCATATTTATAAATTTTTTTATTTTTCATATTTTTGTTTTTTTGTTTTTTTCATCTTATCATCTTACTCCTCTTATCCTATTATCATCTTCTTCATCTTCTTCCTATAATTTCCTCTATGCCGATTAGATATTAATCTTCTTCGCATATTCAGATAAATACGGCATTTCCCAATATTCCCCGGCTAAGGATTTTAAAATGCCCAGGATGCTCAAAATTATCAAGGCTACCATGCCAATAAAACCCAAAATCCAGCCGATTACCGGAATAATGCCGATAAAAAAATTAATCACCCAGCCAATGCATAAAATCAATCCTTGTTTGCCGTGGAATTTAGCAAATTTTGATTTGGGTTTTAAAAGCAAGGGAATCAGGCATAAAATGCCAATGTAGCCAATGGCGGCTATTAGCTTGTTTTCCTCAATGTCTTTTTTGACTTGAGGATCAGACATGTTTGATTTTGCCATAAAATTTTAATTAAAAAATTAAAAAGTAAAAAGTATATAAAAAAAATTTGACTTTATAAAATTTCTAACTTTTAACTATCTTAATTATATCACAAAAAAAGACAATCAAAAAACCCGGGCCTTTTGCCCGAGTTTTTTACTATCTAAATTTCCGTATTATTCGTGTAAAATTTTTGTGGTTTAGCCACTACATCATATCCATTCCGCCCATACCTGGTATACCTCCCATACCGCTCATATCAGGCATCCCAGCGCCATGTCCTTCTTTTTTTTCCGGCAAATCAGTTACCGCTGCTTCAGTAGTCAAAAACATGGCTGCGGCTGAAGCCGCGTTTTGCAAAGCAAAACGAGTCACTTTTGTCGGATCAATAATCCCAGCTGCCACCAAATCTTCAAACTTATCACTCGCTGCATTATAACCTTCATTACCGCTCATTTTTTTAACTTCCTCAACAATTACTGAACCTTCTTTGCCGGCATTGTCCGCAATCATTTTTAAAGGCTCTTCCAAGGATTTTTTCAAAATATCAAGCCCGATTTTTTCTTCGCCTTCAGCTTCCACATTTTCCAAAACCAACCGCGCCCGCAACAATGCCACGCCGCCGCCAGGCACAATGCCTTCTTCAATCGCAGCCTTGGTAGCAGACAAAGCGTCTTCAATTCTGTGTTTAACTTCTTTTAATTCAGTTTCCGTAGCAGCGCCAACTTTAATCACTGCTACACCGCCGGCTAATTTGGCCAAGCGCTCCTGTAATTTTTCTTTATCAAAATCAGAATCAGTTGTTTCTATTTCTTTTTTAATTTGCTCAATTTTTTGCTTGATTTCATCTTTATCTCCTTTACCGTCAACAATAGTCGTATTTTCCTTGGTTGCCACGACTTTACCAGCCTGGCCCAGATCATCAATAGTAGTATTTTCTAATTTCAAGCCCAAATCTTCAGTAATAACTTTACCGCCAGTCAAAATAGCAATATCTTCCAGCATGGCCTTGCGCCTATCGCCAAAACCCGGGGCTTTGACAGCCAGAGTATTAAAAGCGCCTCTTAATTTATTAACCACCAAAGTTGCCAATGCTTCGCCATCAACATCTTCAGCAATAATAACCAATTCTTTTTTGCCCATTTCTGCCAATTTTTCCAAAATGGGTAAAATATCCTGCACAGAAGAAATTTTCTTATCAGTAATCAAAATATGAGCATCTTTATATTCAGCTTCCATTCTTTCAGTATTAGTAATCATGTACGGTGAAACATAACCATGATCAAACTGCATGCCCTCAACTATTTCTAGATCCATGCCAAAACTTTGTGATTCTTCAACTGTGACCACTCCGTCTTTGCCGACTTTATCCATGGCTTGAGCTATTTTTTGGCCAATTACCTTATCATTAGCAGAAATTGAAGCTACCTGGGAGATTTCTTCGTTATCAGCCACTGGTTTGGAAATATTATCTTTTAATTCTTTAACTAATACTTCAACCCCTTTTTCAATTCCTTTTTTAATTGCTAAAGGATTAGAGCCCGCAGTCACATTTTTAATGCCTTCATGGATCATAACCTGCGCCAGTAAAGTGGCGGTAGTTGTGCCGTCACCAGCCACGTCATTAGTTTTTGAAGCAACTTCTTTGACCAGTTCAGCGCCAATATTTTCAAATTTGTCTGCCAATTCAATTTCTTTAGCCACGGTCACACCGTCCTTAGTAATCGTTGGAGCGCCAAAACCTTTATCCAAAACCACATTGCGGCCTTTGGGACCCAAAGTGATTTTAACAGCATTGGCTAATTTATCTACCCCCTTTTTCATGGCCTCGCGAGCCTTGGTATCAAATAAAATTTGTTTTGCCATAGTATTTTGAATTATTAATTATGAATTTTGGAACTAGTTTATGGTTTTTTGTCATAGCTGCCAGTTTGGTCATGAGTTATTGGTAAATATTCTAAAAGACCAACAACTTCAGACTGAATACTAAACCGGCTGCCAAAACCAACAACCAACTATTCAATTATAGCCAAGATGTCCTCCTCTTTAATTACCATCAAATCCTCTTCTCCTGGCAGTTCATCCGGCGAATATTTTTTAAAAATGACTTGATCGCCGACTTTGACAGAAATTGGTGCTCGCTGGCCGTTTTCCAAAAGTTTGCCTTGGCCCACAGCAACCACTTCGCCTTTTTCAGGCTTTTCTTTGTCAACTGTGTCCGGCAAAATAATGCCTGCTTTGGAAACCTCATCTTCATTGATTGGTTTGATCAAAACATGATCATTTAAGGGTTTGTACGTTGGCATAAAATTTTTAAATTAATTATTAATCTTATTCCCGACTTTAGTCGGCTAATAATTAATTCTTAGCCTGCTAAAGCAGGGTGTAATTTTTCTAAAAATATTTTAAAATAATTAGCAGTCCCCTGTCAAGAGTGCTAAAAATTAACATCAACTAATTAAATTATCTTATATAATTAGCCTGAATTTGTCAAATTATGTACTGTTGCAGAGTTAAAGTTACCTTTTGTGGATAAGTAATGTTATTTAAAGATTCAAACAATGTGGCTGTAATT
>Ga0209614_1001260_pt1 | contig 19524 bp, 19 predicted proteins | sample BlaSprsedimmetaG_FD_185484 | JGI IMG/M metagenome (GOLD analysis project Ga0209614, IMG submission 185484) | Hot spring sediment bacterial and archeal communities from California, USA to study Microbial Dark Matter (Phase II) - Blank Spring... ... | reverse complement strand
CCCCAGTCTTCGTCACGTAATTCTTGTTTTCAAAGAGCAAACTGAAACTACCTGGGGCCAATTTAAAAATATTCTGACCTCATTTGCACTTGGCTCTCAGTTTGATCTTAAAACAGCTGCATGACTTTTTACGAGGTCATCAATAAGATGTCAAAAAACATGAACGAAGTGCTGGAGACGAGGGTTCCTCAACTGGATCTGGGGAATCAGTTGGACGGTCTCTCGAAGGCGGCCCGCATGAACCTTCTGGAAATGAGCATGGTAAGAAGGAACATGGAAAACTATACCAAATACAGGGACCGGTATTATGAAAAAAGAGATGAGATGAAAAAGACCGCCGATATCATTCTTAAGGGGAGCAAAGAACTTGGTATAAGCGCGGCCAGGAAGGGCGGGAAGATAGAAGAACATACGCTGGCCTTTTTAGACGCACTCAGGCCTTTTGAAGGGCTTGCGGACAAGCTGATCGCCTACAAGGGACAACTACTGCAAAATGTCATCTCCGGCAAGATAACAGAGGCCGAAGGGATGCTGGATGAACAGTTGAAAATTCTCTCCCGGGATGAGTTGAAAATTGTGGATAAGGCCCTCGAAGAAACTGTGGGGAAGATCGCAGAGCGGTCAAGGGGACAGATGGATGTGGCGAAGCAAGAATCCATGAGTCTCTCCAGAACCGCCGGACTTCTCTCATTGATAGCGATACTGGTGGGCATTGCCCTGGCCATAACCATTGGCTATCTGCTGGCCAGAAGTATCGTCAAGCCGGTAACAGCTATCATTGATGGTCTTAAAGAGGGTTCTGACTAGGTATCCTCTGCCTCTGTGCAGGTAGCATCGGCCAGTCAGCAGTTGGCCGAGGGAGCCTCCGAACAGGCGGCCGGGCTTGAAGAGACCTCTTCCTCCATGGAGGAGATGTCCTCCATGACCAAACAGAATGCGGATAATGCCACGCAGGCAAACAGCCTGATGGGAGAGGCCGCAAAGGTTATCGAACAGGCCGATGGTTCCATGACTGAATTGACCGCTTCCATGCGAGAGGTCTCCCAGGCCAGCGATGAGACCGCCAAGATCGTCAAGACGATTGACGAGATTGCCTTCCAGACCAACCTGCTGGCGTTAAATGCGGCAGTGGAGGCGGCGCGTGCGGGTGAGGCCGGGGCCGGGTTCGCCGTGGTGGCCGAAGAGGTTCGCAACCTGGCCATGCGTGCGGCCGATGCAGCCAAGAACACCGCTAATTTGATCGAAGGCACAGTAAAAAAGATAGGCGCTGGTTCAGAGCTGGTGAATAAGACCAATGAGGCATTTAAGGCGGTAGCTGAGAAGAGCGGGAAGGTGAAAGATCTGGTTGGTGAGATTGCGGCCGCTTCCCAGGAGCAGGCCCAAGGTGTTGGACAGGTCAGTACGGCCGTGGCCGAGATGGATAAGGTAGTGCAGGCCAATGCCGCCTCGGCTGAGGAAAACTCCTCGGCCAGTGAAGAACTTAATGCCCAGGCCGAAAACATGAAAGACTTTGTCGGTCAACTGGTGGCCTTAGTAGGCGGCGCCGCAGTGAATGACACATCACCTGTCAAGCATAGGCTGGCCGGGATCAGGCAGCACCTTGGAGCGAGCAGGAGCGAGGCTAAACAGCTTACCCGTGAGGCACCTAAGAAGCCTGTCCATAAAACCAAGGCGGGGCCTGGTAGGGTCAAACCGGAAGAGGTCATTCCCATGGGGGACGAGCAGGGATTCGCGGATTTTTAACTTTAAAAAAGTTTTTGTCACGGCCCCGCAGGAGGGGCCGTGGCGACATTATACCAGGGTAGCGTCTTTCTAAATCCTGTATCAGGCGGTTTTGCTATTCCAACCTTACCCCTATCATTATAGTACCTTTAAATGAGTATAGCTCATAGCTGACTGCTGAAAGCTGATGGTTAAGAAGCGGAATCTAATAAAGGAACTGGATGAGTGTCAGAGGCATTTGACACAGTTATGTGCCGACATTGAGCCGGAATTTTTGCAGCTTGGCCGGGAGCTGGAGTCTATTTCCCGGCGGGCGCAGGATCTTTCCGAACAGGCCAAGGGGGCAGTCTATCTGGAAGAGGGACAGCACGCCACTGCGCATCTTCGAAAGGTTACAGACCTGTTTCTGGATGTGAGGGATATTTTTAATACGTCGCTTGACGCCTTGCGTACTACAATTGAGGAGTCTGCAAGGGCTGTCAAGCATATTTCCACTATAGGGAAAGAACTTGAAAGCCTGAAGAGCGGGCACAATGCCTTGGAGAAGCTGGCCGTTATGACCAGAATACTGGGTATTTCTACCCGCATCGAGTGCGGCCGTCTTGGAGATATGGGCAGGGGGTTTGTTTTTTTATCAGATCAAATAAGTAATTTTTCGGGCGCGCTTTCTAAGTATGCCTCTGCCTTTGAGACCGAGGTAAAGCAGGTATTGGCAAATATTGAGGAGGCGGATGTGATGCCCAAAGAGGCTCCTGAGAATGTTTATGCCGAGCAGACGATTTAGAAAGCCTTTAAGCGTTCAGCTATCAGCAGTCAGTAGCCAGCAGGACAGGCGTCTCGCCTGAGAGCTAAAGAGATAGAAGTTATGTTGGATATAAATACAGGCTTAAACGCAAATGCCTTATTATTTCGTGATGCCCCTGATATGTCCGATCGGGAATTTGCCCTTTTTAGTGACCTTATATACCGCCATGCGGGTATAACCCTTCCCCCGGCTAAAAAAACCATGCTTGTTTCACGACTACTGAAACGCCTCAGGACCCTCGGGTTGCAATCTTTCACAGAATATTACAATTATATCACTACCCCTGAAGGCAGTCAGGCCGAATTCATCCATACTGTGGATATGATTAGCACCAATAAGACGGAGTTTTTTCGAGAGTCAAGCCACTTCACGTTTTTAAGAGAAGTAGTTCTGCCGGAGTTGGTGGCCCAGGGACGCTGCCAGGGCAAGAGAAAAATCACAGTCTGGAGTGCAGGCTGTTCCTCGGGAGAGGAGCCATATACCCTGGCTATAGTGATGGCGGAATTCGGGCTTTCCATTCCTGCCGGGAGTATGGATTTTTCTATATTTGCTACGGATATATCGCATCGCATGTTGGATAAGGGCCGGCGCGGAGTTTATTCGGAAGTTGATATTCAGGGTGTCCCCCCTGATTACCTTCGAAAATATTTCATGCGCGGGACAAAGGGACAGGAAGGTTATTATCGTGTGGTGCCGGAGTTGCGTAACAGGGTGGGGTTTCAGCATTATAATTTGATGGACGACTCCGTCCCTTTCCATGTGCCTATGGATTTTATCTTTTGCCGCAACGTCATGATATATTTTGACCAGGGGACCAGGACCAGGTTGGTCAATAAGTTTTATAAGCATCTGGTTGACGGCGGGTATCTGTTCATCGGCTACTCGGAAACCCTGCACGGGATGGAAACGGATTTTAAACTGGCCAGACCGACGGTTTATCGAAAAATATAGATGGGAAGGGATTGAGATCGGTCAGATTTATTCCTGGAGACAAGGGCTCTGGGGGAGGCCCGTAATTTCAGCCTTATCAACTGAAAATGTATAATAAGTGAGGAGAAAATGAGCGATAAAATAAAGGTGCTGGTTGTCGATGATTCGGCGGTGGTGAGACAGACCCTGACCGAAATATTAGACTCCGATCCGGATATTGAGGTAATCGCTACCGCTCAAGACCCTTATGTGGCGGCGGAGCGCCTGAAAAAGGCTGTGCCGGATGTCATTACCCTGGATGTAGAGATGCCGGGCATGGATGGTATCACATTCCTGCGCAAACTTATGGCCCAGCACCCCATACCGGTGGTCATCTGTTCGAGTTTAACAACGCAAGGCGCCCAGACGACGCTACAGGCTTCAGAATATGGCGCAGTAGAGATTATCGAGAAATCCAAGATGGGGGCAAAACAATTTCTGGAAGAGTCGAGGATACGTATCTGTGACGTAGTTAAGGCGGCGGCACAGGTTAAGCTACACCGGCGAGATTTTAGAAAGGTTGAAAAAAAGCTTACAGCGGATGCAGTCATGGCCAAACCAAAGACGAAGGCTATGGCTGAAACTACGGGAAAAGTAGTTTTAATCGGGGCGTCTACCGGGGGGACAGAGGCGTTAAGGGTTTATTTGGAGGCATTACCGCCGGATGCCCCGGGCATGGTAATTGTCCAGCACATGCCTGAGAAATTTACCACAGCCTTTGCCCAGAGGTTGAACAACCTCTGCCGGGTTTAGGTTAAAGAGGCTGAAAATGGCGATGGAGTAGTAACCGGACGGGCCTTGATTGCTCCAGGTAACCGGTATACTTTACTTAAGCGAACTGGCGCGCGTTACTACGTTGAAGTTAAGGACGGGCCCCTGGTTTCCCCCCATCGCCCGTCTGTGGATGTGCTCTTTCGCTCCGGGGCCCGCTATGCCGGGACCAATGCTGTCGGTGTCATCATGACCGGCATGGGCGACGATGGCGCTCAGGGGCTGCTGGAAATGAAGGAGGCCGGGGCGGCTACTATAGCACAGGATGAGGCTACCTGTGTGGTTTTTGGTATGTCCAAAGAGGCCATAAAGCGTGGGGCTGTAGATAAGATACTGCCCCTGCCCGCTATTTCGGGCCAGATTCTCAGGATTTGTTCGGGATAAAGGGCTGAAAGCTGAAAGCTCAAAACTCAAAGCTGATAGCCGGCGCTATTTTTATTGTAACTTTATGTAAAATTTTGCTACTATACAAAAAGTCGGAGAAATTAGAACGCAATCATAGGAGGGGGCGTGTTTATGGGTAAGAGTAAAAATCGGTTTATACTCTGGTTTGACGAGATAGGCATCAAGGATGTTCCGTTGGTCGGTGGAAAAAGTGCTTCTCTGGGAGAGATGTATCAGAAATTGATCAAGAAAGGCGTCAACGTCCCGGGCGGTTTTGCCATAACGGCTGAGGCTTACAAACACCTGCTCAAGGCGTCCGGTGTTGATAAAAAGATACGTGATATTCTGGAGGGATTGGATACTCACAATATTAAAGATCTTATGCAGCGAGGGGAAAAGGTGCGCAATATAGTACGTACCGCTCCTTTCCCGGATGATCTCACAAAGACTATTGTTGACGCATATACACGGATGGAGAAGGAGTACGGGGCTAATGTGGATGTCGCGGTCCGTTCTTCTGCTACTGCCGAAGATTTACCCGATGCCTCGTTTGCCGGCCAGCAGGAAACCTATCTGAATATCCGGGAGAAAGAACATCTTATAGATGCCTGTAGAAGATGTTTTGCCAGTCTGTTTACCAACCGGGCTATTTCTTACAGGCAGGATAAGGGATTTGGTCATTTTGATGTCTACTTATCAATAGCCGTTCAGAAGATGATACGGAGCGATTCAGCTTGCTCTGGCGTCATATTTTCTATTGATACAGAGTCTGGTTTTAAAGATGCGGTGTTTATTACCGGCGCCTGGGGGCTGGGTGAAAATGTAGTACAGGGGGCGGTCAATCCTGATGAATATTACGTATTTAAGCCTACCCTCAAAATGGGTAAAATGCCCATCGTCTACAAGAAACTGGGAACCAAAGAAATAAAGATGGTTTATACTAAAAACCCCAAAAAGCCGACACTGAACAAGCCGACGACCCTCAAGGAGAGACGTCGGTTTATACTTTCTGACGAAGAAGTGGTGACTCTGGCGGGCTGGACCTGTACTATCGAAGACCATTACAGCAAGGAGGCCGGCTATTTCAAGCCCATGGATATCGAGTGGGCCAAGGACGGGGACGGCGTAAAGGTTGGCACCGGAAAACTTTATATCCTCCAGGCCCGACCGGAGACGGTTCATTCCCAGAAAGACGTCAATTTCATCGAGACCTATGTCCTGAAAGAGAAGGGGAAGGCACTTGTGTCCGGCCAGGCCGTCGGTTCGAAGATAGGCCAGGGGAGGGTAAATATCATCAAAAGCGCCACGAACATCCTTGACTTCAAACCGGGGCAGGTACTGGTAACGGACATGACCGACCCCGATTGGGAGCCGATCATGAAGATAGCAGGCGCAATTGTCACCAACCGCGGCGGACGGACCTGCCATGCCGCGATAGTATCCAGAGAGCTGGGTATCCCATGTATCATCGGAACGGCGACGGCGGACAAGGTTTTGAAGAGCGGCCAAGCTGTCACGATCTCGTGTGCGGAGGGAGAAACGGGGTACATATATGAGGGGCTGCTCAAGTACGAGGTGGAGCGTACTGACCTGAAGAGCTTACCCAGGACCCGCACGAAAATAATGATGAATGTGGGCATCCCGGAGAAGGCATTTATCCAAGGGCAGATCCCGAATGACGGTGTCGGTTTGGCCCGCGAAGAATTTATTATTAACTCTCATATCGGTATCCATCCGCTGGCTCTCATTCACTACAAGGAGTTGAAGAAGGAGGCGCGAAAGAACAAGAAAGTGGCAAAGGTGATCGAGCTTATCGATAAACATACCTACCATTATGAGGATAAGGTCCAATTCTTTATCGATACGCTGGCACTAGGTATCGGGCGGATCGGTGCCGGTTTCTATCCAAACGACGTTATTGTGCGCCTTTCGGACTTCAAGACGAATGAATACGCCAACCTGATAGGCGGTTTTCTTTATGAGCCGGTCGAAAGTAATCCCATGATCGGCTGGCGCGGGGCTTCCCGCTACTACGACCCGGCTTTTGAGCCGGCCTTTGCTCTGGAATGTAAGGCCCTGCTTAAGGTGAGGGAAGAGATGGGCCTGACCAATGTCAAGGTCATGGTTCCATTCTGCCGGACTGTAGAAGAAGGGAAGAAAGTAATCGAGGTTATGAAGAAATATGGCCTGGTTCAGGGCATAAAGGGGCTGGAAGTCTATGTGATGTGTGAAATACCCAGCAATGTTGTGTTGGCTGATGAGTTTTCCAGGGTATTCGACGGGTTTTCCATTGGTTCCAATGACCTGACCCAGTTGACCATGGGCTTAGACCGGGATTCAGAGCTTATCGCCCATATTTCTGATGAACGTAATGAATCTGTCAAACGTTTGATTGCTCAGGTTATTAAGGTGGCGAGGGCCAACAAGAGGAAGATAGGCATTTGTGGGCAAGGGCCGAGTGATTTTCCGGAATTCGCTGAGTTTCTTGTGGAATGCGGGATTGACTCTATGAGCTTAAACCCGGACACGGCGGTCAAGACCAGACTGCTCGTGGCGGAGAAGGAGAGGAAGCTGGGGATCAAACCGTAATCTGCAATAGCTGAAAGCAAGAGAGCTGAAAGCTTTGAGCCTTAAGCTTTCTTGCTTTATTTTTCTGTCTCTTATGTTCCCATTTCCCAGGAACTAAGGTATTTTTCCTGTTCCGTCGTCAGCTTATCGATGTGTATTCCCATAGACTGGAGTTTCATTAAGGCGATCCGGCGGTCGATCTCTTCCGGGACCGGGTAAACTTCTTTCCTCATCTGACCATGGTGCTTTGCTATGTATTCGGCGGACAGGGCCTGGTTGGCAAAACTCATGTCCATGACGCTCGATGGATGCCCTTCGGCCGCGGCCAGGTTAATGAGCCGTCCTTCCCCTAATACGTAAACCCGTTTGCCATTGACCAGTGTATATTCTTCCACATATTCCCGGATCATACGCCTTTTTTCGGTTATCTCCGCCAGGCCGTCGAGGTCCAGCTCGACGTTAAAGTGGCCGGAGTTGGAGACGATGGCCCCTTCTTTCATCTTAAGAAAGTGTTCCTTGCGTATGACGTGGATATTACCGGTAAGTGTGCAATAAATATCCCCGATCCGGGCGGCCTCTTCCATGGGCATGACGGCATAGCCGTCCATGACCGCTTCCAGCGACTTCAGGGGATCAACCTCGGTAATAATAACCCGCGCTCCCATGCCCCGGGCCCGGTTAGCTACTCCCCGGCCGCACCAACCGTAACCGCAGACCACAAAGGCGCTTCCGGCCAGGAGACGATTGGTGGCCCTGATGATGCCGTCGATAGTGCTCTGACCGGTTCCATAGCGATTATCAAAGAAGTGTTTGGTCTTGGCGTCATTTACGGCGATTATAGGATAACCGAGGACCTTATCCATGGCCATGCTGCGGAGACGGATGACGCCGGTGGTTGTCTCTTCTGTGCCGGCCAGGATAGAGGGGATAAGGTCTTTTTTCTCTGAATGGAGTGTCGATACCAGGTCGGCGCCATCATCCATAGTTATCATAGGTTTTATTTTCAATACGGAGCGGATGTGGCTGTAGTAGGTATCATGGTCTTCGCCTTTAATGGCAAAGACGGGGATATCGCTATTCTTAACCAAAGAGGCAGCTACATCGTCCTGTGTGCTGAGGGGGTTAGAGGCGCAGATGGCCACGTCCGCCCCTCCGGCCTTTAGAGTCTCCATCAGGGCCGCTGTTTCCGTGGTCACATGAAGACAGGCGGCAATGCGCACGCCTTTGAGCGGTTTTTCCTTCTCAAAGCGGTCCCGGATAATATTGAGCACGGGCATACTCTGACCGGCCCATTCTATCCTCAATTTTCCTTTATCTGCCAGATTTTCGTCTTTGATATGGAAATTCATGCTGACTCCTCATCGATTGTTAGCTATCAGCGTTCAGCCGTCAGCAATCAGCACGGTCTCTTTTTTACCTGAAAGCTGAAGGCCGATAGCTGACCGCTTCTTATAGCCCGGCCTTGTCCTTCAACAATTCCACCTTATCCAGCTTTTCCCACGTGAACTCCGGCTCCGGTCGGCCGAAGTGTCCGTAAGCCGCTGTTTTCTTGTATATAGGGCGTCTTAAATCCAAATAGCTAATAATTTCGGCTGGCTTGAAGCTGAAATTCTCCGTAATGATTTTAACAATCCGGTCATTAGGGATGGCCTCTGTCCTATAGGTATTTACGTTGATGGAAAGCGGCCTGGCCACACCGATACTATAAGCCACCTGAACCTCGCATTCTCGCGCCAGGCCGGCGGCTACCACATTCTTGGCTACGTATCTGGCCATATAAGAGGGACTGCGATCCACTTTCGAGGGGTCTTTCCCGGAAAAGGCCCCGCCACCATGGTGTCCACGGCCTCCATAGGTATCGACAATGATTTTTCGCCCGGTGACGCCACAATCGGCCAGCGGCCCGCCCACTACAAAACGGCCGGTCGTATTGATCAGGTATTCTGTATCGCTGGTCATTAGGTGCGCCGGGATAACCTCCTTGATAACCTCCTCTACAAGGGCCTCTTTAATCTCTTTGTAAGATACCTCCGGGGTATGCTGGGCAGCGATAACTAGGGTTGGTATGGATACCGGCTCCCCATTGACATAACGGACCGTAACCTGGGTTTTACCGTCTGGCCTCAAAAAGGTAAGGATTCCCCTCTTTCGCACCTCAGCCAGGCGCATGGCTAACTTATGGGCATACCAGATAGGCATAGGCATGAAATCCGGGGTTTCGTCAGAGGCATAGCCAAACATGAGGCCCTGATCACCGGCTCCCATCTCATGGAACAGCCCGGTGCCGTTTACACCCTGTGCAATATCCGGAGACTGTTTATCGATGCTGGAAAGAACAGCACAGGTCTGCCAGTCAAAACCCATGGATGAGTCTGTATAGCCGATTTCTTTTATGGCGCCGCGGACAATTTGCGGCATATCTACATAGCAATCCGTAGTGATCTCGCCGGCTATCAGGGCCATGCCGGTAGTTACCAATGTTTCACAGGCCACCCGGCCCATTTTATCCTTTTCCAGTATAGCATCCAGGATGGCATCAGATATCTGGTCGGCTACTTTATCCGGATGTCCCTCGGTAACCGATTCTGAGGTAAAAAGGCAATTTTTCATGAACATAGAGCGTCCTCCTATTGCAAACTTGCGGTATATAAACAGATGCCTCTAGCCTTGTCAAGCTATTAAGGCTAGGGGCGACTGTTTATATTTAATATCAGGGGATCCGTTTAGTTTTATTTAACGCGGGGTTCGTTTTGGGAAGTGATGTTGCTTGGGGTCGAGTTTGGGTGAACCATGCCCCCCGAGAGGATAAGCTTAAAGGCGTCTTCAACAGAGATATCCACATTAACGATATCTTCCTCCGGTACCATAATATAGAATCCAGAGGTAGGGTTAGGGGTTGTGGGTACAAAGACACCGATCATTTGAGGATGGGTATTTGCAGGCAGTTTATGGCTGGCCCGTCCGGTGATGAAAACAAGGCTATAAATACCCCGGCGGGGGTATTCAATCAATGCCACCTTCTTAAACTGGGCATCGCCCTTGACAAATATGGCCTGCGAGACCTGTCGCAGGGCACTGTAGAGCACCCTGACCAGGGGGATTTTATCTACGATCCTTTCCCAGTAGCCGAGGGCCTTTTTCCCGATATAGTTACGGACCAGAAGCCCGGTAATTAGGGCTAGAATTACGGTGTATATGATACCCAGGCCCGGGATATGGAAGGGCAGATAGGTCTCAGGATTGAACTTCTTCGGGAGGATGTCCCCGATTGAATCAATAAAATTTATCATCCCTGTTGCGACGTATATCGTCACGAAGATGGGGATGAGAATTAAAAGCCCGGTCAAAAATAGATTTTTTATCTTGCTTATGAATTGCTTCATAGGGGTCAAACGATACGGTTGTCTTTATCTACGTGTACAAGGCGCGGTCTGTAGCCTGCCAATTCATCTTCGCTGTAAAGGGCGTAAGTGGCTACTATGAGCAGGTCGCCGACCACTCCCTTGCGGGCCGCTGCGCCATTAAGACAGATAACGCCGGAATCAGGCAGGCCCTCAATAGCGTAAGTCTCAAAACGTTCGCCGTTGTTTATATTATAGACCCGGACCATTTCGAAAGGTAAGATGCCCGCGGCCCTCATAAGAGAGGCGTCTATGGTCAGGCTGCCTTCGTAATTCAGATCGGCCTCCGTTACCCTTACGCGGTGCAGTTTTGATTTCAGCATAAGCCGTTGCATCTTGTTTATTCTCCTGAAAATCCCCCTGTACCCCCCCTTTACTAAAGGGGAGTGAGGGGGTTCTTCATTTTACTCCTGTGGATAAAAGACAATTGTCGATAAGACGTGTTTTTCCTACCCGGGCGGCTATGGCCAGCAAGGTCTTATCTTTGATTATATCTCGTTCATCTAATGTCTCCGGATGACAAAAACTGATATATTCTATTTCTATCTTAGCGCTATTATATGAAGTTATCAGTTCTTTTATGGTCTTTTTTATCCGTTCAGGGCCTTTTTCTCCTTTACGGACCAGGTCCTTGGCTATGGAAAGGGACTGGTGAAGACCGAGCGCCGCCTTTCTCTCCGCCGGGGATAAGCAGGTGTTGCGCGAGCTCATGGCCAGGCCGTCTTTTTCACGGACGATGGGCCGGCCTGTAACCTTGACCGCCATGTTTAAATCACCGGCCATACGGCGGATGGCCAGCCATTGCTGGTAATCTTTCAGCCCGAATACGGCCTCATGAGGTTGTACGATATTAAAAAGTTTAGTTACTACCGTGGTTACCCCGCGAAAGTGTCCCGGTCGGCGACGGCCACAGAGCGGTTGGGTTAGTTGTTCCACCTCCACATGCGTCTGAAATCCCGGTGGGTACATGTCTTGTGCGGACGGACAGAAGAGGACATCCGCTCCGGCCTTTTCAGCCATTACCCGGTCGCGTTTAAGGTCACGCGGATAGCATTCAAGGTCCTCTGAAGGGCCGAATTGCAGGGGGTTTACAAAGATGCTCACCACCAGGAGGTCACATCTTTTACGGGCATAGGTCATGAGGCTTATATGTCCCGCATGGAAGAACCCCATGGTAGGGACAAGGGCGATGCGTTTGCCTTCAGTCCTTTTTTGCATGGACAGGGATTGCATCCCGACCACGGATTTTATTATCTTCATAGTTCACAGTATTAAATCGCTGTCTTGATGCGGACGCAATTTAACAACTGCCTTTTCTTTTTGTCAAGTTTTGTTGGTTGCAAACTCGGCATAGGCGGAGGTACAGGCAGCTGATAGCTCATAGCTGATAGCTGCTTTCCCTGAACAGGTTGCTTATCTGCACAAAATCATTAACCCCCAGGGTTTCGGCCCTTCTCTGTCCATCAATGTGCAAGGTTTCCAGGACGTTTCTAATCAGTTCAGGAGGAAAGCCGGGGTGTGCGAGGGCATTTTGCAGGGTTTTACGTCGTTTCTGGAAGGCTTTTTTGACTGTTTTTTTAAAGAGGGATTCATCTTCAGCGATTACCTCCGGGGGGCGGAGGTGAAAACCGAGGACCATGGAATCTACTTCCGGTCTGGGATAGAATTGAGCGGCAGGCACCCTTAAGACCTTTTCGATGATGGCGCAATAATTAAAGAGCACGGTGAGAATACCATATTTTTTACTGCCGGCCGGAGCTACTATCCTTTCGGCCACCTCCTTTTGGAGCATAACAAAGGCATTTTTAAATAAAGACCGACATTCCCATATCTTAAAAAGTATGGGGCTGGAAATATAGTAAGGCAGGTTCCCGATTATTTTTAGTTTTTGTCCATATTCTCTTTCCAATGCCTGAAAGTCAACTTTCAGTATGTCCTGGTGTATTATTTCCAGCGTGGAAGGGAGGGTATATTCTGCTTTCACAATAGCAATCAGGCGCGGGTCAACTTCGAAGCTGATGAGTTTTTTGACCCTGGCGGCTAGGGGAAGGGTGAGAATGCCCAGACCCGTGCCCACTTCAATGACTATGTCCTCTGCCCCAAATCCCGCCTTTTCAATTATGGCCTTAGCAATATCCGGGTTTATAAGGAAGTTTTGTCCCCGACTCTTTGAGGGCCGTATGTAGTACTTTTTTAGTAGTCCTTGCGGGCTGATCATTGGGCGCTTAGTTCAAAGTTCAAATAGTGTCCGGGTTATGTGTTTGTTTATATGGACCGTCTGGCCCGGCGCTTTGTCCTGAGGTACTTAAAAATGTAAAGTGTAAGGAAATAGGTAATAACCGCCGGTATAATGCCGAGGATCACTCCGCCAAATAGCATAGTGAGCGCTAACTCCCAGCCGGCGCGGGCTATATCAATAATCGAATAGGTAGCCGGCAGACTTATTTTAAATGCGGTGACCCATTTCCCGAGGTAATAGGCCAGGTAATAGTGGATGGGTATGGTGACGGGATTACTGACGAGAGTGGCCCCTATGATCCCGGCTATGCGGCTGCTGCTCAACAGAGAGGTTGCTAAGAGAATCATTACCGTGTGGAACGGTATGGTCGGGGTAAGGCCTATAAAGACACCAATGGCCATGCCGGAGGCAATCGATCGAGGATTGCCCTTGAGGTTCTTTATGCGGAGATAATAGTATCTTAATGTCCTTTTTAAGGTCATGGTCTATTTTTGGAATAGGCATCGAGGTCCAGGCCGGAAACCTCTCCTCTCCGGAAACGCTGGTATCCGGCCACCGCAATCATAGCGGCATTATCCGTGCAAAGGGACGGATCGGGGATAAAGACCTTAACCCCGGCATGTTTTGCGGCCGCGCCGAGAGCTTCCCTTAGACGGCGATTAGAAGCTACCCCCCCTGCTGCGACAATATTTTTGACCTTATATTGCAGGGCGGCCTTCATGGTCTTGTCAACTAGGACATCAACTACGGCCTCCTGAAAGGCGGCTGCCATATCTTCGTAGGGCATTGGTAGCTGATTCTCCCGGCAATAGCGTATATAATTAGCTACTGCGGTCTTAAGGCCGCTGAAGCTGAAGTCGAAGGAATCCTTACTGATAATGGCCCGGGGGAGATTAATTTTTTGGGGGTCTCCCTGTTCGGCCAGTCGGCTGATTACTTCTCCTCCAGGATAGCCAAGCCCCAGGAGTTTTGCCACCTTATCGAAGGCCTCACCGGCGGCGTCATCCCGCGTCTGGCCCAGGAGATGATAACCTGTATAGTCAGAGACGTAGTACAGGGCGGTATGCCCGCCTGAGGCCATGAGACTGATATAGGGGAAAGAAGGGGTATCTTTTTCCAGGTAGATAGATAAAAGGTGACCTTCGATGTGGCTCACGCCAATGAGGGGGAGTCCCCGCGCATAAGAAAGGGCTTTGGCAAAGGAGAGGCCGATCAGCAGTGACCCTACCAGCCCCGGCCCCTGAGTGACGGCTATGGCATCAATGCCATTTAAAGATACCCCGGCCTGTTCTAATGCCTCTTCCACGACAGGATAGATGGCTTCGATATGTTTGCGGGAGGCCAGTTCCGGTACGACGCCTCCGTAACGGCGATGCACGTCCACCTGGGAGGCTACCACACTGGATAATATGGTCTTTCCGTCCTGGACGACAGCAGCAGCCGTCTCATCACAGGAGCTTTCAATACCCAGAATGAGCACGTTCAGGCCCTGTTGGCACAGCCCAGGGCCTGTATCCTGTCTGCAATGATTTGTGCCACTTTTCCCCGGGCCGGCCCCAGGATTTTTCTCAGGTCGAAAGTCTCCGGTTTTTCCGCCAGGATGCGGCGCATGGCACTGACGAAACCAAGGCGGAGGTCCGTATCGATGTTGACCTTGGCTACGCCTAGCTTGATAGCCTTTTGCACCTCTTCTAAGGGTACGCCCTTGGCCTCCCCAACCGGAATGCCGGAATCAACGGCCTCTTGAAGAAGGTCAGCCGGAATAGAAGACGCGCCGTGCAGGACGAGGGGTATGCCCGTTTTTTCTTTAACCTTTTTTAGTCGTTCCAGGTCGAGGCGGGCAGCGCCTTTATACTTGAAGGCCCCGTGCGATGTCCCTACGGCCGGAGCCAGAGAGTCAACCTTTGTCTCCTGAACAAAACGGCCGGCCTCCTCAGGATCGACGAGTACGGCGTCTCTTTCCGCTACAGATACCGTATCCTCTACACCCATGAGGCGGCCCAGTTCGGCTTCTACTGAGACCCCGGACTGGTGGGCTATTTCTACCACCTGTCTGGTCAGGGCTGCGTTTTCGGTATAAGGCAGGTGAGAGGCGTCGATCATGACCGAGGTAAATCCGGCCTGAATACAGGCCCGGATTGTTTCCAGCTTGTGCCCGTGATCCAGGTGCAGGGCTACGGGGATATCTACCTCCCCGGCCAGTGTCCTGGCCATGGATACGATGGTTGATAGTCCGGCATAACTGATGGCTCCTTCTGAAGCCTGGATAATGACCGGGGCACGCAGGTTATTGGCCGTCTGTAAAATGGCCTGTAACATTTCCATATTAACAAAATTAAAGGCCCCTATGGCGTAGCCTTCCCGGTAAGCCTTAATTAATATGTTTTTGGCAGGTACAAGCGGCATCAGGATTCCCCTTCTCCTTTTATGAACTGTTCGGCAATAAGTACATCTTCTTTGCTTCCTATATAAAGCGGCACACGCTGATGCAATTCCTTGGGCTCGAGATCGAGTATACTCTGGAAGCCGGTGCTGGCATAGCCGCCGGCCTGCTCCACAACAAAGGACAGCGGGTTACACTCACACATGAGGCGCAGTTTGCCGAGGGGCTTTTTAGGGTCTTTTTTGTCTGGAGGGTACATAAATATACCGCCATGCAGGAGATTGCGATGGAAATCCGCCACCAGAGAACCAATATAGCGCCCCGTGTATGGCCTTTTTGTTTCCCTATCCGGTGTCTTAAAATAGCTCACGATTTTTTTAACCTCATCCGACCAATAGTTATAGTTGCCCTCGTTAACGCTGAAGGTCCTTCCCCGCTCCGGTATCTTGATATTCTCATGGGATAATAAGAACTCGCCTATGCTCGGAAGGAGTGTAAATCCGTGTACGCCGCTGCCTGACGTATAGACCATCATGCTGCTGGAGCCATAGACAAAGTAGCCGGCTGCGACCTGCTTGCTTCCTTTCTGGAGGATATCTTCCAAAGTTGGGTCGGCAGGCATCGGGGTTACGCGGCGGTAGATGGAGAAGATAGTGCCGATACTGACGTTTACGTCGATATTGGATGAACCATCCAGGGGGTCAAAGATCAGGACGTAATTGCCTCTAGGAAATCTCTCGGGGATGGGTATTATATCCGGGTCTTCTTCTGAGGCCATAGCGCACAATTCTCCGGTGTGGGCCATACGCTCGACGATGGTCCTATGGGCAAATTCATCCAGCTTCTGTACCTGCTCTCCCTGAATGTTTTCTCGTCCGGCATAGCCCAGTATATCCACCAGTCCGGCTTTGTTTACCTCGCGGGAGATAATTTTGGCGGCCACAATGAGTTCGGATAACAACCGCGTGAATGCACCGGTAGCCTCGGGGTGGGCCTTCTGGGTGGTCAGCAGGTGTTCTATGACCGTTGTTCCTAATAGAGACGGCATGGCTTATCTCCTTAATAAACATACGATAGGCAACGTCACCGGTCATTAGTCATCGGCCATGTTAACCGTGGAGGATCGATCAGCTTTTACCAGTGACAAATGACTATTGACTAATGACATTCACTATACTTTGTTTATTTTTTACCACAAAGTGACTGAAAAAGCCAATGCCTAAAAATGGGTTGCGCGTTGTGAGTTACGAGTTCGGGTTGCGTCAGGAGAGAAAATCATGACCAGATACAGCAATGCCGCGAATAAAGAAATCGCTAATCTGTTTAGCTGCAGTATGTATGCTGTATTTTTTTTGAGGGGAGAGTATCCAGAAACGGGACATCTCATCTAAGGCTCCGAAAAAGGCCCGTTTTAATATGCCCGGCATAACGTCTTCGCGGATGAGGCCTTGTTCCTGCCCCTTTTTTATAACGGAAGAGATTATATTTACGTACTCGGCAAATTTTTTATTGCGATATTCCTTCATAAATTTACTACTCTGCCGGATTTCGACCTGAAGCACCTCGGCCAGTTCCCGGTTTTCTTCTACAATTTTCAGGTGAACCCGGGAAAAAATCTCCAATTGTTTGAGCGGGTTTTCTTCTTTGGCCAGTTCTTCCCGCATGTTGGTGATGATTTTCCCCATCTCTTCCTCAAAGAGGGAGATGAGTATGTCATATTTATTGTTAAAATAAAGATATATCGTGCCGTCTGCTACATTTGCTTCTTTGGCGATTTCCGAGATGCGCGAGTTAAAAAAACCGTTCCGGGCAAAAATTTTAACGGCGGCCTGGATAATCTTCTGATGTTTGTCGGTGGCTTTCACAGAGTTATAGGCTTATTTGGCTCAGAAAAGGTCCTTTATGAATGATTATTCATTCATAACATATGTATAAATAAAATTCCATAAATTTTGTCAAGATAATTTTCATCGGACTTTCATTAAAATTTCAAAATGAGTGAATTAATTTATTGAATTGAACGATGATGGTTTCGTAAAAAGTCGGAAAATCTGAAATACAGCTTTGTAACTTATTGAAATCATTGGAGCCGATTTTGTGAAAATGGCTATTTTGGGACTTTTTACGAGACCATCAACGATATATATTTAGGTAAAAAGGTAAGTATGCATATTATGAGGCTCTTGCAAAAGTCTTGTGAATGGCGTTCTTGTCATTCCGGCGAACCCCGGATCGGGGTCCGGGGCAGGCGCCGGAATCCAGTAATTTCAAGCAGATTGAGATACCTCTGGACACCGGTTTTCACCGGTGTGACGATTTTTGCAAGAGCCTCTTATGCATAAAAAAAGATATTGACCCTTGTTATTACACGGGTTATTGTGAAAAGCCGAAAAATAAGAAAAGCGGGAGAACCGTTTAAAATTTAAAGGTTTTTTTCATTAAAATTAAGGAGAAGAGGGTATGATATTTGACTCTATTTTGGGGTGGTTATCTAGCGATCTGGCCATCGACCTGGGTACCGCGAATACGTTGGTCTATGTCAAGGGGAAAGGGATTGTCTTAAGAGAACCCTCGGTTGTAGCGGTGAGAAAGGATATTAGAGTCGCCAGCAAGGTCCTGGCCGTGGGGAAGGAGGCAAAAATGATGCTGGGAAAGACGCCGGGCAACATAATGGCTATTCGTCCCATGAGGGATGGCGTTATTGCCGATTTTGAGGTAACCGAGGCCATGCTTCGTTATTTTATTACCAAGGTGCATAACAGGCGGACCCTGGTGCGCCCACGTATTATTGTCAGTGTCCCTTCGGGGATAACCCAGGTGGAAAAAAGGGCGGTCAAGGAATCTGCAGAATCAGCAGGGGCACGGGAAGTTTATCTGGTTGAGGAACCGATGGCTGCGGCCGTGGGCGCAGGTCTGCCCATAACCGAGCCTACGGCCAATATGATAGTGGATATCGGGGGCGGTACTACGGAGGTAGCTGTTATTTCTCTGTCCGGGGTTGTTTATTCGGGGTCAGTTAGAGTGGCCGGAGATAAAATGGATGAGGCCATCTTACAATATATCAAGAAGAAGTATAATTTATTGATCGGCGAACACTCTGCTGAGGTGATAAAGACCACTATCGGCAACGTAATGCCGGAGAAGCCTTATGACACCATGGACATAAAAGGCCGGGATCTCGTCTCGGGAGTTCCCAAAACAATTACTATAGATGCCGACGAAGTACGAGAGGCCATAACCGAACAGATAGATGCTATAGTGGAGACGGTGAAGGTCGCTTTGGAACAAACACCTCCTGAGCTGGCAGCAGATATTGTCGATAAAGGGATAGTGCTTACCGGTGGAGGCGCTCTTCTCCGTAATCTGGATAAATTATTAAGAGAAGAAACCGGGTTGCCTATTATTATTGCTGATGACCCTCTTTCATCCGTAGTGCTGGGAACTGGAAAAATTTTGGACAATATCGGTATCCTGAAAGAGATCGCTATACAGTAATACGGATGTCTTGATGCGAAAGAAGGAAAGGCCTCTTAATCGTCTGAAAATTTTTATCTTAACCGGTCTGTTGGCTGTTATCATTTTCGTACTCCTTGTTTCCAGTATAGGGAAAAATAGGGATTTTGGCCCCTGGCAGAAGGTTGGTGTGGAGTTGTTTGCTCCCATCCAGAAAGGGATCATCTTTATCCAGAGGGGAATTGCTGATTTTGGGCATGATTATATCTACTTAGTTGGCGTGCAAAAGGAAAATAGATTATTGAAAAAGGAAATCGAACGACTGCGCAGTAAAAACAATGAGTATCGTGAAGCCCTTATTGCTAATATCCGGCTCAAAAAACTGTTAAATTTTAAAGAGACGGTGCCCCTGCCCCTTTTGTCGGCAGAGGTTGTTGGGTACGATCCCACAGTCTGGTTTAAGACCATGATTATTAACCGTGGCTCTGACGATGGGCTTCAAAGGGGGATGGCGGTTATATCTGCCGATGGTGTTGTTGGCCAGATTATAAGTGTCTCCCTACACTATGCAAAGGTTTTACTGATTACAGACCGGAACAGCGCTGTCGATGCCATTGTGCAGAGAAGCAGGGTAAGGGGAGTGCTCAAGGGAGAATCCGGTGGAGTCTGTTATTTAGATTACGTCGGCATTCGCGACGATGTTAAACCCGGGGATATAGTAATTTCTTCCGGGGTGGGGGGTATATTCCCTAAGGGGTTGCCTGTCGGGAGGGTTATTAGGGCCAAGAGTTCTCGTCCGGGATTATTTCAAGATATCGAAGTGGTCCCC
>Ga0209614_1001259_pt1 | contig 19524 bp, 16 predicted proteins | sample BlaSprsedimmetaG_FD_185484 | JGI IMG/M metagenome (GOLD analysis project Ga0209614, IMG submission 185484) | Hot spring sediment bacterial and archeal communities from California, USA to study Microbial Dark Matter (Phase II) - Blank Spring... ... | reverse complement strand
TTCCATAACTCACCTCTAGGATAGTTGCATATTCAACTATTATAATTCATAGTAGTATCGAATGCTTTCTCTCACTTTCGCGCCGGTAGTTTTGCTTCTATAAGAAGGGAGTTGGCAATCATTGTCCGTAAGCGGTCCGCCGTCCTCGAGATGGGACGGTTGCAAGTTGTCAGTTCCAAGCTGCATAAGAACCGCTGTGCGCTTAAGGGCGGAGAACCCGCTTATCGCTTTGAAATACGGTTGACCGTTCACCGAAAGAACCAAGCCCAGATTCTGACCAAATTGTCGGGACGAATGATGCTTTTCGAATTGCTTCCCAGCGAAGCGGGCATTGCGACCTGGCGTGGTCTTCGACAGCCTTGCGTCCGCCGATGGTTTTCGGAGCCCTGCGTCTTATTCCGCTCTTTCTCATTTTCTCTTGTCTGCGAACGGTGAACCGTTCAACGGCCAACCAGGTTCTCTTGCTCTTTCCAACCCCAACACTGCAGCCTCCGACCCCGGTACGCGACGGCATCGGCACTGTCGAAGTCTCAATGATTGGCAGCTTGTCAACCAAGAGTGTCTGTTGTATTCTTCTTCCATGGGACTTTACGCTCAATACTTAAGGTGAATTCATGATCCGGGGCAACAAGAAGTCTAGTAGAGCCAAGTCGGTATTCTTCCTGGTCATTACTGGTCTTCTATGGAGTACAGGGGGCCTGTTGATCAAAAATGTGGACTCAAATCCACTTGCGATTTCCGGAGTGAGGAGCATTATTGCTTCTTTAGTAATATTTGCAGCTATCGGAAAGCCAAGGTTCACGTGGTCTTTTTCGCAGATAGCCTCGGCCCTGGCCTACACAATCACAGTGATCCTGTTTGTTTCGGCGAATAAAATGACGACAGCCGCAAACGCAATTCTGCTGCAGTCGACTGCTCCCATATATGTTGCGCTTCTAGGCGCCTGGATTCTGAAGGAGAAGGCCAGGCTTCTTGACTGGATTACTGTTGCGACAGTATTTGGGGGTATGGCGCTTTTCTTTTTTGAAAGCCTCGACAGCAGAGGAGCGATTGGCAACGTTTTGGCTGCGGCAAGCGGAGTTAGTTTTGCGATGTTCAACATCTTCATGAGACTTCAGAAGGATGGTTCTCCAATGGAGTCGGTGCTTATGGGTAACATTCTGACGGCAATAATCGGAGTTCCCTTTATCATTGGGTCTCTCCCCAGTCTATCTGGATGGGTCAGCCTTCTTATACTCGGAGTTGCTCAGCTTGGGCTATCCTATGTTCTCTACTCAGAGGCAATAAAACATTCCACAGCTCTCGAGGCTATTTTGATTCTCATGATCGAACCGATTCTCAGCCCGTTGTGGGTATTTCTCTTTATGGGAGAAATTCCAGGCAAACTTCCGTTAATAGGTGGGGCCATAGTGATTGGAGCGATAACAATCAGATTCATATTCAGAACTATGGCCGGGAAACCCATTTTCATGAAGTACTCCGTTCCCAAGCGCTTTTTCAAAAGAGATAGATCTTAGTCTCGAAGTTTTCTTCTTTTTTGAAAGCCTCCCTTCTCATAATGTTGTAAAATAGTAAGAATACCTTACAAGAATGGAGGTGGATCATGCATTCAGATGAAGTATACTCCGTAGTTATTAACAAGATACTGTCTGGCGGAGCGGATTTTGCAGAGATCTTTTTGGAAGAGAGATATACCGGAAGTATTAGCATGGTTCAGGGTGAGGTCGAAGGAAGCGTTTCCGGGAAGCTCTTTGGAGCAGGGTTGCGTGCCTTCAAGGGAACAAGAAGCATCTATGCTTACACCAACGACCTTTCGCTGGACGGCCTGATGAAAGTTGCCGAAAGACTGAAAGCAGTTATAAATCAGGAAGGAAGGGAAGAAACAGCAATCGATTTCAGCAAGAGAGACTATGTTAACTTGGCCCCGATCCTCTTCGCGCCTGGAGAAGTTTCCAAGAGGGACAAGGTTGGAGTGATGAAGCTTGCGCACGAGGGCGCTAAAACCTTTGCAGGAACAATATCCCAGGTTGTTGTGAATTACAGTGAATACGATCAAAGTGTCTGGATCTATAACTCCGAAGGCGTAAAGGCCAACGATCGCCGTGTTAGAACGAGACTTGCAATATCGGCCGTTGCTACCCGAGATGGGGAAATGGAAAGCGGCTTCTACGGTCCGGGGGCTGCAATGGGTTTTGAATTCTTCAATATTTCAGACCCACGCGCTGCCGGAGCAAGGGCAGCAAGAATAGCCGACAGAATGGTCAGAGCTGAATATGCGCCGGCCGGCAGAATGCCCGTGATAATCTCCAACGAATTCGGCGGGGTTATTTTCCATGAAGCTTGCGGTCATGCCCTCGAAGCTACCGGGGTAGCAAAGGGAGCATCGGTCTTTGCAGGAAAGCTGGGACAGAAGATAGCGAATGAATGTGTTTCGGCGGTGGACGATCCGACCATACCGAATGCCTGGGGATCGGCAAATGTTGACGATGAGGGAACTCCGACAAAGAGAAATCTACTTATTGACAGGGGAGTTCTGAAGAGCTACATGATCGATCGCCTTGGAGCGATAAAAATGGGGATGGAGCCGACTGGAAGCGCGAGAAGGCAGGACTACACTTATGCTCCTACCTCCCGTATGAGCAACACCTTTCTTCTTCCTGGAGATTACTATCCCGAAGAAATCATCGCCGCTACCGATTACGGTCTGTTCGCAAAATCCCTGGGCGGCGGTTCGGTCATGCCTTCCACCGGAGAATTCAACTTTGCAGTCAAGGAAGGTTACATGGTGGAAAATGGCAGGATAACCCGGCCCGTCCGAGGAGCGACTCTGATCGGAAGAGGAAATGAGGTTCTGACGAAGATCGACATGGTCGGCAACGACCTCGAGAGAGGCCAGGGAATGTGCGGATCCATTTCTGGCTCTATACCTGCAGATGTGGGTCAGCCAACAGTACGAGTCTCTGAACTCATAGTTGGGGGGCGAAACTGATGGATTTCAAGACCTTCGTTGATAAGGCTTTCGAAATGTCTAGAAGAAAGGGCTTTGATGAGGCTCAGATCTACTATGCCAGGGGCGGAGAATTCCAGTTGAGCTCCTTGAATGGGGAGATTGACTCATACAAAGACGCGAGTTCGACAGAAATCTACTTCAGCGGTCTGAAGAACGGAAAGATTGGTACGGCTTTTTCTGAGGTGCTGAACGAGGAATCGGCAGAACTTCTTGTTGGAGAGGCTTTCGAAAACCACTCTGTGGCCAGTGGGGAAGACGTCTATAGCTTTTATGACGGGTCCGGCAAGTACCCGGAATTTGACGGTTATTCTGGAGCATTTCAGAAGAAATCGGTTGAAGAGAAAATGGACACCGTCATTTCTCTAGAGAGAACGGCACTTGATTATGATAAGAGGATTCTTATGGTTCCTACATGCAGAACGGCAGACACCTGGTCGGAAGTTTTCATCGTAAACACTCTTGGACTTAACAAGCATTACAAGAGCGACGGTGGATTTGCAGTAGTTGTAAGTCTTGCCGGAGATGAGAAATCAAAGAAGACGGGGTTCAGTATCTCACTGGTAAGAACACCCGACGACCTTGATGTTCAGAGAATGGGTAACGAGTCTTCCAGAAGAGCCGTGGAACAACTGGGCGCGGGAAATGTGAAGAGCGGAAAGTACAGAGTCGTTTTCAGAAACGATGTCTTTGGGCAGCTTTTCGGGACATTTACTTCCATGTATTCAGCAGACAATGTTCAAAGGGGCCTTTCCGTGCTGAAAGGAAAAGAGGGAACTGTAATCGGTTCCAGCAAACTCACGGTTTATGATGATCCTTTCCTGCCTGAGAGCCCTTACAGCAAGCCGTTCGACGATGAAGGCGTCCCAACTTACAGGAAGGCTATGGTTGAAAACGGAAAGCTGAAGACCTTCTTGTATGACCTTAGGACTGCCGCTAAAGAGGGAAAGAAATCCACGGGCAATTCAGTGAGAGGGACATACAGATCGAAGCCTTCAATAGTTCCCGTTAATATTGTTATTCAAAGAGGAGAGAAGAGTTTTGACGAACTCCTCGAAACTATGGGTGAAGGCATTCTAGTCACCGAACTAACTGGCCTTCATTCAGGTACAAATCAGGTTTCGGGTGAGTTCTCTTTGGGTGCAAGCGGTTTCTATGTAAAGGGCGGCAAGATAAGTAATCCCATAGAACAGTTCACGATTTCCTCCAACATATTGAAGGTCTATAATGGAATTGCTGAAATTGGTTCCGACCCACTTTCATCTATCTATCGAGTGAGTTCTCCTTCGGTTCTTATAGATGAGATTGATGTTGCATCTGAATAACAACGGAGGTGTTCCATTTGCCTTTATACAAGTTTGTCTGCAAAGAATGTGGTCACAATGAGAGTCTTCTCTTGGGAATGAGCGCTCCGGTGCCTCCCTGTGAAAGATGCGGAGGAATTCTCTCAAAGCAGATAACAAATATATCCAGTTTCGGTTCTTCTTCAGGTTCAGAGAGCTGTGGATCTTGTTCGGGAGGCAGCTGTTCAACCTGTGGACACTGACTATTTAAAACAGATAAGTGCCCGGGAAATCTGCCCGGGCACCTGTCTTTCCACATATCCCAATGAATTCACTTGCCTTCAGTACAGTTCGCTAGAGAATGTAAGATCATCTGGAACAGCCACAAATAACCTTCCAAACCAATAGCAAAACTCTTTTCAGTATAGTTCCAGATATTTGCTGATCTCCCAGTCGGTTACCGAAGCGCAGAATTCGCTCCATTCGCTCTCTTTTGATCTGACGAAGGTACTGAAAATATGATCGCCAAGCGTCGATTTCACGAATTCACTGTTTCTGGTAAACTCAAGAGCATTGATTAGAGTTCCGGGGAGGTTTTCTATCATCAGTTCCTTTCTTCTCGAGCCTTTCATCTTGAAAATATTTTCATCTACCGGATTAGGTGGCTCGATCTTCTTCTTAACTCCGTCAAGACCGGCTGCGAGGGTCAGTGCTAGAGCAAGATAAGGATTGCAGGTGGGATCGGGACTTCTGAATTCCAGTCTCGTTCCTTCTCCTCTGGTGCTGGGTATTCTGATCATAGCGCTCCTGTTTCCCAGCGCCCAAGAGATATTAACGGGGGCCTCGTATCCCGGTGTAAGTCTCTTGTAGCTGTTTATAGTTGGATTTGTGACAGCAGTTATCTCTTTTGCTCGTGATATGATTCCCCCAACGAAACTCAAAGCGGTTTCACTTAGCCCGTGATCTCTTGAGGGATCATGAAAGACATTCTTGCCGTCCGAGAACAGGCTCATATGAATATGCATTCCCGATCCGTTGACTCCCGAAAAGGGCTTAGGCATAAATGTGGCATGAAATCCGTCGGCAATTGCTATTGTCTTAACCACCCATTTGAATGTCTGAATATTGTCTGCGGTCTTCAATACGTCCGTGTATTTGAAGTCAATCTCGTGTTGTGAAGGGGCAACCTCGTGATGAGCGGCCTCGACTTCGAACCCCATTTCCTGCAGAGAGAGCACGATCCTTTTCCTGACTTCTTCGCCTCCGTCAACTGGAAGGAGGTCGAAGTAGCTTCCCGTATCCAGAAACGCTCCGATCGGTTTTCCGCAGTCACGGTCTCTCTTGACTATAAAGAACTCCGGTTCCGGTCCGGCGAAAGTCTCAAATCCCATACCCTTGGCGCGCTGGATAACTCTCTTCAAAACATATCTTGGATCTCCCTCAAAGGGTGTCCCGTCAGGTTTGTAGACATCACAAATGAGTCTTATGGTCTTTCCCTTGCCATTGTCCCAGGGAAGGAAGGCAAAAGTCGAAAGATCCGGTCGCAGATACATGTCGGACTCCTCGATTCTCACAAAGCCATCGATTGAAGAGCCGTCGAACATGGCACCCTTTTCCAGTATTGCAGGCAGCATTCTTGCAGGAACTTCCACATTCTTCAGCATACCGTTTATATCGGTTATCTGAAGTCTTACAAAACCAATTTCTCCAGATTCACACTTCTGAATCAGTTCCTTTTCAGTCATGTTTCCCCCCGCTATCCTTGCCCGACCCATGGGCGTGAGATACTTTAGTATATATCTAATTCTATACATTAAGGGAACTATCTTGAGAGATTTCGAGCAAGAATTGATGATAAACTAATCACAGGGAGGTGCCTGATGAACATCAAGCGTGCGTTTATCAGTGTTCACAACAAGTCGGAAGTGGAGACAATAGCGAGTTATCTTGCTTCAAACGCGGTAGAGATAGTTGCAACTGATCATACTGCAGAATACCTCATAGCTCACGGCATAAGGGCAATAAAGGTTGCAGACTATACTAGTTTCCCACCGATATTCGACGGAAGGTTGAAATCTATTCACCCAAAGATAATCGGTGGAATACTTGCGATTCAGGATCTTCCTGAGCACATTGATGAGATGAGGGAGCACTCGATTCTTCCTTTCGACTTGATAGTTCTTAATCTGAAGCCTTTTGAGTCTGCTGTTAAGGAATCGCCTGACGAGTCCAACCTTTCGAAAGAAATAGATGTAAGTGGACCTGCTCTGTTAATGGCAAGTGCCAAGAATCATAGGGATATTGTTGTAATATCAGACCCATCGGACTATGAAGAAGTTATCGCGAGTTTGGAAGATTGTGGAGATGTTCCTCTCCTCAAGAGAAGAAGATACGCGCTTAAGGCGATATATGCCGCCATGCTCTACAATTCATCTATCCATAAGGCTCTCTCTCAGATATTCGCATCCGAGAAATACGATTATACGATCATGGAACACGTTATGCAGCTCCTCTATGGCGATAATCCCTCTCAGAGTGCTCATTTGCTAAAACTCACACAGGAACCGGGACTGCTAGATGAGGTTCAGATCGGCAATCCTTCTGTGGGGCTTAAGAAATCGCAACTGAGGAATATGAACGTGTTCATGGAACTCTATTATTACAGTGACAACATCTCCGTGTTTCTTGACAAAGGGAAAATAGTCAAAGTCTGTGCAGGCAAATTGCCCGAACACGCTTCTGATGGGGGTCCTGATACGATGTTCGCTTCTACTTTTGCCATCGACGGAGATACTCTCAAGAAACTTCATGAAAGTGGGATCGAGGCTTTCGGTGGCGTTTTTGATCGTGATGCGATACGAGCCGCACGAGAAAGAGATATCATGATACTGACAATTCCTGCGCATGAGGCAGTGTCACTCTCCGAAGAAACATATTCCGGCTTTGGCAATTACTTCGTAAGAGAACGCACGTTCAAGTTGAAGAACTACGAACTTGAGATTGATGACAAGCTCGCTCTCTGCTGCTCCCGTATAAATAGGTCAAACAGCTTCTCGATCTTCAGAGACGGACAGAGCCTGCTTCTTCTGAGCGGATTGAGTTACGGAGAAATGATGAACTGCGACTTCACAAAGCACGATCTCAGAGAGTCTGTTGTGGCTTGCGATAATGATTTGACCGACGAGCTAATAAGAAAACTCGTGGTCGCCGGGGTCAAGAGACTCATTTTGCCGGGTACAAAAAGGACTTATTCCCAAAGAAACGTTCTTGTGCTTGGAATTGACTTCACAAGACTCAACAATTGACTAGTACTTGAAAGCTGCGAAGACAGACTATATAATGTAGTTACACCATGCTAGGCGGGGAGCTGGCGGTTCCCTGTACCCGAAATCCGCCATACGCGGGGCCGAATGCCTTTTGAGGCTTTGCCGGTTTGGTGTCGGTTTGTCTGAAGGTGTTGAGGATTGAGTCCTGCGCAACGGGAACTTGCGAACCTGGTCAGATCCGGGAGGAAGCAGCCATAAGCGAGCACTCTCGTGTGCCGCGGGGGCGCTCAGTCTGAGCCGGATGGCAAGTACGGCCAGGTCGTCACTGTCGATGAAGGATGCATGGTGTTTCTTCTTCTATGTATCGCGCTTATCATCTGCTAGAATTAATTTGACAATTATAGACGGTTTTAGGAGGTACATAGAATGTTGCTTAAGGGAGAAAAAAGCGCGGATTTCTCGCTCTTCGGTTCAGATTTCAAAGAGTACAAGCTTAACGAATATCTAGGAAAGAAAGTTGTTCTCGTTTTCTATCCCGGTGCATTCTCGAGCGTCTGTCAAAGAGAACTCTGCACTTTCAGAGATTCGCTGGCGAATTTCGATACCATGAATGCTATTATCTTGGGAATAAGCATGGACAGCCCCTTTGCCAATAGAGCCTTTAAAGAGCAGAATTCTCTTTCCTTTCAGTTGCTTTCCGATATTGGAGGGGAAGTGTCGAAGAAATACGGTGGTGTGCACGAGGATTTCTCCGGCGTCAAAGGCCTTACGGTCTCAAAGAGGGCTGTATTCATAGTGAGCAAAGATGGCAGGATCGCTTATACATGGGTTTCGGAAGATCCGAGAGTAGAACCCGACTACGCAGAGATCTCAAATCAGCTGAAGAAGATTTAGCGGTGGGGAACACCCATCGCCTTTGTTATTGGAGGTTAGCATGACTGAATTCAGCTTTCCAGAGTATTCAACAGAGCTTCTCGAAAGTCTTAAGGCAGGCAAAGTTCTGATTGGGGTAACAGACGGAGTGGAAACTAACCTGATGACAGTTGCCTGGGGTTTCTTAGGCAACACCTGGAATCGACCAGTGTTCATCGCCATGATCAGACCGAGTAGATTTACACACAATTTCTTCAGGAGCAGCGATGGCTTCTCCGTTAACTTCATGTCGGAAAAGTGGCAGGAGGCCTTAGACTTTTGTGGCACAAGGAGTGGAAAGTACTTCGACAAGTTCAAAGAAACCGGTTTGACTCCTCAAGAGGGAATGTCGCCATCGATAGTGATTGTGGGTGAGGCAGATAAGGTATTGGAATGCAGAGTTGTTTCTAAGGAAGCATTAACACCTCTTGCTCTAAACGGAAGCATAGCAAGCACTTTCTACGGTGATAATTCATATCATTCACTCATATTTGGAGAAATCACTGATTCATACACTCTTCCTTGAATAGACTCCCACGATAACGGTAAGCAAGAGAGAGGCTACTAGAATCGACCACAATATGTAAGACGACCAGTTTGGAGTCTGCAGGCTCAATCTTGAAGAAGAGTCTTGCAGGAGAATATCTCTTGCGAAAAGCAAAGATACAATCGATTGAAATGAACAAAGGAATCCAAGAACAAGATTCCAGTGCTTCATTCCCGCGGATATTGCGGCTATCTGTGCGGAGATAAATATCATGAAAGAGACCGGCGCCAGCATTATTCCCAAGAGAAAGACTAATCTTATGGAATCCGGGTTCTCCACTACGGTTGCCGACATCTGGTTTGCCATGATGATAAGAACAACGGACGACAAACCAACGACTATTCCTGCACCGGTCAGATATTTGTAAGCCTTTTCTTTTCTACGGGCGTGAGCAACGCTTACTGCACCCCGGTCTCTCTTCTTCAATTCGATCACCCAGACAGCCAGAAATCAGATCAAAAAAACTCTGAAAAGCAACGAGCACACCTTGCCAAGTACTGTGCATAACTGAGATACTGACAGAATATTATCATTATACTGCAAATAATATCCATTATCAAAAGTCAACTAGAGCTTGCATTGGAATCTATCGATGTCAATCATTCGAATGTAATAACATGGGTTTTCAACATAAGGACAGATCGCCTGCTGAACCGTCCAGGTTCTATGTCAGAAAAAACAGATAACTGTAATCTCACTCAAGGCTCCCTTCTCTCAGAGGGAATTACTGCAATCATCTGAAGTGGTAAGGTCATGCTTGGGAATAACCCAGTGGAAGAAGACTTGAAAGCAACGCAGGAAATGAGGTTGATAAGTTGCGATCATTCCTGCCTGCAGACTTCTCTCCAAGTACAAGAGAAATGAACACCAGTGATATATTGGTTTTGAGTTCCTGGAAGCAACTGAAATGAACTTGTTCGCAGTTGCGACTATCAAAAGGCAACGAATAGCAAAGAAGACAGAAATATACACTCGCATTTATACTCTACAGAGTGATTCTGTCTGTGGTGACAAATGAAGGAGGCTTTGCCAACAGCGAATATGGGATTAGGTAAGATTTGCCTTTATTTAGAGAGAATGGCATCGAAGTCATTGACATTCATGGTTCTCACAAAAGTATTCTTCTCTTTCGTGACGGTACCACTAATTGCCCTTTTGCTCGGATCATTCTTCTCCTTCTCCGGAAGAAAAATGGTCTTCGACTGGGGTTTTTTGAACCTTGCCGATAGTTTTCCAGGAATGGTCATTTTCATGACGGTAGCTTTCCTATGGTTGCTCTGTTTCTCGTTTGAACAGAGCGGGCTGGTCAGGTTTTCGTCTGCCGCTCTGAAAAACAGTGAGGAAAGAGTGGTATCAGTCTTGAAGAGAATTCTGAGAATTTTTCCTAGATTGCTTGGTCTAGCAGCATTCAAGGCAGGAATCCTTTTGTTGTGTGCTGTTCCTGCATTTAGAATTCTTCCGGCATTGGGGAGAACCTTTACCAGACAACTCCCTGTCGGAACGTATCCGTCAGTCGGTACAGGCGCATTCGGATGGATCGCTGCCATGCTCTCCCTTCTCGTTGTATCAAGACTTCTAATTTCATGGGTCTTCGCAATTCACTACGCCGTTCTTGAGGGAAAAACCTTCGTTGGTTCTCTCAAGGCAAGTACCAACCTTGTCAATGGCAGCAGAAAAAGGGTTTTACTTACTATGCTAGCGTTCTGGCCGCTTTCTCTTCTGCTTATCATAGCCAATTCGACAGTGTTCAGGGTTTCAAGAGACTTTGTTATTCGATCGAGTTGCGATCCGACATCCATGAATATCCTTAAGCTATCTGTGTTTGCTTCAGTCGAGACTATGATTACAACCGCTCTGTCTATTGGAGTGTCCGTCATCTATTCGATTCTCATGACAAGACTGTTTTATGAACTGAAAGAAGGATATTCGGATGATGAAGCAACATCAGTTACGAATCCTGTCAAGACTAAATCACTGACTTTGCAGAGACCCTGGATTCTTCCCTTGCTTATATTTCTAGCGATCCAGGGAGTCTTCTTTGGTTACTTTGGTCGTTTTCTTGTTGATTCTGAGATCGAACTGCCTCTTGTTACTGCACACAGGGGAAGTTCATTCAAAGCGCCGGAAAATTCCTTGAGCGCAATCAGAGCCGCTTTTGAAGATGGAGCGGACATTATCGAAATCGATGTTCAAATGACAAGAGATGGAATACTTGTTCTCAATCACGATAGATCGCTCACAAAGGTCGCAGGCGTCGGAGAACGCGTTCACAACCTAAGCTTTGCTGAGATAGCAGATCTAGACATTGGAAGCCGATTTTCAAAACAGTTTTCGGGAGAGAGAATTCCGACTCTGGCAGAAGTCATTACATACATGACCAAGATTCCTTCAAGTGTGAGACTTAATGTTGAGCTTAAGGATTATGGGTACTCGCCGGGAATTTCCGAGGCGGTCGTGCAGCTAATCAAAGAGATGGATTTTTCCGACAGGGTTATGATTACTTCTACGAGTATCGAAAGGCTTTCGGCCGTGAGAGAGCTTGCGCCAGATATTTCCATTGGACTCATTGTAGGGTATCTGAGCAGTAGCGTCTGGAATGCTGATGTGGATTTCTATAGCGTTCCCTCTACGATTTTGAATCAAAGGTTCATTCAGAGAGCAAGATCATTGGAAAGAGATGTCCATGTATGGACTATAAACAACACGGAAGCGATGTCGCGATATTCCGCGATGGGCGTCGCTTCGATTATTACCGACAGACCTGATGTCTTGTCTAGGCTCCTTCTGAGTCAGGCTCAAATGTCGATCTTTCAGCTGAGAGTGCTCAGCATTTTGATGACATAATAGTAAACTCCCAATAGGACTTCGGTTACAGAGCCCGCAGGAAATGCCGCAGTTGCGCGAGTAAGTGAGGCCGACTACGTCGGGAAGTGATACCGGCGCTTGCGCGCCAGGAGTGTTAAGAGCACAGATAGATTTGAGGAACGAGATATCGTGCAGGAACCCTTAACAGAATCTCCAAACAGGGACCCCAAGCAGGGTCATTTTTGGGCAGGCTTTATGGGGATGACGTTTCGCCAGATCTATTTTCTCGCTTTCTCGATTGATCTTATCGAAAACATCAGTTGCATGTTCCATGATGCAAATTGCAAGTTACAAGAACAAAGTCCAAAGAAATGGTTCTCGGTTTGGAGTCTGGCAAAGATAGTCCAATCACTATTCTAAATGCTATGAGGACTTCATCAGTGATTTGTTGCGGGATCTGGTTTTTGATTTCAACGAAGAGGGCTCACAACAGCGATAAGCAAGTCTTTCTTAAGCGTAAAGCGGATACTTGTTGTCAAGGTGCAGCCGCACAGAATATCCCCCGATATCAAGCTTACAAGTATTTGAGATCCCCTGCGACCACAAAAAAGAACAAGTTCGCGTATCTATGCGCTCCGGCAAAAGTAAAATGCAGTCAAATGGTAAGAACTACGTGTCTGCCGGTTTTGGTGTAGACTAATTTCATGGACATTTTGAAGAAGAAGTGGATGGCGGCATTAATCGCTGTATTCTGTTCGGTTCTCTGGGGAAGCGCTTTTCCCGTTCTTAAACTCGGTTACGAGGAGATGGCAATTTCCCCGGATGATGTTTCAGCTAAGCTTGTCTTTGCCGGAATCAGGTTTTTGGGAGCCGGCATTATGGTGCTTCTGCTTGCGATACCTTTGGGTAGAAAGGGAAGAGTGAAGTTCGTTAAGAAGGACTACATGCATTTGTTTGCACTTGGAGTATTGCAGACTTTTCTCCTGTACTTCTTCTTCTACAATGGGCTAAGTCATACAACAGGCATGAAGTCTTCGATAATAATGGCGGGGGAGAATTTTCTCGTGATCCTCCTTGCTCACTATATCTACAAGAATGATCGCCTGAGCTGGAAAAAGATACTTGGGATGATACTGGGATTCGCGGGGGTTTTCCTTGCAAATTTCGAAGCGGGATTCACGCTGAGTTTCGTGTTCAAAGGCGATGGTTTCATGTTGATCGCAGCGACTATCGGTGCATTCGGCACTGTGTATGCCAAATGGATGTCGGCAGACCGATCCCCCTTTCTGGTTTCTGGATGGCAGCTTTCGATCGGCGGCTTTCTTCTCCTCATCGCCGGTCTTCCCGGTTTGAAAGAGGATTCACTTGTTTTCACGCTCAAGGGCAATCTCCTTCTGGTGTATTCTATGCTTCTTTCGGCCATAGCCTTTTCCTTATGGTATGCGATTCTCAGCTTTCACAAAGCCGGTGAAATCACTATGTTCCGATTTGTTATTCCAGTTGCGGGTGTCTTTCTCTCGGCAGCCTTTATTCCAGGAGAGGCCCTCAATTCGTACATGGCGGTTGCCCTCATATTGGTTTCGGCCGGTATTGTTGTTGTCAACCGGAGGAACAGAACAGTCTCAGAAGATAGGTCCGCTCGGTAAATCTGAATATACCTTAGGAAATTCTCATAGGGTACCTGAGGCCCATCGTGAGCTTCGAGCACCTCCTATTGCCGAAAAGAATTGCGCAGAACTTCTCTTCAACAAAATCACTCCGGAAGAAAGACGCGGCAAAAAAACGGAGTAATCGCTTCAATTTGCTTTATGGTTCAAAATGAAATGGAGTCAAGAGTGATCGACGATTTCTCCGGATCGAAAACAGCCTTCACATTTCATAACTTTATGAAGAGACTCGAAGAGAAGACGTGGTCGACTCTCTCAGGTGCTTTTCGCGAATCTTCTTGCAGCGAGTCTGATGCCGATGGCGCCAAGAGGGGCCGTTATAAGGATCGAGAGTACTGAAACCGAAAGTATCACATCTCCGTAAGCAACTCCCATTGCTAAGGGTATTCCTCCCACTGCAGCCTGAACTGTGGCTTTGGGCAGATAGGAAATCATGCAGAAGAGTCTTTCTCGAAGATCCAGTTTAGAACCGAGAGTGGCCGCCAGAACGCCCGCGCTCCTGAATATGAGTCCAACAAGAATTACAAGTAGTCCCATCAGCCATGAGTCGCCTATCGCACGTAAGTTAACACTTGCACCTACCAGAACGAACAGGAAGATCTCGGCGACAACCCAGATTCTCTCCATTTTTCCTGCAATCCTGTCGGCGGCTACAGGAAGCCTTTCTCTCAGGACGAAACCTATCGCCATAACACCAAGAAGAGTTGCCGCGGGGAGTACTTCCTCGAGTTTATGAAAAAGGAACGCAATCATCAGGATCAATAGAACCTTCTTCGTGTCTCTGATATGGAATCTCTTGAAGAGCAGGCTGAAGAGAAAGCCGATTGCCGCGCCAAGAGATATTCCGAGAACAATCTCTACCGGCACCATTAGAAAGGACATTCCGATACTGACATCCTTTCCTCCTTCAATTCCCAAAAAGACCGTAAAGAGTGTAATAGCCACAACGTCGTCTATTGAAGCTGCCGCCAGAATAGTTGAAGGTATTTCGTTTCTCTTTCCGAAGTTCTTTTCTTTCAGTCTCAGCATCTCTGGAACCACTACCGCGGGCGAAACCGCCGCAATTATGAAGCCGAGCATTCCACCTTGAATGAGGCTGAGATTCAGGAAGAAGTGAGCCATTACCATAATTGAGAAACCTTCGTAGAGCCCTGGAAGAAAACTAAGGCGAAGAGCGAGGGGACCTATCTTCTTGATGATTCTCCGGTTCAATCCGAGACCGGCGCGCATCAAAATGACTATGAGCGCAAGCAGCCGGACTTCATCGGATATTGAGAGCAATGATGTGTCTATGAGATTCATTGCATTCGGTCCCAACACTATTCCAAGCGAGACCAGGCCAATCAGACCGGGAAGACGGATTCTTTCAAAGAGGGAAAGCACAACTATCGAGAGAATAACTATAAGGGAAATGCTAAGAATCATATATTCCTCCAGAGTCAAGCAGTGCCAGGCTGCAAATTTCTGTAGAAGCTATCAGCTGGTGGCGGTTCTGGAGGAGTCTGCTCCAAGGCAAGCTTCATTGCCTAGAGAATTATATAGTCTATGCGTTATACTGTCAATGACCAGTAAACGGAGGTGATCTCTTGAGCACTTTTCTAGCCATTGTCGGCGCATTGTTCCTGCTTTATCTTGCAATTAGGTTCTTCCCTGCGTTGATTATGATTGTAGCCGGCGTAGGAGTGATAATGATAGTGATATTTGCCATAGCCGGTCTTTTTGTTGTCTTCTTGCCGATCTTATTGATTGTCGGTCTGATACTGATTATCGTTAAGCTTGCGTCATGAGAGACACCGATCTTACTGCAATACAGGTCTGGTTCGATCAGGAGTCTTTTGGCGAAGCGGTATTTCGCAGGAAGATGAGAGATTATGCGAGCGAGGCTTCACTCATGTGGAAGGGGAGTAATCATATCATTGTCTTCCCCGAGTTTTTTGCAACATTTCTGTACCCTTCCTTCAGGAAACTCAGCTTCGAGGAGACGACGGCAAAGACGCTTGTCAAATATGCGATCAAGAACATGGGTCTTTCTTTCAATCCCTTCAAGAAGGCCTTTCTGAAAGATGCTCTTGAGATCGAAGCCTACTATCACGGAGTTTTCAGTACCATCGCCAGGGAATTCGAAACCTATCTTCTCGCCCCGTCGATATTGCTTCCCATAGTCGATGAAGAATCGGAGAGAGGGAGATTCATTAGAGACGGAAGGCTTTATAACATGGCCTACCTATTCAATCCTTGGGGAAAGTTGTTGACAAGAGCTCTGAAACACAATCTCACCAAAGCCGAGAGCTCTGTTTTGTTTTCTAGCGGAGAGTCGGTCGATAATGTGGTTCATACGGAGATTGGCGTAATAGGTATAGCGATTTGCTACGATATGTTCTTTCAGAGCGAAATCGAGAGACTGGATTCAGCCGGCTGCGAAGTGATATTGGTTCCCTCCTGCAATTTTGCTGAGTGGAAGAAATCGATGGGCGGTTCGACGCAGGAGAGGATCTGGTTTGCAGATGGTCCTATAAGAGCCACTACCGGTAGAGAGAAGATTCGTTATCTTGTAAATTCGATGGCAACTGGAATTGTTGGTAGTGATTTCGCTCAGGGAAGATCTTCGATATGGGATAGAGGAAGATCGATATCTTTAGCCAAAGCTTACGATAGAGAAGCGGTGCTGAACTCAACAGTTTAGAGATTGCCAGGCAATCTCCGATTAGGGATCAGAAGTAAATCAGGAGCAGTATTGGAATGCTGTATCAAAAATCAAGATTCTCTATTTTGTCGGGTCGGTAGAAGTAAAAGCCCTGTATATAGTCACATTCCCTTGTTCTTAGATATTCGTATTGCTCATGTCGTTCAACACCTTCCGCAACGACAACCAGGTCAAGTCTATGTGCCAGATCGATTATCGTATCCACAAGAGTTTTCTTCTCGTCCTTCTTAAGAATTGAGTCGATGAGAACCTTGTCTATCTTCAGAATATCGAGCGGCAGTTCGCTCAAGTAGTTGAATGAAGAGTATCCCGACCCGAAATCATCAAGCGCTATCTGAATCCCATATTTTCTCAATCTCGTTAGTTGTCTTACTACGAAATCGAAATTCTGTATCAGGCCGGTCTCGGTAATCTCAATAACGAGATTCTCGGGAGATAATGAGCCTTCCAAGATGGCCTCTTCTACGATTTTCACCAGGTATTCTGTCTTGAATTGAATGGGGGAGATATTCAAAGATATGCTCGTTCCCTTCAATCCTTTGCTCACCAGGAAACTCTGACTGACAGGAATTTGATTCAGCATCCATCGGCTCACCTTGTTTATTTCATTCGTCACTTCCAGATAGGGAATGAATTCTTGCGGCCGTACATTGCCTAGAATGGGACTGTTCCAACGCAAAAGAGTTTCGAGGGATTTCACCTGAAGTGATTGTGTATCCACAATCGGCTGGTAAACAAGATACATTTCGCTTTTCTCAAGTGCGTTTCGAAGCTCGTTCTTTACCGAAAACTCCCTATTTACCAGGGCGAAGGTTGCAGCATCTGACTTCCCGAAAGTTGTTCTTCCAATAGATCTCGCCTCTCTGCTTGTAACATTGGACAGTTTGATCAGTTCTTCAGGAGAAGTTGCATCCGTTGGGTATCTCGATACGCCGATCGAGGCGTTAAGCCTATACTCGTATTTGTCAACAACGAAGGGTCTTTCGAAGATACTGATCAGTGCTTCCCTGCTCTTTTCCATTGTATTCCTGTTATTGCCCTTCTCGATTATCAGGAATTCGTCTCCAACGATTCTTGAAGCCTTTTCAAAATCGAAGTAACCCGTTATTCGATCTGCGATGGATTTAAGGATCAAATTCCCGACTTCGTGTCCAAGTGCCTCGTTCAGCTCCTTGAATCCATTCAAGTCAATATAGTAGACGAAAAAGGGTTCACTGTCAGCTGCCATCTCCCGCAACTTTTCCCTAATAAGCGTGCCGTTGGGGAGTCCGGTTACTGTGTCGTAGTAAGCCATTCTCTTCACTGTCTCTTCGTTTTTCATTATCGTGGTAATGTCCCTCATTATTGCAGTGATACCCCGGAACAGACCTCGGCTATCATAGAGAGAGTTAAGAGATATACTGTAGTACTTCTTGCTTTCGAGCTGCCCGTACTCGCCTGTGAAAGAAGTTGCAGGTCTGCCTCTTTCAAGGTATCCGATATTCTTCTCCCAAGCCTCTTCTTGGACAGGATCATGCCAGAAGACAGACATATCATTCCCGATTATTCTATTTCGACTCAGGTTGAGAAACTCTTCGCCAGAAGTGTTTACGGCAGTAATTACTCTCGAGGCGTCGGTTGAGAAAATGATATCCCCAGTATTCTCTACGAGAGTTCTGTATCTCTGTTCGCTTTCAGTTATCTTCTGGTTCTTCTTGTTTATTTCCAGCTGCTTATTGAGGAAGTCAATAATTAGTCTTACCTGCATCAGATCGCTCTCTGTGTAGTCGGAAGTCTTGTTGAAAAGACTGACGCCTAAGCAGTTGCCCTCAAAAAACGATGGAACTCCCATGAATCTCTCTATATAGGGTATCAGAGCATTAGGGCCTTTGCGGTCCGGTTTATTCAATATTTGAGCTTTCCCACTTTTCAAGGTCTTTCTGCACAGTGAGTCTTCTTCTTGAACTATTCTGGCAAACGACGAGTTGTCTTGGATATCAGAAGCCTCGTTGCTCCAAAAACTGAAAGTTATCTCATCTCTTGAAGTGTCAAACTCGTATATTCTACCGAAGGGAGACTCAACGATCTCGAGGATCCTGTTCAACGTAGATTCCAAAAGCTGCCGAATATCATCGGAACGGTGCCGGGTAATATCCACAAGAACTTCGAGACGTTTTTCATTGCGGATCCTTTCTTGTCTCCTGGCATCTTCAATCTCTGCCTTCTTCGTCAGCTGTTCGATCTTCTTTTCAAGTTTGATGGATTTCATCTCTTCCTCTGTCTCTATGTACTTCTTGTAGCTTGCCAGAGCTTCTTCGAAAAGCCCTTTCTTCTCAGAGACTGAGGAAATCATATTGTAGAACCTGCTCAAAGCATCCTTGTTGGGGTTATCGATTGTATGCTTCTCAACTCTCCTGAGAACCTCGTAGGCCTTGTCAAAATTCCCGTTTTCCACAAGCATTCTAGAGTACTCTACTGCCCACTCTATAAGGAAATACTTGTCTCTTCCGGGTTCATAGCATTTTTCGGCCCTTTCGTAGTAAGCTTCCGATGCTTCCTGGTTCCCTTTTTTGTTGTAGACTTCTGCCATTATTACATTGAGGTGGCCCCTGGATTCCGGTGCGTGAATCTCGAATTCTCCCGATACAACTCGATTGTAGAATTTCAACGCTTCATCTGCATCGCCCAGTCTCACATAACACTCGGCGATATTTGTCGTAATGACTCCGGTTTCTCTGTAACCGACTTCAATGCACTTTTTGAAGGCCTTTTCCAGATAGGTCAAAGCTTCACGATACCTGTCATGCCTCATGAGAACAACGGCGATGTTGTTGATGATGCTTATCTGATAGTCATTCCCTTCAGATTCGCAGATTTTCAGAGCTCTCTCGAGATATTCCACTGAAGTAAGATAATCGTTTCTCGCAAAGAACACGCGGGCAATAGCGTTATATATCTTTACAAGAAGACCGGTGTCGTTTTCTTCTATGGCATACCCAAGAGATTGATTTAGGAACTCCTCCGCCTTTTCGAGATCATCTGTTGAAAACCAGTACTTCCCAAAGTTTAGATATGCGTAAGAGATGCCGTTAATGTAGTTGTTTTCAAGGGCTAGATTCAGCGCTTCGCCCGCAAGCTCATAAGAGTATCCAGGGTCGCTGTCCTTATACTCAAAAGAGAGATTATTCAAATGATCAATCCTTTCGATGATTCCTTTCTCCATAGGGCTCCCCCGGGAAGACTTCTAAAAAGCACTAGATCTGTGATGTAAGCAACCGCGACTAAGAGAAGTTCAGCCTTAGGATTTGAAGTTTTTATTGACAATTCTAGCACCAACATTCATCTTAAACCAGC
>Ga0209614_1001258_pt1 | contig 19531 bp, 15 predicted proteins | sample BlaSprsedimmetaG_FD_185484 | JGI IMG/M metagenome (GOLD analysis project Ga0209614, IMG submission 185484) | Hot spring sediment bacterial and archeal communities from California, USA to study Microbial Dark Matter (Phase II) - Blank Spring... ... | reverse complement strand
CCGTCATCCGCTTGACACAGCCCAGCGACAGGAAGACCGGGAAGACGAAGACCAGCATCAGGATCGAGGCCCCCGTCCCCGTCGCCGCCGCCCCGGCCAGCACCCGGATCGTGTAAAGGGCTGCCAGCGTTGCAATATCCACCCAGCGCAACCGCTTGAGCCTCAGCGAATAGGCCAGCGACAGCCCCATGTAGAGCACCAGCACGCCAAGGAATGCCCAGCCCAGCGCGGCGCCGATACCCAGCGCCAGAAGCCCCAGAAGCAGGCTTGCCACCATGCCCACCCCGATCGGAACCGCCCCCGCCGCGAAGGGCCGGTTGCGCTTGGTCGGATGCAGCCGGTCGGCCTCGAGATCCAGCAGATCGTTGACGACATAGATGCAGGACGCCGCCGCCGAGAAGGCGACCATGCCCAGAAGCACCAGCAGCAGCGTGGGCAGCGTGAAATCATGCGCGGCCAGCACGGGCAGGAACAGCAGGACGTTCTTGACCCATTGATGCGGCCGCAATGCCTGCACCAGATCGCGCCAGCGCCAGCCGCCCGGCACCACCTCGACCCGGCGTCCGGCGGCCTGCAACTCGGCCAGCAGGCCCGGGCGCCCGCCCACCACCACCGCCCTGTCGGCCGCCAACCACGCCGCCCGGTCGCCCGCGCTGTCCCCGGCATAATCGTAGCCGCGCAACCCGAAGGCCGATTTCAGCACCGCCGCCCGCCTCTCGCCCGCCACGTCGCGTCGCCCGTCGGCGCCCAGCCCGGCGGTGAACCCGTAATACCCGGCCAGCCTGTCGATCAGCCCGTCATCAGCCCCCGAAACCAGCACCACCTCGCGCCCTGCCTCGCTTGCGGCCAGAGCCCGTTCGGCGATCTCGACCCGGATCGGCAGCAGATCGACCCGCGGCGGGACAAGGCGCGTGACCTCGCGTCGGAACGCGGCGGGACGGCCCAGCGTGGCCCGGACGGCGGCAAGGGTCTCCCGCGGTGCACGACCAAGCCCGGCCCAGAGCGATTCCAGCATCAGGTCGGTGCGCAGGAAGGTGCCATCGACATCCAGCACCAGCGGCTTCTCCGCGCCCATGCCTAGCTGGCCCCCCGCGCGCGGAAAACGCATCCATCGGTGACCAGTTCGGGCGGCGTCAGACACAGGCCCCGGGCGACCGACCAGGCGGCCAGAACGCGGGGCACATAATGCCGCGTCTCGGCATAGGGCGGCACGCCCGCATGGGTGCGAACCGTCCCTTCGCCGGCATTGTAAGCCGCCAGCACCAGCACCGGATCATTGCCGAATTCCCGCATCAGCCAATCGAGATAGGCCACCCCGCCGCGGATATTGGCCACCGGATCGAGGCTGTCGGACACGCCGAACCGCGCGGCGGTGGCGGGCATCAACTGCATCAGCCCGGTCGCGCCCTTGGGGCTGACCGCGGCCCGGCGCCCGCCGCTTTCCACGCCGATCACCGCCAGCGCCAGAGCGGGCGAGACCCGCGTGCCGACCGTCGCGCTCAGGATGTCCGTGCCGTAGGAGGCGGCGATGTCCTGAAGATGCTGCAACCGCGGCTCCGGAATCGCGGCGCCGTCCACCGGCGGGCTGGAGATCGCCGCCAGCGCCAGGCCAAGCCGTCCGGGCCCGCCATCGGCCAGCGCAGGCGAAACCCGCGCCCAGAACCAGTCCGGCCCGGGGCCCGGCTTGTGGCCGCGCTCCGGCGCCGCCTCGCGCATCGCGGGCGGTTTCGGGGGGGCGAGCCGCGGCTGGACAGGCGGCACCTGCACCGTGATCCGCTTGACCGCGCCCGGTTCGGGCGGCTTGACCCGCTTGAAGGTGAAGTCCGGCCATGGCGGCGGATCGGCCGCTGCCGGTGTCGCCACGGAGAGCGCTGCAATCGTCGCCACGATGTATCTCGTCGCCATGACCTTTTTCTGCCCTGCTCGATCAAAGGTCTTGCCGGAATCTTGCAGAATCCGTCGCCAAAAGCCACCACCTATGGCCGATCATCAATCGCCAGGATCAGAACCCGACACGTCAGGAGGGCGAGCCCGCGTCGGATACCTAAAAAATTTATGACTTTTCGTCCCTTTTTTCATGGAGTTGTAGGCAAATCCCGCAAACTTTGCCCTTTGGCGGAAAATGACAAGCCTCAGCCCAACTCCTGCCCGATTCGGATGGCCTTATCCGCCCATGCCGAGGTGGTTTCGGGCGAGGATGATGACAGACCCCGCGATCCCCGACATGGCAGGTGAAGTGACCGGATATCCTATTGGAGGGACCAAAAAATGAAACTTTTCGATCTGATCAAGCGCTTCCACAAGGACGAATCGGGCGCCGTGACCGTGGACTGGGTCGTGCTGACCGCCGCGATCGTGGGCCTGGGCATCGCCGTTCTCACCTCGGTGCGGACCGGCGTGAACCATGTGGCCGAGGAAATCGAAGGCGCCCTGACCTCGGCCGAGGTTAAGAAACTCAGCACGCTGAACTGATCTTCAGCTTACCGAACCGGATGCCTGGCAAGGCCGCATCCCCGGATGCGGCCTTGCCTGTTCCGGCGGCCCCGGAACCGGACCAGGCATTGTTTCGCAATCTTTCGAAATCCGCTTCTCCGCCAAGCCGTGACCCAGATTTCGCCACACTTGCCGGTCAGTCTGCATACCGATCACAGGATTGGACATGCCCGGCTCCCGCAGCCGGGGCGTGAACACGGAAAGGACATGCCATGCGATTGATATTCGGACTGGTGCTCCTGGTGGGTTTTGGCCTCGCAGGCTTCGCCGTCTACATGGCACAGGGTTACATCCAGACCTACGAGCGCCAGCTTGCCGAAGAGCGCGCCGCGCGCGCCAGCCAGGTCGAACTGGTGCCCGTTGTCGTGGCAAAAGAGTCCTTGCGCTACGGCCAGCAGGTGACGGTGGAAAATCTCCAGCTTGTGGAATGGCCCAAATCCTCGCTGCCCACGGGCGTCTTCCATTCGGGCGCCGAGGTGTTCCCCGAGGGCAAGCCCAAGTTCCGCACCGTGCTGCGCGCGATAGAGGCGGGCGAACCGCTGCTGGCAGTCAAGGTCACCGAACCCGGCACCGATGCGGGCCTGACGTCGCGCCTTGGCCGTGGCATGCGTGCCTTCGCGATCCGTGTCGACGTCGCCTCGGGCGTTTCGGGCTTTCTGCGGCCGGGCGATCAGGCCGATGTCTACTGGACCGGCCAGTCGCAGAACAAGCAGGTGACCCGGCTGATCCTGCCCGGAATCCAGCTGATCGCCATCGACCAGATGGCCGATGAGGACAGCTCGCGCCCGGTGATCGCGCGCACCGTCACCGTCGAGGCCACGCCGCAACAGGTGGCCGCGCTGGCCCAGGCGCAATCGACGGGCCGTTTGTCGCTGTCGCTGGTCGGCTCGGGCGATGACACGGTGGCCGAGGTGATCGAGGTCGATCAGAAATTGCTGCTGGGGATAGAGGATGCACCGATCGTCGTCGAGGACAAGGCGCCGGTCTGCACCATCCGCACCCGCCGCGGCGCCGAGGTGGTCGAGATTCCGATCCCCTGCACCAACTGACCTGCTTACACATTTTCTGGCGCATCGGACTGCATCTTGCGGTCGCGGTGCGCCCGCCTGCCTGATCTCGTGGTTGTTGCGGGATATCCACATAAAGGAAATTCATTAATTAACTGAAGATTGATTTAAATCTTCGCTTGACGCATCCTCTGCGGGAATTTGGGCGAAAAGACCCATCCCGAGGCGTGATCGGAAAGGCAGGATCACATGAAAACCAAGAGTGTTCTGGTGGCGGGGCTGGTGGGCCTGGCCGCCGCGACCGGCGCCGTCACGGAAACGCAGGCCCAGAGCCTGCGCACGCTGAGTGGCCAGGCGACCGGCCAGTTGACCGTCCCCATGAACCGTGCCGTCGTGGTCGAAAGCGACGAGGTGTTCGCGGAACTGTCGATCTCGAACCCGCAGATCGCCGACATCTCGACCCTGTCGGACCGCACGATCTATGTGCTGGGAAAATCGCCGGGGCGCACGACCCTGACGCTTCTTGGTCCCAATGGCCGGCTGATCACGAATGTCGAGGTCCGCGTCACCCCGGACATGAGCGAACTCAAGGAACGCCTGCGCGAGGTTCTGCCGGGCGAGCCGATCGAGGTCCGCTCGGCCAATGACGGGCTGGTGCTGTCGGGCACGGTCAGTTCCGCGCAGGCGCTCGACCGGGCGCTCGACCTGGCCTCGCGCTATGCGCCGGAGCGGATTTCCAACCTGATGATGGTCGCGGGCAGCCAGCAGGTCATGCTGAAGGTGCGATTTGCCGAGATGTCGCGCAACGTGTCCAAGGCGCTCAGCTCGCGGCTGGGGATCAGTGGAACCTTCGACGGCGGCGACGGCACCATCATCGGCAGTTTGGGGGCTGGCCGGACGAGCAGCACCGGGAACCTGACGATCAGCGGCGATCTGGGCGCGTTTCAGCTCAACCTTGCGCTGCAGGCCCTTGAGGGCAAGGGCTTCGTGCGCACGCTGGCCGAGCCCAACCTGACGGCGCTCTCGGGCCAGGAGGCAAGATTCCTCGCGGGGGGCGAGTTTCCGATCCCCGTCCCGCAGGAGGGCGGAACGATCTCGATCGACTACAAACCCTTCGGCATCGGCCTCAACTTCACCCCGCGCGTCGTGGGCGAGAACATCAACCTGCGTCTCGACGCCGAGGTCAGCGGCCTGGATGACACCGCAAGCTACAATGTCGACGACGTCACCTATCCCGGCTTCCGCACCCGCCGCACTTCGACCACGGTCGAACTGCACGATGGCGAGAGCTTTGCAATCGCGGGCCTGCTGCAGGATGATTTCTTCGCGAACAACGCCCAGGTACCCTGGATCAGCGATGTGCCGGTTCTTGGTGCGCTGTTCCGCAGTTCCGAATATGAACGCCGCAACAGCGAACTGGTGATCATCATCACCGCCCATCTGGTCAGCCCCACCCGCGGCGAGGCGCTGGCGCTTCCGACCGACCGCGTTCAGCCACCCAGCGAGCGCGACCTGTTCCTGTCGGGCAAGCTATCCTCGCCGAAGACACCGAAATCGGGCGCGGCCGGCGAGGTCGCCCGCCAGGATTTCAGCGGTTCCTACGGCTATGTGATGGAGTGAGATCATGCGCGCCAAGCTTGTATTCCTGACGCTGGGCGCCGCGGTCGCGCTGTCCGGCTGTTCGACGGACAGTTACCGCGACTTTACCCAAGAAGCCGGCGCAAGCCTTGACGATGGGGCCTTCGGCAATGCGACCATGAACAACACGATGGTTCACAGCGGCGAAAGGGCGATGGCGATCGACCTGAACCACCGTTTCGCCTCCGAGGTCGACACGACGATCACCTTCGCCTTCGACAGCGCCGTTCTGGACGCCGAGGCGCGGGCCACGCTGGACCGCCAGGCGGCGTGGATCGCGCGCTATCCCAATGTCCGGTTCCGCGTCTACGGCCATACCGACCTGGTCGGCCCGGAAGCCTACAACAAGGTGCTGGGGATGCGGCGGGCGCGGGCAACGGTGGATTACCTGGTCTCGCGCGGCGTGGCCCGCGCGCAGCTCGAAGCCGCCGTTTCCTATGGCGAGACACAGCCGCTGGTAGTGACCGAGGGCCGCGAGCGGCGCAACCGCCGCACGGTTACCGAGGTCCGGGGCTTCCTTGAGCCCAAGCGCATGCTGCATGACGGCAAGTACATGCAGCGCACCTACGGCATCCATCTCGACAGCGCGAGAGAAGAACACACGGTCGAATAGGGCCGATACCCCGCCGCCGCGTCGGGTTCGTCCCCCGGCGCGGCGCGGCCGGACTTCCAACAATTTCGGCTTTTGGGCCGTAATGTTGCCCAGTTTGGCCTTCACATTCCCTTCCTGAGAGCGGTGCGCGCGGCGGCGAGTCGCGCGCGGGCGGTGTCCGACGCGGCCAGAAGGCTGGCGGAGCCGTCCGCAAGGAGGGATTTGGACGACATGACGAGTACGGCGGCATTGCATTCCGACCCGGCCCCGGTGATCGCCTGCACGGTGTCCCGGGACATCCAGAACTTCGACCTGCTGATCGAGGACATGGAGGCCGAATTGGGCGAATGTTGGGGCGATCTTGCCTTTCAGGACGCCAACAGCTTCTTCGACCAGCCCGACGCAAGGTCGCTGGAATTCATCGCGGTCGCCGTCGACGACCAGGACGAGGACAACATCGCCTTCATCGCGGAGATCATCCGCAACGCCAAGCGCCGCAATGTCAAGGTCATCGTCATCGCCGAGGAACTGAGCCCGATCGCACTGCACCAACTGATGCGCGTCGGCGCCGACGATTTCGTGCCCTACCCGCTGCCGGAGGGCGCGCTGCACGACGCGATCGACCGGGTGCGTCGGCCAGCCACGGTTGCGCCGGTCCTGGGCAATGGCGCCTCGGTTCCCGCGGTGTCGCAATCGAACCGCGATGGCGTGGTGCTGCCGGTGCACGGGCTGGCGGGCGGGGTCGGCGCCTCGACCTTCGCGGTCAACCTCGCATGGGAATTGTCCCTTGCCGCCAGGGCGACGCATGGCCGTGTCTGCCTGCTCGATCTCGACCTGCAATTCGGTTCGGTCTCGACCTATCTCGACCTGCCGCGCAGGGACGCCGTGTTCGAGATGCTCTCGGACATCCCCTCGATGGACAGCGAGAGCTTCATGCAGGCGCTTCAGACCTACAAGGACGGTCTGCATGTGCTGACCGCGCCCGCAGACATCCTGCCTCTGGACCTGGTCACACCGGACGACATGAAGCGGCTGATCGAGATGGCGCGATCGCAGTTCGAATTCGTCGTGATCGACATGCCGACGACGCTGGTGCAATGGACCGAAACGGTGCTGAGCCAGTCGCATGTCTATTTCGGCCTGCTCGAGCTTGACATGCGCTCGGCCCAGAACGCGCTGCGCCTGATACGGACGCTGAAATCCGAGGATCTGCCGCATGACCGGCTGCGCTACGCGATGAACCGGGCGCCGAAATTCGCCGATCTCTCCGGCAAGAGCCGGGTCAAGCGGATGGCCGAGAGCCTGGATATCGACATCGAGATCCATCTGCCCGATGGCGGCAAGGTCGTCACCGAGGCCGGGGATCACGGCCTGCCGCTGGCCGAGACAGCCGCCAAGGCGCCGCTGCGCAAGGAAATCCAGAAACTCGCCACCTCGCTTTTCGAGCTTGGCCAGATGTCGGCCACGGCCGAGGCGTGACAGAGAGGACGCAAGAGCGATGTTTTCCAGATACAAGAAAGCCGATGCCGGAGCCGCACAACCGGCGAGTGCGCCCCGGGGCCGGAACATGGCCACCCCTGCTCCGGTGCCGAAGGCAGCCCCTGCCAAGCCGGCGCCCGTCGACAAGGAGCGCAAGCGCAAGGAGCGGCTGGGCGAACTGAAGGTCGAGCTGCACAAGCGCCTTCTGGAAAACCTCAACCTCGCTGCGCTGGAACATGCCGAGGAAAAGGAGCTCCGCGGAGAGATCCAGGCCATCGCCGCCGAGGCGCTGGAAGAGTTGGGCATCGTTCTCAACAAGGAGGACCGCCAGCAGCTCAACCGGGAGCTTTACGATGAGGTGGTCGGACTTGGTCCGCTGGAACCGTTGCTCAAGGACGACAGTGTAAACGACATTCTGGTAAACGGCCCGAAGCAGATCTTCGTCGAACGCTCGGGCAAGCTGACGCTCACCGACATCACCTTCAAGGACGAACGCCACCTGCTCCGGATCATCGACAAGATCGTGTCCGCCGTGGGCCGACGTGTCGACGAGTCGAACCCCTATGTCGACGCGCGCCTGGCCGACGGCTCGCGCTTCAACGCGATGGTGCCGCCGATCGCGGTGGATGGCAGCCTGGTCTCGATCCGGAAATTCAAGAAGGACAAGCTCGGGATCCAGGATCTGGTGAAGTTCGGCGCCTTCACCGAGGAAATGGCCGCCTATCTGAACGCCGCCGTTGCAACCCGACTGAACATCATCGTCTCGGGCGGGACCGGCTCGGGCAAGACCACGACGCTGAACGCGCTGTCCTCCTTCATCGACAATTCCGAACGCATCCTGACCATCGAGGATACCGCGGAACTGCAATTGCAGCAGACCCATGTCGGCCGGATGGAAAGCCGCCCGCCCAATGTCGAGGGCAAGGGCGCGGTGACCCAGCGCGATTGTCTGAAGAACGCGCTCAGGATGCGGCCCGACCGCATCATCGTCGGCGAGACGCGCGGCGAGGAAGTGATCGACATGCTGCAGGCCATGAATACCGGTCATGACGGTTCGATGACCACGATCCACGCCAACAACGCGCGCGACGCTGTTTCGCGGCTTGAAAACATGGTGGCCATGGCCGGGATCGAGATGCCGCTCAAGGCGGTGCGCAGCCAGATCGCCTCGGCCGTGAACCTGATCGTGCAGGCCAGCCGCCTGCAGGACGGCTCGCGCCGGATGGTGTCGATCACCGAGATCACCGGAATGGAGGGCGAGGTGATCTCGATGCAGGAAGTGTTCCGCTACGAGCGACTCGGCCTTGCCCCCGACGGAAAGATCATCGGCCGCTTCACCGCCACGGGCGTGCGCAGCCATTATTCCGAGCGCTTCCGGCAGTGGGGCTATGACCTGCCCGCCAGCCTCTTCGAACCCAACAGGGGGATGTAAGCCATGCAGATCGGCGCGGATGCGATCATCTACGGCCTGATCTTCGTCGCGGTGCTGGCCCTTGTCGAGGGGCTGTATCTCACCGTCTTCGGCAAGTCGATCAGCCTGAACGCCAAGGTGAACCGCCGGCTGGAGATGCTGGAAAAGGGCACCGACCGGGAAAAGGTTCTGGAACAGCTCCGCAAGGAGATGAGCCAGCACATGAACGCCCGCGGCATCCCGCTTTACTCGCTGCTCGCGGAGCGGGCGCAGAAGGCCAATATCGCCTTCACGCCGAACCAGCTGATCATGATCATGGCGCTTCTGTCAGTGGTGGCCTTTCTCGGGCTGACCGTGGGCACCGATGCCGCGCTGCCGGTGCGGGCGCTGGTCGCGGTCGCGATGGGCGTGGGCGGGGTCTATGTCTGGGTCAACGGCAAGGCCAAGAAACGCCTCGGACTGATCGAGGAGCAATTGCCCGACGCGGTCGAACTGATGGTGCGCAGCCTGCGCGTCGGCCACCCCTTCGCCTCGGCGATCAACATCGTTGCCAAGGAGGTGCCCGACCCGCTGGGCACCGAGTTCGGCATCATCGCGGACGAGGCCGCCTATGGCCGCGATGTGGGCGAGGCGCTGAAGGATCTGGCCGAACGCGTGGACATGCAGGATCTGCGCTTTCTCGCGGTGGCGGTGACCATCCAGCAGCAATCTGGCGGCAACTTGGCCGAGGTGCTGGACGGGCTGGCCAAGGTGATCCGCTCGCGCTTCAAGCTGTTCCGCCGGGTCAAGGCGATAACGGCCGAGGCGAAATGGTCCGGCATGTTCCTGTCGGGCTTTCCGATCGCCGCCATCCTGATGATCTCGACGATCAAGCCCGACTACTATGACGAGGTCAGGCAGACCGCCGCCTTCATCCCCGCCGCCATCGCCGTCGGCGTGTTTCTGGTCGTGAACGTGGTCTTCATGCGGATCATGGTCAACATCAAGGTCTGAGGAGCCGGCCCATGGATATCATCGCCTCGCTGAACAGCCTGCTCATCGACCGTTTCGGCGCGCTCGGCCCGCTTTACGCCGTGGGTTTGCTGGGCTTCCTGATGATCGCGCTGACGTTGCCTGCGTTTCTGAAGAAACGTGTCGATCCGTTCGACAAGTTCAGGCGCGAGACCCGCGAGATGAAGGCGGCGTCCACCCGTGACCCGGCGACATCGCTCCGGCCCACCTCGCGCGCGGACAAGCTGGAACGGTTTTCCCATTTCCTCGAACCCCAGAACGAGGAAGAGTTCTCGGCCACCCGCCTCAAGATGATGCGGGCGGGCTATCGCACCAAGAACGCGATCCGGATCTTTCATTTCGCCCAGCTCGCGCTGGGACTCGGTCTGCTGGTCCTCGGCGTCCTCTTCACCATCGTGAACAGCGCCAGCGGCGAGGTCGATACCACGAAACTGATCCTGTCGGTGATCATTCCGGGTGCGATCGGCTATTACCTGCCGCGCTACTGGGTCGAACGGCGGCTGCAGACCCGCCAGCAGGCGATCACCAACGGCTTCCCGGATTCGCTCGACATGATGCTGGTCTGCGTCGAGGCCGGCCAGTCGCTCGACCAGTCGATCGTCCGCGTCGCGCGCGAGATGCGCTCGGGCTTTCCGGATCTCGCCGAGGAATACGAGATCGTCGCCCAGGAGATGAAGGCCGGCAAGGACAAGGTGCAGGTTCTCAAGGACATGGCCGAACGCTGCGGCGTGACCGACATCTCGTCCTTCGTCACCGTGCTGCTCCAGTCCGCCACCTTCGGGACCTCGATCGCCGAGGCGCTGCGCGTGTTCTCGGCCGAGATGCGCGACAAGCGTGTGATGCGCGCCGAAGAGAAGGCGAACGTCCTGCCGACCAAATTGACACTGGGCACGATGATGTTCACGGTTCCCCCGTTGCTCATCATCCTGATCGGCCCCTCGGTCTATGCGATCTACGACACCCTGTCGAATTCGAGCTTCTGACCTCGTCCGGCGCGGCCCGATCCTGGCCGCGCTGCTTGTGCTGGCGGCCTGCCAGCAGACCGGCCGACTGGACCCCGGCTTTCAGGGCCTGCCCCCGCCCCCGGGCACGCCCCGGGTCACCGAGGCCGTCGACGGGCTGACCGTCGGCCACCGGCTGATGGCGGCAGGCGAATACGAACTGGCCCTCGACGCCTATTACCGCGCTGCTGCCGAGCAGGGGCTGAGCATCGACGTTCTCTCGGCGGTCGGATCGGCCAATCTGCGCCTCGGTCGGCTTGGCCAGGCCGAGACCCAGCTGCGCCGCGCGCTGAAGAAGGACGAGCGCTTCGTTCCCGCCTGGAACAATCTGGGCGTCGTCCTGATGGAGAAGGGCGAGACCGGCGAGGCCCTGCGCGTGTTCGAGACGGCCTTCGCCCTCGATAGTGGCCAATCGGACGACATCCGGCAGAATCTGCTTCTGGCTATCGAAAAAACCGCCAATCCATCCTATGATCCTGCCAACGATAACGACTTCAAACTGGTGCGGCGCGGCAGCGGCCAATACCTGCTGATCGCCACGCCCTGAGGCCAGAGCAGCAGAGGACGCAGGATTACATGCGCCATTTCTTTCTTGTCGCGATATGCGCTGCGAGCGCGTTGGCCCTGTCCGGCTGCCAGCGCCCCGGCGAGGCCGATGTCGACCGCGCAATCCAGGAGGTGCTTTCGGGCGACGAGAGCAGCATGAACGACATCATGCTGACCGTGGCCGATCCCGCCGAGGCGGTCAGCTATTTCCGCCGGGGACTGGAAAATCAGCCCGACAGTATCGCCCTGCAGCGCGGTCATGCCCAATCGCTGCTCAGGGCGGGGCGCAACACCGAGGCGGTGGGCGCATGGGCGCGGGTGACCAACCACCCCGAGGCGACCGCGGAAGACCGGGTCGCGTATGCCGATGCACTGATCCGCGCCGGTGAATGGAAGAAGGCCGAGGCGGTGCTGAACGCGATCCCGCCGACCCACGAGACCTATCGCCGCTACCGGCTGGAGGCGATGGTGGCCGACGCCAACAAGCAATGGGCAAAGGCCGACAGTTTCTACGAAACCGCCGCGGGGCTGACGACGCGGCCCTCGGGGGTGCTGAACAACTGGGGCTATTCCAAGCTGACGCGGGGCGATTTCAAGGGCGCAGAGCGGCTGTTCACCGAGGCGATCACCTACGACCCGTCGCTCTTCACCGCCAAGAACAACCTCGTGCTCGCCCGCGGCGCCCAGCGCAATTACGATCTGCCGGTGGTCAGGATGACGCCGGCCGAGCGGGCGCAGCTCTACCACACGCTGGCCCTGACCGCGATCAAGCAGGGCGATGTGGGCATCGGCAAGGGGTTGTTGCAGGAGGCGATCGACGCCCATCCCCAGTATTTCGAACCGGCGGTGCGCGCGCTTGAGGCACTGGAGGCCCGCGGCTAGCCCGGCGCGACGCCGCGCCGAGGCCGCCGGTCGGCCTTGCCACTGCCCGAATTCGACCCGACACTGCCTGCGTCGGATTTCGTTCCGGGAGACCGCATGACCTCACTCGATTCTTCCGCAGATGGCACGCGCGCAAACGGGCGGCTTCTAACCCTCGCCGTCGGGCTGGCCTTTGCAGCGATATTCGTCGGGCTTGCCGCGCGGGCCATCACGCTTGGCACGCCGCTGGGCGCGGGCGCCTTCCTGCCCTTCGTGCTGCCGATCGCGTTCTGGGTGGCCCGCAGCGACATGAAGACGATGAAGATTCCGAATCAGGCCGTTCTGGCACTGGTCTTCGTCTTCGCGCTGGTCGGGCCGGTCGCGTTGCCGCTGGAGATCTGGGCCTGGTGCTGGGTGCATCTGGGCATCGTTCTGGTGCTGGGCTTTGTTATGAGCACATTCGGGATGATCGGCGCGGGCGACGCGAAATTCGCCGCCGCCATGGCGCCCTTCGTGGCGCTGACCGATCTGGGCGGATTCCTGTTCCTGTTCGCCGCGGTGACCGTGTTCGCCTTCCTCGGCCACCGTCTGGTCCGCCGGAGTCCGGCGGTGCGGCGCGCGCTTGCCGGCTGGGAGTCCTGGGAAAGACGTGATTTCCCCATGGGAATCGCGCTTGCGGGCGCGCTGGTCTGCTATCTCGCGCTCGTGGCGCTGGGCGCGATGCCGAGCAGCAGGTAATCATCGGTACGGCGCAGTTCCGTCAGAACGACCCCCGCCTTGTCCAGTTCACGCAGGATATGCGCGCGTACATCCGGACGCGCGGCGCATTGCGGGACGAGCACAAGTTCCGCCGCCTCAGCACCCGGCAACCCGCCGTAATACCACGGCGCACCGCCCGGCAGCGGCGCGACACCGCCATAAAGCCAGTAGGCGGTCAGGATATCCGCCACCAGAGCCTGGCGCCCCCCGAAGCCCGCCGCGTCGATGTCTTCGGATATGGTGCGGAACCAGCCGACAAGCCCGCTGATCAGGCGGCAAGGCTCCAGCGGCACGCCTGCCACGACGGTCGGTTCGGGCATCATCGAGCCTTGCCACCAGGCATGGCCAACGGACATGGGACGGCTGACCCGGGTCAGGACATGGTCCACGCGGTCGGGCTGCATCCGGATGCCATGGTCGCCGGGCAGCACCTCGACCGGACCCGCGCTGCGGGCCATCAGGTTGCGCGCCGGGCTTTCGGCCATTGCCACGAGGATCGGCGCGACCAGGATCAGCGCGCCCCACCCGGTCACCGCCAGCCCCCGGCCGCCGCCCTCCGCCGGCCCGGGACATAGCGCCAGCGCAACGATTCCGAGGAAGAACAGCCAGACAGGATCGTTTCCGAAATTCTGGAAGGTGACATAGGTCAGCCCCGGCGCGGCAACCAGCAACAACAGCCCCTCACGCGCCCGCCCCGACCGGCGGGCGAGGGTCACGGCGGCAAGATAGAGCAGGCTGCCGGCAAGGGCCGCCGGGGCGGTCAAGACGTCGAGGACAGTGCCGCTGGGGAAGGGCCTGATCTCGGCCCGGGCCACGTCCAGCAGATCGCCGAGATAGGCCCCCCAGAACGCAGGCCCCGCCGCCGCCGTCACCGCCAGCATCACGCCAAACCCGGCCGACAGCGCCGCTGCCGCGCCCAGCCGGTCCCGCGTCAGCAGCAGCGCGAGCGCCACGACCGGCACCGCGGCAAGGGCATAGGTCATCTTGATCAGCGCCAGTGCCGCAAGCCCCAGCCCCATCGCCAGCCCATCCGCAACCCGCGCGCCCGCCCCTTGCCGACGGCCGGGCAGCACCGCCAGCAGCAGAAGCACGAACAGGATCGCCCAGGCCCATCGGTTGTAGCTCATCGACAGCGAGATACCGGGATCGGGCGTCGCGGGCACCAGCGCCACCGCCAGCAGCATGATCCCCGCCCCGAAGAGATAGGCCAAGGGCCGCGGCAGCCGGTCATGCGCCGCCCACCAAGCCGCAGGCAGAAGCGCCGCACCCACCAGCGCCTGGCCCAGCACGAAGGCCTCGGCGACAGGATGGCCCAGTCGCACGAACAGCGCGACCGGCGCATAGGCCAGCACGCCCAGCGGCGTCATGAAGTCGAGATGCGGCCATTCGCCCGCAGCCTGGCGCAGCACGATCTGCACCATATGCAGCATGTCGCCCTCGTGCATGACAGGGTAGAGCCCGCCCGCGGCCAGCCCCGCCCAGGTCGCCGCAGCCAGCACCGCGGCCATCGCGCCAGCAAGCCCCACCGGATCGTATCGCCTCATCCCCTGCCCTCGTCCTGTTGCGGCCCCGATGTCGACGGACAGGCGCGTTTCCCGCGATTGTCCCAAAACGCCCGGGCCGTCGCCCAAGAATTGCCCCAAAATGCAGTCAGTTTTGGGCAAGCACCGCAGCAGTTTCAGGGCAATCACATGAATATGCAGATTTCCTCCGTCATGGCGCCCCCCGCCCCCCGGTCGCTGGCCGAGATGCGCCTGCCGATGGTGATGATGCGCGACATCCTGCTGAAGACGATCTTTCGCAAGAATGTCGAAACCGTGACCGAGATCGCCCGCGCGATCTGCCTGCCGGCCCCGGTCACGCAGGAACTGGTCGATCTTATCCGCAGCCAGAAACTGCTCGAGGCGACCGGCACGCTCCATGCCGGGGCCGGCAGCGAGATGGGTTTTCAGCTGACCGATGCCGGCAAGGCCCGCGCGCTCGACGCGCTCAACCAGTCGGAATATTTCGGCGCGATGCCCGTCCCGCTCGAGGTCTATTCCGAGCAGGTCAGGCGCCAGTCGATCCGCAACATCCAGATCACCCGCGACCAGTTGACCGGCGCAATGGGCCACCTGATCCTGCCCGACGAGCTTCTGGATCATCTCGGCCCCGCTGTCAGCGCGGGGCGCTCGATCCTGATGTATGGCCCGCCGGGCAACGGGAAATCCTCGATCTCGAACGGCATCCGCGACGCGCTGGGCGACAAGATCTACATCCCTCGGGCGATCGAGTATTCCGGCCAGGTCATCACCGTCTACGATCCGATCGTGCATTCGGCGGCCGAGGAACTGGTGGACGACCCGAATTCGTTGCGCCGCACCTCGGGACGCTTCGACACGCGATATGTGCTGTGCGAACGGCCCACCGTGATCACCGGCGGCGAATTGTCGCTGTCGATGCTGGATCTGGTCTACAACCCCACCGCGCGCACCTACCAGGCGCCGCTGCAACTGAAATCCACCGGCGGAATCTTCATCGTCGACGACCTCGGCCGCCAGGAGGAACCGCCCCAGGCGCTGGTCAACCGCTGGATCGTGCCGCTGGAAGAGGCCAGGGACATCCTTGCCCTGCAATCGGGCGAGAAGTTCGAGGTGCCCTTCGACACGCTGGTGATCTTTTCCACCAACTTCCACCCGAACGAGATCTTCGACCGCGCCGCGCTGCGCCGGATCTTCTTCAAGATCAAGATCGACGGCCCCTGCCAAGAGGATTTCCTCAGGATCTTCGCCCTTGTCGCGCGCAAGAAGAAGATGCCGATCGACGAGGCGACGCTTATCTACCTGCTCAAAGAGAAATATCCCACGATCAACCACGAATACGCCAATTATCAGCCGGTCTTCCTGATCGACCAGATGATCGCGATCTGCGAGTTCGAGGGCATTCCCTACCAGATGAGCCCCGACCTGATCGACCGCGCATGGGCCAACATGTTCGTGCGCGAAGAGGACATCCTGCACTGATCCCGTGGCCTTCCCCGCGTTCCCGACAGCCCGCCCTCCCGCGCCGGACTGTCGGCGCACAGGCGCGATCTGACCCTCGCGGCACAATTCCCCGGTCCTGGCGACCGCTGCGATCTGAATCCTCGGGGCACAAACTGCCCGTCAGTGGCCGCATCGGGGATCGCGGATCCGGACTGGCGGCGACCGGGCATGCAGCGCATTGCAACGTCAGGCCCGGCACGTTCGGTAAACTTTGCCGTTTTGCCCGGGCCTTCGGTCCGGACGGGACAACAGGTTCTTAACGCTTGGACCCCAAGGTCCGGCAGAATGACCTGGAGTTCCGGAGTCTGCCATATGCCTTCTTTCGATCCGCCGCCCGTTGTCCCCAGACGCAGCGCCTCGGTGAGGCCACCTGCGCCGATGCGCCTGAGGCGGTCCACAGCCAGAGGACGGCACGACCACATCCACCGCTCTCGACATCGCGGAAGATGATCTCTGAACCGATGGCGCGGCGGAACCAAAAAGCCGCTCCTTGAACCAACCGGAATACATGTTGCGAGGCAGCCATGCGCCGATTCCTTTCCTTCCTTTTCGGAAGCATCGCCATCAAGATCGGGGTCTTGATCGCCGCCATGGGTGCGATGACGGCGGCTGCAGTCTTGATCGGCCTTGCCGTCTTCAACAGCCTGACGGGTTCGCTCAACACGCTCCTGGGCGAGCAATTGCCCGCGCTGCGTCACAGCGTGACGGTCGTCGAACACAGCGCGGGCATCCGCAATGCTTTGTCCGAAATCCTTCTGGCCGAAACGCCCGAACAGGTCAGGAACGGCCATGACAACCTCGAGGCCGAGATGGCCGCGCTCGAAGACGGGATGCGCCACTTTCCTGACGCAGCGATTGCCGAGATGCGGCCGCTTCTGGCGGAGCTCGACGCCGCGGCCCAGCGGATGGAGACCGCAATCGCCGAGCGGTTCGCGCGCCATGACGAGGTTGAAACCACCATCGCGGCCTATCGTGAACTGTCGGACGAGGCCCGCACGCAACTCATGAAGATGGCCGGTGATGCGGTCTACGACATGGAACTCGCGGGCGCACAGACGGTCGAGGTGGTGACAAGCACGCTTGGTTCGCTGATCGAATACGATTTCGTCGCAACCTCGCTGGTGCTCAAGGCCCGCAACGAGATCAACCTGCTCAGCGGCACGGCCATCGCGCTTGCAGAAACCGGCGATGACGCTCTGGCCGCGGGCCTGCGCGGTATCGCCCGGTCGAGCCTTGGCGAACTCGATGCGATTCTCTCGGGGCTCGAGGCGAACGGAGCAGGTCCCGAGCTTCTCCCGATGCTCGCCGAGATGCGCGGCCTTCTTGCCGAAACAACCTCGCCGGGTTCCCGCGCCCGACCGGATCAGATTCGCCGGCTGCTGGCGCTGCGCGATCCGACAGAGGCCGCGCTGGCCGAGGCCGTTGATGCGTTGACTCGCAATCTGCTGGAGGGCGCCGAAGATACAGCGACCTTCAATGCCGAGGCGGTCGAGCGGCTGATCGGCAACGAGTTGCAGTTCATCCGCGATGCCGCGCGGCTGGAAATCGCGGTCGAAAACGTTGTCGCGATGGCCTTCCTGGGGGCCACGGCGAGCGACCCGGACGCCGCCAAGGCCGCCCAGCGAGACCTGGACGCGGTCGCCCAGGCGCTCGCGGCGCTGCTTGAAGAGGTCTTCGTGAACGACGAGTTGCGGACGATCATCAAGGAAATCGTTGCATTCTCCGGTGGGGAAACGGGCATCGTCGCGACTCGGGCGGCCATGATCGAGGCACAGAACCAGGCCGAAACCACGTCCCGGGCGGCCTATTCTCTGCTGCGCCGGATCGGCGATGCAGCCGTCAACCACAGCGACGCGACGCTTGCCGCGGCCGCGGCTGCGGGCGATACCGTGCTTGCACAGGCAGATCGCGCGGAAGCGCAACTCCATACGGTCGCAATGGCCAGCGTGGCACTGCTGCTGGCGGCTCCGCTCTTCACCTGGCTTCTGATCCTGCGGCCGATGTCGCGACTCGTCCGGGTCACGGAGCGCCTGTCGCGGGGCGATCTCGCACCGATCACCGGCTTTCACGTCTCAGGCGGCGAGATCGGCCGCATGGCAACGGCGCTGGGTACCTTCCGCGAGGGCCTCATCGAACGCGCCCGCATGCAGGAGCAGGAGCGCGCCATCGAGGAGGAACGTCGGGAGCGTGCCGAGCAGCAGCAAACCGTCGTCAGCATGCTGGCCGATGGTCTGCAACGGCTGTCCTCCGGCGATCTGACGCATCGTCTGGACGAGGCTTTCGCGCCGGAATACGAGCAATTACGCCATGATTTCAACGCGACGATCATGACGCTGAACGAGATGCTGGCCTCGATCGAGGAGAACGCCACCGAGATCCATGCCCGGGCCGAGGAGATCGGCGGGGCGTCGGAGGATCTGTCGCACCGGACCGAGAACCAGGCGGCGACGCTGGAGGAGACGGCGGCGGCGCTGGACGAGCTGACCTCGATCGTGCGCTCTGCGGCCGACAGCGCGGCCGAGGTGGAGGGCGTGGTGCGCGCGGCGCGCAGCGATGCCGAGGCCTCGGGCCGGGTGGTGACCGATGCGGTCGGCGCGATGTCCGGGATCAAGCGCTCCTCCGACGAGATTTCCCAGATCATCGGGGTGATCGACGACATCGCCTTCCAGACCAACCTTCTGGCGCTGAATGCGGGCGTCGAGGCGGCGCGGGCGGGCGAGGCCGGGCGCGGCTTTGCGGTCGTGGCCTCGGAGGTGCGCGCGCTGGCGCAGCGCAGCTCTGACGCGGCCAGGGAGATCAAGACGCTGATCGGCACCAGTTCCGAGCAGGTCGAGCAGGGCGTGGCGCTGGTCAACCGCGCGGGCGAGGCGCTGGCGGACATCGTCGGGCGGGTGGGCAACATCGCCGAGCTGATGGCGGGCATCGCGACCGGCGCGCAGGAACAATCCGTGGGCCTGGGCGAGATCAATGTCGGCGTGTCCCAGCTCGACCAGGTGACCCAGCAGAACGCGGCCATGGTCGAGGAGGCCACCGCGGCCAGCGCGACGCTGCGCCACGAGGCCGAGACGCTGCAGGGCCTCGTGGCCCGGTTCCGCCTGCAGGGCGGCACGCCCGCCCGACCCGCACAGCCCGGCGCCATGACCTCGCTCCGCCTGGTCGACCCGGCCCGGCAAGCGGCGGGAAAGGCCGCGCCCGCCACCCCGGCCGCCGAACCCGCCCCCAGGAAAAAGGCCGCCGCAAACGACTTGACCACCTGGCAGGACTTCTGAACGGAACATCGAACAAGGGTGGGAGCATCGCTCCCGCCCTTGCGAACAGATGTCGGCCCGGTCCTGCGCCGCACGTCCTGCGTCCCGACCCTTGAGGCCCAGCCTCAAGGGACCGGCGCATCGGCCTGACGGAACCGGGGCCAAGGGCGCTGACGGTGCGTCCCTGACCGGGACCGAGGCCCCGCATTGCCCACGCTCGCGGGCTGCGATCCGAAAAAGAATGGTCGGTCCGAGCCCCGATCGACTTCCCCGATGCCCCCTAGAGCGCTTCAGGTTTACACGGAAGCATAGCCTGCGTCCTTGAGGTAGTTGGTGCACTCATCGGGGGTGAAGCGGTTGAGGATTGTTCCGACCGAGCGCCAGAGCGCGTCTCTCGACCGCGGTGCCGCGTTGCGTATCCAGTGTTTGAGCTTGGCGAATGCCTGTTCGATCGGGTTGAGA
>Ga0209614_1001257_pt1 | contig 19535 bp, 8 predicted proteins | sample BlaSprsedimmetaG_FD_185484 | JGI IMG/M metagenome (GOLD analysis project Ga0209614, IMG submission 185484) | Hot spring sediment bacterial and archeal communities from California, USA to study Microbial Dark Matter (Phase II) - Blank Spring... ... | reverse complement strand
CCGTCGCACACGAGAAGAAGCCTCTCCTTCCGGCGCCCGCGCCGGCCCGCGACAGCAGGAACAGGACCAGCACTCCTGCCATCACCGAGACCGTCTGGACAGCCATGCTGACCAGCGCCAGCGCCATACCCCGAAGCCCCGCCACGACGCCGATCGTCACGGACGCCTGCGCCACGGCCGCCGACGCCGACATCACCAGCAGGTAGACCAGAATTCCGGTGATCATCCAGAACAGCCGCATGAACATCGGACGCGCGTTGACCTTGCGGAACTCCTGCGTCAGCGAGGCCGTATCGCCCAGCCGCCGCGCCGCCACGAGGAACGCCTCCTCGGCCGTCAGCCCACCGCCGCCCAGCCGCTGCACCTGCTCGCGCAGATGGTCCTCAAGCTCCGCAACATCCGCCTCCGTGCAGGCCCCCGCGGCCATCAACCTGTTTCGCCAATCGGAGACCGCATTCTCAAGCTCAAACATGGCACTTGCTCCCAAATCCGGGTCAGTGTGGAATGAACGGCGAGCCACTGGTTCTTGTGCTCGCTGAGGGCTTTCTCGCCCTGGTTCGTCACGTGGTAATACTTGCGGCGGCGGCCCTGCTCGCTCAGCCGCTGCGTCGATTTGATCAGCCCCTGCTTCTGCAACCGGTGCAGGACCGGATACAGCATCCCGTCCGTCCACTGTAAGTGCCCGCCGGACAGCTCCCGCACCCGCTGGATAATCGCATACCCGTAGCTCTCCCCCTCGCTCAATATCGAGAGAATCAACGCCGTCGCCGAAGCCGCCACCAGGTCCTTGTTGATGTCCAAACGCCGGTCTCCTCATGAAGTTGCCTGTCAGACGCTTCACTACTGTCATACATTGTACTTCTATGTATACGCCTGTCAACACCGGCCGATTGGAAAAAATAAAAAAAATAGTCGGTCGTCCGGCGACCTCCCGTAAATGACACTATGGCAAGGACTTACGATCCATCATCGGAAGGCTGTACGGCCGGCTCAGGGGTGGACGGCGGACGGATGACTCGGCCGACGACGACACTGGCCTGGGGTGAGACCGCTGTTTTGCGGTCCATGGGCAATCCAATCGCCCGTCCGGGTCATTTCACGGGCGACGCAGGCCCAGGTGGGTTCGTCTCCGCCAAAGGGCATGTCCGTGATTCGCGTGAAGTAGATGCCCAGGACGGTCAGGATCAGCACGTACAGCCCGGGCTGCCGCCACCACGGCGTCCGGGCGTGGACTGTGACTTGTGAGTCCATTCGCCCGTTCCTTCACATCTATCCAGGGTCGTTCGCAGGCCCAGCCGGCGGGCGGCCGTTGCCGCGATCCCGATAGGCGTCCTGCACGGGGAGATATACTACCACGGCAAGCCCGGCCGGACAACCGCGACGCCCCAGGACCGCCGCCGGACTCCAAATGCCTGGGCGACCCACAAAGTCGCCCCGACCCCGGTTGCATGGTCTGCGCGGCGCCGGTACAATACCGACAGGGTTGGGCACGAAGAAATCGGTGTCCGGCCCGATGTCATACGGATCGAACCGGCACGGCCGTGTGCAGACCGGCGTCTGTCAACTTCCAAGCAAAGACGCCGACCGGCCCCGAATACAATGACCCAGTCAACGACTATCCATGAAGCCCTTCGGACCTTTGCGGCCGCGGTGACGGCGAAAATGACGCAGCTTATCGCCGGTGAGCCGGAAGACCAACTGCGCAGTCCCTTTGAGAACTTTATAGCCAACGTGGCGGCCGGCTTTGGCTGGGACGTCGTTTGCACGGGCGAGACGCCGCTGCCCGGGCGGCTGGGGCGGCCTGATTACGCCGTTCATCTCAACAAGCTGCTCGCCGGGTATGTCGAACTGAAGGCCCCCGGCGTCGGCGCGACCGCCGGTCGCTTCAAGGGCCACAACCTCAGCCAGTTCAAGCGATTCTCGGCCATCCCCAACATCCTCTACACCGACGGCAACGAATGGGCCCTCTATCGCGACGGCAAGCTCGTGGACAAGATCGTCCATCTGTCCGGCGACGTGGCCTTTGAGGGCGGGAAAGCCATCTCAGACGAAGATGCCCACGCACTTGAACGCATGTTACGCGACTTCTTCTCTTGGGAGCCCATCATCCCCACGAATCGCAAGGGCAAGATCGACCTTAAGGGCTTCGCTTCTCTGCTGGCGCCGCTGACGCGGATGCTGCGCGACGATGTGGCCGACGCCCTGGCGACGGAGGATTCACCCTTGATCCAATTGGCCAGGGACTGGCGTCAATCGTTGTTCGGCGATGCCTCGGATCGGCAGTTCGCCGACGCTTACGCCCAGACCGTCACGTTTGGTCTCTTGCTGGGCCGCGCCGAAGGCGCAGCGGATCCCTTTTCTTCTCACGCCGCCTATCAAGCATTGGACAGCCATTATTCTTTGCTGAGCCGTACGCTTGCTCTGCTGACGGATAACCAGGTCATGTCGGAAATGGCCGCTTCGGTCGGCCTTCTGGAACGGCTGATTGCGGCCGTGCCGCCCGCCACGCTTACCGGTCCCCAGGACTCGTGGCTCTATTTCTACGAAGACTTCCTCGCCGCCTACGACCCCAAACTGCGCAAGGACACCGGCGCCTACTACACCCCCGTCGAGGTCGTCCGTTGCCAGGTCCGCCTCGTCGACGACTTGCTTGTCAACCGCCTCCACAGACCCCTTGGCTTTGCCGATCCCGGTGTCGTCACGCTCGACCCCGCCGCCGGAACAGGCACCTATCTGCTCGGCGTCATCGAACACGCCCTTGCTCGTGTCGGAGCCGAACAGGGCCCCGGCTCCGTCGCGGGCCAGGCAACGGAGCTGGCCAAAAACCTTCACGGTTTCGAGATCATGGTCGGCCCCTACGCCGTGACCGAATTGCGCGTCAGTCGCACTCTGCGCGACCGTGGGGCCGTGCTACCGCCCGACGGCACGCACGTTTATCTGACGGACACCCTCGAAAGCCCCCACGCCAGGCCACCCCAACTGCCGCTGTTCCTGCGGCCCATCGCCGATCAGCACGCCAGGGCCCTCAAGGTCAAGAGCGACGTGCCCGTCATTGTCTGTCTGGGTAATCCGCCCTACGACCGCCACGAGGCATCCAACGGCGGAAACCAATCCCGCACGGGCGGCTGGGTACGCTGGGGTGATACCGATAAGGGCGCGGATGCCATTTTCCGCGACTTCCTCGACCCGGCAACCGCCGCCGGCCACGGGGTGCGAGTCCACAACCTCTACAACCTCTATGTCTACTTCTGGCGCTGGGCGTTATGGAAGGTCTTCGAACACCAAACCGCCGACGGCCAGGGTGTTGTTAGCTTCATCAGCGCATCGAGCTACCTCGACGGCGATGCCTTCCGCGGGATGCGTCAGCACATGCGCCGCCAATGCGATGAAATCTGGATTCTCGACCTGGGAGGCGAGGGACGCGGCACGCGCAAGAGCGACAACGTCTTCGCCATTCAGACCCCTGTCGCCATCGCCGTCGCCGTGCGTTCCAAGAAGGCAAAAAAGGACAAGCCCGCCCGAATCCACTACGCACGTATTGATGGAACGCGCGCCACCAAGCTTGCCTGCCTCGATGAGATCGAGGACTTCTCGGACGTCAAGTGGCAGGATTGCCCTGTCGACTGGCAAGCCCCTTTCCGCCCGGCCGGCAAGGGCGATTACTTCGCCTGGCCTCTGTTGACGGACCTGATGCCATGGCAACAATCCGGCATAAAGGCCGGGCGCACTTGGGTCATCTCGCCGGAGCAAGAGACCCTGAAGAAGTGCTGGCGGGCCTTGCTCAGTGTCGAAGGCGACGAACGACGGGGGCCATTCAAGGACTCCCCAACCGGGCGTAAGGTCCATGAACCCGCAACGCAACTGCCTCCGTCGGGCGCCCCCCTTACGGCCCTGTCCGGGTTGCCCAGAGGCGCGCCTGTCCCACCAATGGCGTGCTACGCCTACCGCTCGTTTGACCGTCAGTTCATCCTTGCGGACGCGCGGCTACTCGACAGACCGGGACCTGCCCTCTGGCACGCCCACGGCCAACGACAGGTATACCTGACGAGCCTGTTGAATCACCCGATCGGCGACGGCCCGGCGGCGACGGCCAGCGCGGTTATTCCAGACCTCCACCACTTTCGGGGTTCATACGGCGCAAAGGAGGCATTTCCACTCTACCGAAGCGCCGATGCGTCACGGCCAAACATCCTGCCCGGCCTCCTCGATCTGCTCGGCGCGACGTACAAGAGAAGAAAGACGACACCTGAGGACTTGCTGGCCTATATCTATGGTATCCTGGCGCAGCCTGCCTTCACGGCGCGATTCCATAGGGAATTGGAAACGCGCGAGCTGCGCGTCCCCATCACGAAGAACGCCAGACTTTTCGACAGAGTCCGCGCCGTCGGCGCACGGTTGCTCTGGCTGCATACCTATGGCGAGCGATTCATCCCCAGAGGCAAACGCCGCGGCCATATCCCGCGCGGCAGCGCCAGATGTGTCAAGGCCGTCACTGGCCGTCGTGACGCCTACCCGGAAGACTTCGACTACAACGATCAGACCCGCACCCTGCGCGTTGGCGACGGCGAGTTCGCACCCGTCGCGCGCGAGGTCTTCGACTTCGAGGTTTCGGGCCTCAAGGTCGTCCAGTCCTGGCTCAAATACCGGATGAAACGCGGCGGCGGCAAGAAGTCCTCGCCCCTTGACGACATCCGCCCGGACCACTGGACGGGCCAATTCACCACGGAGCTGCTCGAACTGCTCTGGGTCCTGGAGTCCACCGTGAAAGGGTATCCCGCCCAGGCCCGACTGCTCGAAGAGGTTATGGCCGGCGAATGTCTGCGAGCCGACGCACTGCCGGAAGTCCCCGCTCAAATGCGCAGGCCCCCCGTGGTCCGCAAGCCTGGTGAGCAACGGTTCGAGGACCTTCAGGACGATTGACCGATTCCGGCCGCTCCGCCGTCAGGGGCGTTTCTTCCGGACGCTCTCTTTGATTCTCTGGATGTGGCCGCGGCCGAGGGCCTTGACCTCGCAGCCCAACTCGAAATAGCGGCGGATCTTATCGTCGCTGAGAATCCCGAAGCAGTCGATCACCGCCAGCGGCCCGCCGGCGTCGTTGACGATCGCGTCCGGGTCCAGGTCCAGGTACGGCTCGTGTGGAACGGCCAGAATCAGCGCGTCGGCCCCCTTGAGAGCGGCCGAGAGGTCGTGCTGCACGCGGATGTCCTTGAGGGATTCCTGATTCCGGAAGAACCGCGCCCAGGAATGCCCCGGCGCCGGATACGTGTCCTGGCTCTCCAACTCATACCAGTGATCGAGGTACGGGTCGTGGACGCTGACGTCGGCCCCCATCTCCGTGAGCTTGCGGACGACCATCTCCGAACCACTGTAGCGGGTGTCGGCCACGTCCTGCCGATAGCTGGCCCCGCACAGCAGGACCCTGGCGTTGGCCACCTGCCGACCCGTGTTGCGCAGCGCATCGCGGACCAGTTCCGCCACGTGCAGCCCGCGCGTGTCGTTGATGTCGATGGCCGTTGTGGTCAGCTTGAAGATGTCGTCCTGAAAGCCGAGGATGTGCTTGTAGGCCCAGAAGCCCAGACCCCCATCCTTCGGCAGGCAGTAGCCCCCGATGCCGGGACCCGGGAAGATGATGTTGCAGTGGGTGGGCCTCATCTTAATCGCCTTGACGACCTTGATCAGATCGACGCCGTTTCGCTCGGCGAACAGGCTCCATTCGTCCAGGAACGCCAGCATCGTCGCCCGGAATGAGTTCTCCACGATCTTGGTGGTCTCGGACTCAATGGGGCGGTCCATGACCGTCAGCGGGAACTTCTCGGTGTTGAGCACCTCGTGGAGGAACTTCTCCACGCGGGCGCGGGCCTCGGCGTTGCACCCGGAGCAGACCCGCCAGAAGTCGCGGATGGAGGCGACGTATTCGCGCCCGGGCATGACCCGCTCAAAGCTGTGCGCCAGCAGCGGTTCGGACGTGATGCCGCGCTCGGTGTAGGCCTTCTTAAGGATAGGCAGCGCGACAAACTCCGTCGTGCCGGGGGCGACGGTCGTCTCGATGAGGGTCAGGCAGTGGGCCTGGGCCCGCTCGCCGATGGTCTTGAGGGTGGCCTCGAGCGCCGCCATCTCAACCGTGCCGCTGCGGAGGTTGCCCAGGTCCTTCTTGCTGTAATCGCATTGCACGTCCACGACGACGCAGTCGGCCAGCTTGATGCAGTCGTTGTTGTAGGTGGCGATGAGGGTCTTCTTGTCGAGGACGCACCGCCGGATCATCGGATCGACCTCGGGGTCCTCGGCCTTGACCGGCGACTGGCCGCGGTTGAGCATTGGGATCTTCCAGTAACTTCGGGGGCTCGGCCGTTGGCAACCGATGACGAACTTGGACGGCTTGCCGGTCTTCTTGTCTACGGTGTCGGCAATGATGGCGGCCATGACCGCCCCGACGAACCCGACGCCCATGACGACGACGATCTCCTTGCCTTCGGCCCGTGCGGCCTCGGCCAGGGCGCGGACCTGCTCGAATTCGCCGGCGTACTCGTCTTTGGATGGAATGGGGAACTTCTCGCCGGCCGGACTGACTGAATACTCGCTCACGGTCATACCTCGTTATCCTGGTGATGGTCTGTTTTCGTCCGGGGCCGCCAACACACGCCACAGGCATCGGCCGCGTTACGCAAACCCCCGGACCCGGATCCGGGGCGCACAACGGACCCCGGCTGGGTACATCTATCGTCCACAACGGCGGGCAGGTTTGCGAATCGGTGGCGGCTCCGGCGGCTCCCGATTCCTGTCACTGCCGCGTTGGGACGGTATCAGTGTAGCCCCGGCGCCGACCGCGGCAAGGATTTTCGCTTCGTCAGGGCGGCCTGTTGTGATTTTGCCGCAGTTATCGGAGGTTGCATCCGGGGCGGATTTGTGTTATAATAAGATCATCTTGCGGCCCAGGGACGGATCGCGGGCGGTGTTTTTGGACTGTCGTGAGGCCTGCAGGGAGGGTTTTTGTGAGAAAGGTTTGTCTGGGTGTGTTGTTGCTGGTCCTGACTCGGGGGGCGGGTATCCCTGCGCTTGCACGGACGCAGTTTGAGTACCCGGCGCACCTGGCCCACACATACAACCCGCTGGACGACTGTCTGTTGGGTATGTCGTTGCAGGGGTTCTTTCCGCGCCCGGTGGACCCGGCGAGGTGGCTGGTCGGTCCGCCGCCGTCGCCGATTACGGGCGTGAGCCTTCCCCCGGAATATTGGCTGGAGTTCTGGTTTCGCGGGCCGATCGTGGACGAAGCCGGGCCGGACATCAAGCTGAAAGAACAGGGCCAACGAGGGGAAATCGCGTTGGTCTTCCTGACGGATCGGCACGGCCGGGAGTATTTCCTGGGCCTTGCACGGGCCGGCAGTGACGGCACCAACACGCCCACGAACATTGAAATGGACCTGGCCGGACATGAACCGGGGTTCATTCCCACCGGGATTCGGCTGGTCTCGCTCGACGATGGAGGCGGATCGCCGGGCTTCGACATTATGAACATCCAGGCGCGGATCGAGGTCGGAGACCAGGCGGTCGCCGCCAACCCGGTCCCTCCGGACGGCGCCGGCAACGTGCCCCCGCAGCAGGTTCTGTCCTGGACGGCCAGTGATCTGGCGGTCCGGCACATCGTGTATTTCGGGATGGATCCGGCGGACGTCCGGCCGGGCGCTTCGCCGGTGTCCGATCCTCCGCAACCCCAGGATGCCAACACATACGATCCCGGCGTCCTGCGGCTTGGCCAACGCTACTTCTGGCGCGTCGATGAGGTGGATGGTTTCGGGAGCATTCGCCGAGGCGCCGTCTGGAGCTTTGAAACGGCCGGGCGATGGATCGTCGATGACTTCGAGTTTTACAGTTCGGCGACCAATCCCGAAGATCCCTATATCGGATTCACATGGGCGCCGTACTGGTACACCCATGTCACGACAACCACGCAGGACGTCTACCGGTGCGGAACCAGCATGGAAATGCGGTTTCTTTATGACGGGTCGGTGCCTTCGAAGGTGACGGTCACGCCCCCGGCGCCGTTGAACTGGGAGGCGATGGGGGTCCGATCCGTGGACCTGTTCTTTCGCGGGCAAGCCGGCAATCCCACGGAAGCAATCATGTGCTTCTTCGTTGGCGACGACGTCCATGGCGCGGCGGTGCCGTATGGGGGTTCGCCGGAAGATCTCGCCGACGGCCAGTGGCGCCTCTGGCGGATTGACCTGGGCCTGCTGGCGGGGGTCAATCTGAGCGCGGTCACTTGCTACGGCATAAGTCTGGAGCCTCCTCCGGGCGGCGGCTTCGGCAGCGGCACGATGTACTTCGACGACTTTACGCTGTATCCGGCGCGGTGTCTGGAGTCCCGTCGTCCGGCCGGCGATATCGACGGCGACTGCATCGTAGACTACGCGGACCTGCGGGAGATTACCGGCAACTGGCTGGCCCATGGCCGCCGGGTGTATCCGGTAGCCCAACCGAGCGCTCCGCTGGCCTGGTACCGCTTCGACGGCGATGCGCGGGACAGCGCCGGTATCTGGCACGGGACCGCCTCCGGCGGCGTGTCCTTTGAGCCGGGCGTCTACGGCCAGGCGGCCCGCTTCGACGGCTTCGAGAGCCGCGTGGACATCGGCGGGGCGGCCCAACTGTTCTCGCAGATTGACCGGGCCATCACCATCGCCTTCTGGCAGTACGGGGAAACGTCCACCTATCACCTCAACACCCTCTGCTGCTCCAACTACGAGCATGGCGTATCGAACCCATCGGTGGCCATTACGCTGGGATGCTGGATCGCCCCCGGGCGCTACCGTTGGGACTGCGGCTACCCGCCGGGACCGCAGGGGCGACTGGCCGGCGAGCACCCGTATCTGAGCCAGTGGGCGCATCGCTGGAACCACTGGGCCTTTGTCAAGGATTCGCAGGTCATCGTCGGGCCGGGCGTCCGCGGTGTCATGCGGGTCTACCTCAACGGCGCCCTGTACGCCGAGAACATCGGTTCGGCGACGGAGATTGCGGGGGTCACCGGCTTTGAAATCGGCTCCGGCTGGTACGGCGGCTATCACGGGCTGCTGGATGATTTCCGCATATATGGCTATGCCCTGTCCGCCGCCGAGATTGCCTATGTGGCGACCGCCGGCAGCGGGATATTCGACCAGGAAGTCTATTCGCCGGCGGACCTGTCGGAGGACGCGAAGATCAGCTTCCAGGACCTGGCCATCATGGGCCAGGATTGGCTGGTCAGGAGCCTGTGGCCATAGGACACAGCAGGCTCAGGGAAGGGTCGATAAGAGGGGTCCGACAAGAAAATCTACTGAATGGGTGGGTATTCCTTGTCTGTCCGGGCCCCATGGGGTATAATCATGCTGGTTCGTCGTAGCAGCAGTGTTGTACCAAGGCCCCCCCATTCCGGCATCGTCCGGCCTTGTATGCGCATCGCTTGCGGGTGCTGATAATAAGAAGGTGTTCATGTCCGTTCGTGATTTCCTGTTCTGCGTGGGGCTGAGTGTGTTATTTCTCGCGGGGGGGCTCGCCGATTGTCCGGTCGGCGACCTGAATAACGACTGTCGAGTCGATTTCGACGATGTTCGGCGGCTGGCCCAATGGTGGCTGGACGACGGCTGTGCCGCGCCGGATTGCGAGGCCGACCTGGACGGAATCCCCGGCGTCAATGGGAGGGATTACGCGAAACTGGCCGAGAACTGGCTGCAGCGGGGGGTCCTGACGCTGGCGATCAACGAGTTCATGGCCCGCAACACGCAAACCATCCGCGACCCGGACGACCCCGATGGCAGTTTCGACGACTGGATTGAGATCTACAATTATGGTCCGGACGCCATCGACATCGGCGGCTTCTACATCTCCGACGACGTCTATACCCTGGGCGGCTGGCGTATTCCCGGCAATGCCCCGGCGGCGACGACCATCGCGCCGGGTGGCTTCCTGCTGATCTGGGCGGACAACGAGACGCAACAGGGCCCTTTGCACGCGAATTTCGCCCTGTCGGCCGGCGGCGAGGACGTCGCGCTGTTCGACTCGGACCACCATCTGATTGATGCGGTCTCCTTCGGGCCTCAGAACCCGGATGAGTCGTTCGGGCGGCTACCTAACGGGACCGGCCCGTGGCGGGTGTTCACATCGCCGACGCCGGGCCGGCCGAATCTGGCCGATCCGGTCAAGGTGGTCATCAACGAAATCATGTACCATCCCGGCCACGCCGAGGGCGCCGCCGAGAACATCGGCCTCGAATACATCGAACTGTACAACGCCGGCGCCGCCCCGGTGGATGTCTCCGGGTGGCGATTCACCGACGGCGTCGAATACACGATCCCACCGAGGTTTCCCCTGGCGGGAGGCGGATACCTCGTTATCGCCGCCGATGTCAATGAGTTCCGGACCCGTTACCCCGCCGTCGGCAACGTGGTCGGCGGCTGGACGGGACACCTGAGCAACAACGGCGAACGGATCGAACTGTCCGACGCCTCCGGCGTAATCATCGACCGGGTTCGTTATGCCGACGAGGGCGACTGGGCCGTGCGGGAGCTGGGACCGGTGGACCGGGCCCATCGCGGTTGGGAGTGGTCGAACCTGCACGACGGCGGGGGGCGGTCGCTGGAGTTAATCAATCCGGCGATGCCGAATGAATACGGCGGGAACTGGTCGGCCGGCGACGCCGACGGCGGCACTCCCGGCGCGGCCAATTCCGTGCGCCGCGCGAACATCGCGCCGCTGATTGCGGATGTGGCGCATCAGCCGATTATCCCCGGCCCCAATGACGCCGTTACGGTTACGGCCCGCGTCATCGACGAAACCTCGCCGGCGGCCGTGCGGCTGCATTATCGCGTGGACCGCTCGGTGTACTCCGGCGACGAGAGCATCTATCCGCACTACGAGCCGAACGACTTCAACGACGTGCCGATGTACGACGACGGCGCGCACGGTGACGGAGCCGCCGGCGACGGGGTTTACGGCGCCGTGATACCACCTTACGGGCACGGGCGGATCGTCGAATTCTTCGTCGAGGCTTGGGATGCGGCCGCGAACGTGCGAACCTGGCCGGCGCCGAGCCTCATCGACGGGACGCCCGAACAAGTCACCAATGTCCTGTACCAGGTGGACGGCAATTACGATCCGGCCGTGTGGTTCGCCGAGGACCCTCCGACGCACTACATCATCATGACGGAGATGGAGCGGGCCCGCCTGGAGGACATCGTCCGCAATCACAGCAACACGCAGGGTCCGGACGCCCAGATGAACGCGACGTTCATCAGCGTCGACGGCAGCGGTGTGACGATCCGCTACGCCGTCAGCGTCCGCAATCGCGGGCACGGTTCGCGGACCCGCTGGCCGAACAACTACCGCGTGAACTTCAACAGCGACCGGGATTGGAAGGGCGTGCGCGCCGTCAACCTGAATTCGCGGAACACCTACGTTCAGTTGATCGGCAGCGTGCTTTGCCGGCAGGCGGGATTGCCGGCGGCCAGGGCCGCGGCCGTGCGGGTGATGACGAACGGACGCAACCTCGCCACCTCCGGCGCCGAGATGTACGGTCTCTACGTCCAGCTCGAGGTCATCAACGGCGACTTCGCCGAGGACCGCTGGTTCGACGACGGCGAAGGCAATGTGTACAAGGGTATGCGCGACCTGGCGCCGGCGGACTTCAACTATCGCGGGACCAACCCGGATGCCTATCGCAACAGCTACTTCAAGCAGAGCAATGAGTCCGCCGACGACTGGGCGGACCTGATCGAGCTGTGCCGGGTCGTCGGCGCCGCTTCCGACGCCGAGTACGCCGACGAAATCGAGCGCGTCCTCAACGCCGACAACTGGCTGCTCTATCTGGCCATCAACGCCTTCCTGGACAACAACGAGACATCGCTGGCCAACGGCTACGGCGACGACTACTACACCTACGCCGGATTGGTCGATACGCGGTTTGTGCTGATTCCCCACGACCTGGACTCGATTCTGGGCTATCTGGGCAGCATCGCCACCAACGGCATCTTCCGTGCGCGGGGCCTGGCGACGATAGACCGCTTCATGACGCACCCGCGGTTCATAGCGCGGTATTACGCCCTGTTGCGGGAGTTGATTGACGGGCCGTTTTCGCAGGAACAATTCGGCCCGGCCGTGCGCAATGCCCTGGGAGGCCTTGTGCCGGAGACCACGATCGCGCAGATGGAGAATTTCGCGGCCGTCCGCAGGGACCACATCCGCGGGCTGATTCCATCGGAGTTCACGCTGGAAACGACGCTGCCGCAATCGGAGGGCTACTACTACACGCAAAATGACGACATAGGACTCTCCGGCTCGGCCGATGCGGTGGCGACGCGATCGGTCCTGGTCAACGGCAGTCCGGCGACGTGGGACCCGCTGAACGCGCGGTGGAGCATCACACAGCAGACCGCCGGCCACAGCACCCCGTTGGTCTCGCGCGGGGCCCGCTGGAGGTACTTCGACCAGTACACCGACCTGGGCCCCGAATGGTACACGGCCATCGACGACAGCGGCTGGGCCGAGGGCGAGGCGGAACTGGGCTACGGGGACGCCGCCAATACGACTATCGGCTATATCGACACCAATCCGGATACACCGACGATTGAGTACAACATCACGACGTATTTCACGCACCGTTTTCAGGTGGCGGACGCATCCCAATACGCGTTTCTGTCTCTGCTGATCCAGCGGGACGATGGGGCCGTGGTCTACCTCAACGGCGTCGAGATCGCCCGCAGCAACATGCCCGAAGGACCCGTCGGCTACAATACCCCGGCGTTCAGCAATGTCTTCGGCGCCTACGAGACGACGTTCTACGGGGGCAACGCCTTCGCGGGCGATGATGATTTCACCCTGCTCGACGCCTCGGCCCTGCGCGACGGCGAGAATATCCTGGCGGTCGAGATTCACCAGTACACCGCCACCAGTCCCGACATCAGCTTCGACCTCGAACTGTCCGGCTTCGAGCCCGGCGAGCCGACGCTGCGGCTGTATCCGGGCGTCAACCGGATAACCGCGCAGGCGTTCGACGGGCCCAATGGAACCGGCAACGAAACGCAGCGGGCGCACATCGACGTCTGGTACGACGACAACGACGAGTCGCAACTCTCGGGCGTGCTTGCCGGGACCGTGGTTCTGGACGCGGCGTCCGGTCCGTGGCATGTCACGGGCGACCTGACAGTGCCGTCGGGGGCGACGCTTGTAATCGAACCGGGTACGACGCTCTTCTTCGACGCGGGCCGCCGTCTGACCGTACAGGTCGGCGGGCGCCTCCTCGCCGAGGGCACGCGATTCAGCCATATCCGCCTGACGCGGACGCCCGGTTCGTCGAACTGGGGCGGCGTGCTGTTCGATCGCACACTGGAGGACAACCGGCTGGTCTACGTCGATCACGAATATGGCGACACCCAGGGCGAATCCACGGACGTGACGCGGTCGCGGGTCACGATCGATCACATGACCTGGGCCGCAACGAACACGCGCGTCCTCAATATCGACCATCCGTCGGTGATATGCACGAACTCGGTGTTCCCGTCCATCAGCGGGACCGAGCCGGTCCACGGTGACGGACTCAGCGGCGACGAGTATATCATCTTCGAAAACTGCGTCTTCGGCACCACGACCGGCTACAACGACGTTATCGATTTCACGCACGCCCGGCGGCCGGGGCCTGTATTTCAGATATACGACTGCCTCTTCATGGGCGGCGGCGACGACGGGCTCGATTTCGACAGCACCGATGCGCACGTGGAGGGCTGCATCTTCACAGGCTTCCACGGCGGCGGCGGCGACGGAACATCCAACGCGATCTCCACCGGCGACGAGGGCTGGCCGTCCGAGATTTACGCGGCCCGGAATGTCTTTATCGACAACGATCACGCCTTTCTGCTCAAGGAGGACAGCTTCGTTCACGCGCACAACAACGTGGTCGTCGGAAGTGACAAGGCGGTCGCCGTGTTCGGCGAGCCGTATCGCAATCCTCCACGAACGCCCGGGCGCGGCGGCTACTTCGACGGGAACATCTTCCACGACAACGCAGCGATATTCGAGCACTACTTCCAGGAGCCGCTCCCGAATTACGGACCCGAGACGGTGGAGGTCCATCGGACGATCCTGCCCGGCGAGTTGCACGTGTTCGGCGAGGGCAATATTGACGCCGACCCACTCTTCCTCGACGCCGTTGCGGACTTTCGGTTGATGGCGGATTCGGCCGCGGTCGGCCGCGGTCCGTGGGGACTGGACATGGGGGCCTTTGTCCCGGCCGGGGCGGCGATCAGCGGCGAGCCCGACGGCGCCACCTACCGGACGACGGCGACGCTGACCGTCGGCGGGCCCGGCATCACGCATTATCGCTACAGCCTCAACAACCCGGCCGGCCCGTGGAGCGTCGAGACGCCGGTGGCCTTGCCCATACAGCTTGCGGGTCTAATCCACGGGCAATCGTACACGGTCTACGCGCTCGGCAAGAACTCCGCCGGCCGCTGGCAGCAGACGCCGACGGCCTCGCGGACCTGGACGGTCGACACCTCCTATTCGAGACTCGTGCTCAACGAGATTCTGGCCCACACGCACGGCGATGACCCGGACATCATCGAGTTGTACTATGACGGCCCGGCGGCCATCAACCTGACGGGCTACAGCCTTAGCGATGACCCGGCCGATCCGCGCAAGTTCGTCATCTCCGCCGCGACAGTCACCTCCGCCGGTCTCAGTCCGGGCGGGTACATGGTGTTCTACGCCGACGTCAACGCGCACCTGAAGGACCATACCGGTTTCGCACTGGCCGCCGAGGGCGAGACGCTGTACCTCTACAACCCGGCCGGGAACCTCGTCGATTCGGTTGCGTTCGGCTTGCAGATCAACAACTACTCCATCGGGCGGGTCGGATATGGCCGGCCGTGGAGGCTCTGCACCCCGACGTTCGGCGGCGCCAATATCCCGGCGCCGCTGGGCGACCGACGGATGCTCAAGATCAACGAGTGGCTCGCAAGCGGCCAGGTGCTCTTCGAGGACGACTTCATCGAGCTGTACAACCCGCATCCGGCCCCGGTGGCCCTGGGCGGTCTGTATCTGACGGACAATCCCCTGGCCCAGCCCGACAAACACCGGATTGCGACGTTGAGTTTCATTCCTCCGGCCGGCTATGCGGTTTTGCTGGCCGACGGGACGAATCGGCCGGGCTCGGTCAATTTCAGGCTCTCCGCCGACGGAGAGATGCTCGCCCTGCTGGATGAGGACCTCCGTCTGGTCGATAGGGTGATGTTCCGGCCCCAGACGACGGACATCTCCCAGGGCCGCGCGCCGAACGGCGGGCCGCTCTACGAGTTCTTCGAGCTGCCCACGCCGGGCGTGGCGAACTACCATGTATCCGAGGAGATAACTACGACGCTCCTGGCGCCGGAAAACGCCGATAAGCGCGTGCTCGTGCCGACGGCCGACATCGGGACGGACTGGCGCTGGGACGGGCTCTTCGACGATTCCACCTGGCAGGCCTGCACGGGCTCGCCCGGCGGCGTCGGCTATGAACGCTCCAGCGGCTACCAGTCCTACATCACCTGCGATGTCTCGGCCATGTACGGCGCGACGGAATCGTGTTACATCCGCATCCCGTTCACGGTTTCCGGCGATTTGGAGGCGATGACGCAATTGACGCTCCGCGTGCGTTACGACGACGGCTTCGTGGCGTGGATCAACGGCGACCGGGTGGCCAGCCGCAACTTCGCCGCCGAGACGGTGCTCTGGAACGACAACGCCGACACCAGCCACAGCGACGCCGCGGCCGTCATCTTCGAAGACATCGACATATCCGACCATATCGGTTCGCTCCGCGCCGGGGCCAATCTCCTGGCCATACAGGGGCTGAACTACGGCCTGACCAGCAGCGACTTCCTGATCTCGGTCGAGCTGGTGGCCGCGGCCGTGACGCCCGGCGGCGAGTTCCCCTATGCCGAGGACGTGAAGGTGCTCCGTGGTCTGCGCGTGACGGAGATCATGTACCACGCCCCGGCCGGCAGTCAGTATGACTACATCGAGTTGCGGAACATCGGCGGCGATACCATCCATATCGGCGGCGTGCGTTTCGTGGAGGGCATTGTCTTTGAGTTTCCCGCCATGGCGCTGGATCCCGGCGATTACGTCGTCGTCGCGGCGAACGTGGTCGCGTTTACCGCCATGTATGGGGCGGCCGACAACGTGGTGGGTCCCTACACCGGCGGCCTGAGCAACAGCGGAGAGGAGCTGGTGCTGACTCTGGCCTGGCCTCTGGATGCGGCCGTGATGCGCTTCGGCTATGCCGACACCTGGCACCCCTCCACGGATGGCGACGGCTACTCGCTGACGATTGTCAATCCGGCGGCCCATCCGTCGACCTGGAGCGATCCGGCGAGCTGGCGTGCCGCGCTGCCCAGCCCGGGCAGACCGTAAGTCACGTGCCGAAGGCGTCCTGCCTTTGGATTTTGGGTTGTGGCTTTGGGTTTGCCGCTTTGAGTTTGTAGTGAGGCGGGGGTTGCGAAGGCGCGGTTGCGGGCCTATGATGAGAGACGCCCATGGACCGTATTTGACCTGGATTTGTCTTAGGAGTCGATTATCGAGGCCCTGTTGGAACATGTCAGACATACAGAGACTCCGCTGACGCGGATTCAGAAGCTCATCGCCTCGCGGATGCTGGCGTCCAAGCGCAGCAAGCCGTGTTTCTATATCGAGGCCCATGCGGATGTGGGTGAGATATTGACGTTCCGCAAGAAGCTGACGAAAAAGGCGGCCACCAGGATCACGACGAACACGTTCTTTCTGCGGGCCCTGGCGGTCTCCGCCCGGCAGTTTCCCCGGATGATCGGCCTGCTGGAGGATGGCTGCGTGCGGATCGCCGGGCACGTGAACGTGGGCTTTGCGGTCAATGCGCCGCAGGGGGTCATCGTCCCCGTCATCAAGGACGCCGACCGCAAGAGCCTCTCGCGGATTGCCGAGCAGGAGCAGCGTTTCGTGCAGCACGCCCGCAGCAACGACCTGCCCCTGGCGGACATGGAGGGCGAGACCATCGCCCTGAGCAATCTGGGGGCCTACGGGGTCGATGCCTTCGCGGCGATTATCCCTCCGCCGGCCAGTACAATCATGGCGGTGGGCAACGTGCTACGGGAAGTCGTGCCGGTCGAAGCGTGCCCGGAGGCTGCCGGCTCCACACAGGGTGGCAGCCTTTCGCGAAGCGAAGGGCTGGATCGTCCGGCCCTTGCCGACGGCAAAGGCCGCCACCGGCCAGTGGCGGTTCGCAAGGCCGTCCGTTTCACCCTGGCCGTCGACCGGAGGGTTGTGGACGAGATCTACGCCGCCCGGTTCCTGCGGGCCATCGTCGAGCGCGTGGAGAACCCCCGGTCCCTGGCGGAATTGGACCTCGCGGAGGAGACTGTCTGAAAAGTGGAATCCAACCTGTCATGCAAAGGAGTGGCACTGTGAGTCGTCGAATCAGTATTGCCCTGGTGGGGATCGCCGTGGTTCTGTTGGCCGCGGGTATTGGCATTTGCGAGCCGAAGGTGGAGTTGCTCTGGCCCGATGGAGCGCCGGGGGCCAGGGGCGACGCCGACGGTGACAAACCGTCATTAACCATCTATCTGCCCGACGCGGACAAAGCGACCGGTGCGGCCGTGGTGATCTGTCCGGGCGGCGGCTACGGCCATCTGGCCATCGACCACGAGGGCCACCAGATCGCCCAATGGCTCAATTCCCTGGGTGTCGCCGGCTTTATTCTGAAGTACCGCCACAGCCGCAGCGGGGCCGGCTACGGACATCCGTACCCCCTGATGGACGCCCAGCGGGCGATTCGGACCGTGCGTTGCCGAGCCGGGCAGTTCGGCGTAGACCCGCAACGCATCGGGATTCTCGGATTCAGCGCCGGTGGCCACCTGACCACGTCGGCCGGGACGCACTTCGACAAGGGCGACCCCAACGCCGCGGACCCCATCGACCGTGTCAGTTGCCGGCCGGACTTCATGGTCCCGGTCTATGCGGTCATCGCCTTTGGCGAGCCCTTTACCCATCGCGGCTCGCAGAACAACCTCATCGGGCCCGATGCCGACGCCGAGCTGGTGAAATCTCTGTCCAATGAGAAGCAGGTAACACCCGAGACCCCGCCGACCTTCCTGGTCCATACGGACGAAGACACGGCCGTACCCTCGGAGAACAGCGTCTACTTCTACCTGGCGCTTCGCCGGGCCAGGGTCCCGGCCGAACTCCACATCTACCGCCGCGCTCCCCACGGCGTCGGCCTCGGCAAGGGCCGCGGACCCATCGAAAACTGGCCCACGCAATGCGCCGCCTGGATGAAGGACCTGGGCCTGCTCGATAAGAAATGAACCTCCCCGCATGAATCAGTGCAGGCAGTGCGAGCAAGCCACGCTGCACGTGCCTGTGCTGTAAGGCGTTACCACTTCGAGTCGCGATCACAGACAGCATCTCGTGTGCGCCGCATTGCGCCCGTGATTTGGGCGACCCTGCGTTTTTCGCTTCTTGGGCTTCCAGCGGCCTGATCGCCGGAAGGCTATCAGGCGCCCGGGAAATGCTTGAGTGGTTCCATTCAGACCGCTAACATAATCCCTTGCCGGACCGGAGGATAGGGCTCTGCAGGCGTGCAACCCGAGCGCCGCGTCCGGTGGCTATACAGCGGCGAGGGCCCGGATCACCGGGCCCTCTGCTTCTGCCGCTGGTAGCCCGGAATGCGAAAAACGCACCTTTGGTCCGTGTATCAATGCACAGATTCTTGTGGGGAGCCCAAGAAGATATAGGATTCTGAAGGAGCTATCCGGATGCCGAGAACAATTGTCCCAGGGTTCATGGTTGTACTGACAGGCACTCTTCTCTGTGCTGAAGCCCCTCGCGCGGTCGTTACGTTTGAGTGCGTCGGGCTGTATTGGCGGGCTGAAGGCGGCTCGGATGAGGATACGTGTTCGGTTCGGTACCGCCGGGCGGGGAGCGACGATTGGCGGCAGGCCATGCCGCTGTGGTTCGACTCGCGCACGATGTCGCCGGTCGGCTACAGCGGCCGCGGCGAGACCGAGAGCCGGCCCTGGGAGCATGGCGGCGAGTATCGCGGCAGCATCGTCCATCTGGAAGCCGGCACGCGGTACGAGGCCGCGCTTCGACTGAGCAGCGGCCCACAGACCGTCATCGCCTTCCAGACATGGAGCGAGGATTTCCCGGTCGCCCGGCGGGTGGAGGTGTCCGACTCAACGCAGACGCTGGTGATCCGCGAGGGCGGTGACAAAGACGGCTATGTTGTCTATGGCCCGCCTGCCGGCCGGGATGCAGCCACCATCGACGTCGCCAACGAGCACCCGCATTGCGTGGAGGTGCGGGCGTCTTACGTAATCATCCGCGGCCTGACGCTCAAAGGGGCGCAGCAGCACGGCATCCGCCTCATGAGCGGCTGTCACGACATCGTGATTGAGCAGTGCGACATCAGCGGATGGGGCCGCGTGCTCGAAGACGGCTGGGGCAGGAATCTGGACAGCGCCGTCTACTCGAACGCCAACGACCTGGAGCGGGTCATCATACAGCGC
>Ga0209614_1001256_pt1 | contig 19560 bp, 21 predicted proteins | sample BlaSprsedimmetaG_FD_185484 | JGI IMG/M metagenome (GOLD analysis project Ga0209614, IMG submission 185484) | Hot spring sediment bacterial and archeal communities from California, USA to study Microbial Dark Matter (Phase II) - Blank Spring... ... | reverse complement strand
GTGTTACTTGTTATGTAATATCGCGTGGTTGCCATATTATATAAACCAGAAATCACGAAAAAAGTCCACCCCTTTTTTCTCTATTTTCTTCAATAATTCAGCATGATAGATCCCGCTGGATGGACACTAGCTCATAAGTGACGCGGCCCTGTCGCGACTCGGGCTGCCGCGCCAGTCTACCATGTATCGGGCAGCCGGAGGTATCTGAAAAAGAAAATCAATTCCATTTGACCGGAGCCCCCTTTATTCCTATATAATGAAAGGAGAGAGACTCCAGGGACGGAATCCATGCTTTTCAAGGTCTTGCCGAAATACCGATTGCAGGCGCTCTTTGACGCCCTTTCCAGCCGCCGCATAATCGGTCCTGTCGAAAAGGCCAGGCGGCCCGACGGCGAAGTGCTGTACGGTTTTGACGCCATCTGCCGGTTTGAGGACCTGCGGCTCGATTATACGACCACGACCCATTCGCCCAAGAAGTTTTTTCTTCCCCATCGGGAAGTGCTGGCCACGTTCAGCCTGAGCGGCACGACCTGGGAGAAGATGGTCGATGACAATGCCTACCTGCCCGTTGCCTTTTTCGGCATGCACGCCTGCGACATCAACGCCCTGAACAAGCTCGACAAGGTAATGATCGACAGCAGTTACCCCAATCCATATTATGCGGCCAAGCGCCGCAGCACCTTCATCATCGGGATAGACTGCGTCCCGCAGCCGCAATGTTTCTGCCGCTCCATGGGCGCCGACACGGTCCTGCACGGCTTTGACATGTTTCTCACCGATATCGGCGGGGACTATTTTGTCGAAGTGCAGAGCGCCGAGGCCTACGAACTGCTCAAGGGGGCCGGAACCAGGGACCCTTCTTCCCATGACCACGCCTTGTTCATGAAGAAGGGGGACATGAAAAAGGCCGGCTTTTCCTGTCAGGTCGATGCCACCGACCTGACCAAGATCCTGGACATGGAGTTTCAGGCCGAGGTCTGGCTGGATTGGGGAAAAAAATGTCTGTCCTGCGGAACCTGTGCCAATGTCTGTCCCACCTGCTATTGCTACGGCGTCCAGGAATACGTTGATCTTGATCTGCGCGGCGCCCTCAAGGAGATGCACCTCTATTCCTGCAACCTGATCGATTTTGCCGAGGTGGCCGGGGGGCACAACTTCAGGCCGGAGAGCCATACCCGGCTCAAGTACCGGTTTTATCACAAGCACCGAGGGTTCGTGGAAGCGTTCGAAGCCTCGCTTTGCGTCGGCTGCGGCCGCTGCGGGACCGCCTGCCTTGCCGGGATCACCGTCCCCGAGGTGATCGCCAGCGTCAGAAGGGAGGCACAGGGAGATGCATAGACCGTTCACCCCGCCGCTCATGCACAGCGGCCGGGAGCAGCGGCCGGGAGAAGACCCGGCCGGCTTTGAGTACAGCTATATGGCCGAGATCACCAATATCTATCCGTTGACGGCCACGGAAAAACTGTACCAGATTCAACTCTGTGATTCCAGCCTGCGCCGCTCCTTCACGTTCAGGCCCGGGCAGTTTGTCATGCTCGAACTCCCGGGGATCGGCGAAGCTCCCTTTTCCATTTCCTCCAGCCCCCTGCGGCACGGCGACATCGAACTGTGCATCCGGGCGGTGGGCAACCTGACCGGATTCCTGGACCGGGTCAAAAGGGGGACCCAGGTGGGCATCAGCGGTCCCTTCGGCACCTCGTTTCCAGTGGAGGAAATGGAGGGCGGCGATATGTACTTCGTCGCCGGCGGGCTGGGCATCGTGCCGCTCCGCTCTCCCCTGTGCTCCATCCTCGAGAGCCGGAGCAGGTACGGGGAGGTGAACCTCATCTACGGGGCCAATACCCCGCGGAAACTGCTGTTCACCTATCAGTATGACGCCTGGCGTCGTTTCGACATCGATCTGCAGATTACGGTGGATGAGCCGGATGCCGGCTGGGACGGCCATGTCGGCTTTATCACCGCCATCCTGGAGAAGAAGCTGGCCGGGGGCAGATCGCTGGCTCACAACGCCTACGCCGTCGTCTGCGGCCCGCCGGTGATGTTCAGGTATGTCTGCGACATTCTGACCGAGGCCGGCCTGCCCATGCAGCGGATGTTCGTCTCCCTGGAGCGGCGGATGCACTGCGGCCGGGGCAAGTGCTGCCGCTGCAATATCGGCTCGACCTACACCTGTCTGAAAGGGCCGGTTTTCGACTACTGGTCGGTGATGAACCTGAAAGAGGCGATTTGACATGCCCGGTGAGCGAAATTATCTGGGAGTGCCCGCTCCCCGGCCGAAAGCGGCATTTTTCGAGCTTTCCTCCTGCGAAGGGTGCCAGCTGCAGCTGTTCAACAACGAGGCCACCCTCACGGAGTTTCTGTCCCTGATTGAAATTGTCCGCTTCCGGGAGGTGATGACGGGCGGGAGCGATGAGTACGCAATCGCCTTTGTCGAGGGCAGCGTGACCAGGCCCGACGAGATTGAGCGGCTGCGCGCCATCCGCGGCAACGCCGAGCTGCTCGTCGCCCTGGGCAGCTGCGCCTGCTTCGGCGGCGTCAACCAGTTGAAGAACCGCTTCAGTGACCCGCGGTTTGCGGCCAGGACCGTGTACGGCGATTTTCCCGTTGCAACCATGGAGGCGCGTCCCCTGGCGGATTTTGTCGCCGTCGACCTCTGGATTTACGGCTGCCCCGTCAAAAAGGAGGAGGTGGAGCGGATCGTCACCGACCTGGTGGTCGGCAAAAAGGTCGTGCACCCGAAGTACCCTGTCTGCATGGAGTGCAAGGCCAACGAGAACATCTGCCTCTATGATCTGGGGGAGCCCTGCCTTGGACCGATCACCCGGGCCGGCTGCGACGCCTGGTGCCCCAACAACCGTTTCGGCTGCTGGGGCTGCCGGGGTCCGGCGGAAGGAGCGAATATCGCCCAGCTTGAAGAAATCATGAAAACCCGCGGATTCTCGGCCGAAGCCATCCTCGACCGGCTGGAGTGCTTCGGCGGTTTTCGGGATGTTGCCGACGAGCTGCGGAAAAAAACGGACGAACGGGGACGGTCACCGGGAGCATGAAAATTTCCTGCGATATCAATCTGCGCCATCTGACCAGAGTCGAGGGCCACGGCAACATCAGGATCAGGATCGAGTCCGGCGCCGTGCGGGAGGCGAGCTGGGAGGTTGTCGAAACACCCCGCTTTTTCGAGGCGATGCTGGTCGGCAAGAAATGGGAGAACGCTCCCTGGATCTGCGCCCGGATCTGCGGCATCTGCTCCATCGGTCACACCCTGGCCAGCATCCGCGCCGTGGAAAACGGTTTCGGTTTCGAGCCCGACACCCAGACGAACCGGTTGCGGCTGCTGCTCAAGCATATGGAAACCCTGCAGAGCCATATCCTTCATCTGTATTTCCTGGTTGCACCGGATTTTTTCGGCACCGGCAGCATCCTGCCCCTGGTCGAGACCCATCCCGAGGAGGTGCAGCGGGCGGCCCGGCTCAAGCTGCTGGCCAACGATGCCTGCGACCTGATCGGCGGCCGCCGGCTTCATCCCACCCGTACCGTGGTCGGAGGGTTTACCATGCTGCCCGCCCGGGATGAACTGCGCCATCTCCACCATCGCCTGCGGGCGGCAATCACCGACCTGCACCGGGCGGGGGAGCTGTTTGCCGGTTTCTCCATCCCCGATTTCCGCCGGGAGACCGAATTTGTCTCCCTGCACGGGGAAAAAGAATATCCCTTTATCGGCGGGGACTTGAAGTCGTCCGACGGCGTCCGCAGGAAAGAATGGGAATACAAGGAGATGTCGAATGAATACTGCACGCCCCAATCCACGGCCAAATGGGCGCGGCTCTCCCGTGCTTCCTTTGCCGTGGGCGCCCTGGCCAGGCTGAACAATAACTTTTCCCTTCTCCATGAACGGGCAAGGAAGCTGGCGGAACTGCTGCAGCTCGAGCCGGTCTGCCACAATCCGTTCATGAACAACGCCGCCCAGCTCGTCGAGTGCATGCACGTGGTGGAAGATGCCCTCCTTCTCATTGACCGGCTGCTGGCGGAAAAACCCGGTGAGCCGAGACGGAAGGTCCGGCCCGCGGCGGGCAGGGGGGTCGGCGCGGTGGAGGTTCCCCGAGGCATTCTGTATCACATGTACGAGTTCGACGAAGACGGGCGGATCGTCAGGGCCGACTGCGTGATTCCCACGGCTCAGAACCATGCCAATATTCAGCATGATATCGAGGCCCTGGCCAGGGAGGCGGCGGCGGCCGGCATGGGAGACAGGGACATCGAACACTTCGCTTCCATGCTGGTCCGCTCCTACGATCCCTGCATATCCTGCTCGGTTCATTGAGCGGGTGACCGCTCATTGGGCCAGGACCGCCAGACGGTCGCTGAGAATGAGGATGGACCGTTCGCATCGGGCCACTCCCCTGACGTTTCCCTTTTGCTCGTAATACATGCAGCTCAGTTCGAGCCGCTGGATGGCAAGGCGGATTTCCCTTTGTTGCGCCGCAAGAGGGAGCTGTCCCCATTCTTTGATCATCGCCCTGGCGGCGTCCTCATTGTCGATTTCCATTGTCTGTCGAACTCGTGTACAGGTATATATGGAGGATGGTCGGACGGCTCGGTGGGCCGCAATGCATACAGTACCGGACAGTCCTGGCCGAGTCAACCGGGAAGAAAGCCGTGGGGAGAAGAATGGAGATCGGTATACCAAAGGAAATAATGAACAGTGAGTTCCGGGTGGCGGCGGTTCCGGCCGGAGTGAACACACTGGTCAAGGCGGACCACAGGGTGTTCGTGGAACAGGGAGCGGGTTCCGGCAGCAATATTGATGATGCTGAATTCGCGGCGGCAGGTGCGGTGCTGGTGCCCGGTGCCCGGGAGGTTTTTGCCCGGGCCGAAATGATCATCAAGGTCAAGGAACCGCTCCCGGCCGAATATGAATATCTGCGGACGGGACAGATTCTTTTCACCTACCTGCACCTGGCCCCCAGGCCGGAGTTGACGGAATTTTTGTGCCGCAGGAAGATAAACGGAATCGGCTATGAAACAGTGCAGCTCGCGGATGGTTCATTGCCCCTGCTGACACCCATGAGCCAGGTTGCCGGCCGCATGGCTGTTCAAGTGGGGGCCCGTTATCTTGAAAAAACGAACGGCGGTGCCGGAGTACTGCTTGGCGGGGTGCCGGGAGTCGATCCGGGCAGGGTGACAATCATCGGCCCCGGCGTTGTCGGCACCAACGCCACGCGGGTGGCCCTGGCCATGGGTGCGGATGTAACCTTGATCGGCACGAATATGGAGCGCCTTGCCCGCCTCGATGAATTGTACGGCGGCAGGATGACCACGCTTGTTTCCAATGAATACAATATCAGCAGGCAGGTGGCTGACTCCGACCTTGTTGTCGGGGCCGCTTTGATTCCCGGCGGCCGGGCCCCCAAACTGGTGACCGGGGACATGGTTTCCCGGATGCGGCCCGGTTCCGTCATTGTTGATGTGGCCATCGACCAGGGGGGCTGCGTGGAGACCTCGAGGGTGACGTCCCATGCCGAACCCACCTTCACGGTTGACGGGGTGATCCATTACGGCGTGGCCAACATGCCGGGGGCGGTGCCGCGGACTTCGACCTTTGCCCTGACCAACGTGACCCTGCCCTTTGCGCTGGAGATTGCCGACAAAGGCCTGGACCGGGCGTTGCGGGAAAACGCCTCTCTCCGGAAGGGGCTGAATGTGTATGACGGCATGATCGTCCAGCCGAACGTGGCCGGGTCCCAGGGAAAGGAGTGGCGCGATCCCTTCCGGGACGCTGATTCCGGCGGGGAGCAAACCGGTATGGGGTCGGCGGAGCGATAAATATATTGCCACATTGTGGTCGTTTTTGCTATGCTGGGCCGGAGCATGATTTTTCGAGGAACAGATTGTCCGGGACTGACCAGCGGACGGAACCCCGACTGCCGTGGAACTGCACATGAACAAGCCCATCTATCTTGATTATAACGCGACAACCCCCCACGCTCCGGAAGTCATCGAGGCCATGCGGCCGTATCTCGAGGAGCATTTCGGCAACCCGTCGAGCAGCCACTGGTACGGTTCGGAGCCGCGGCGGGCGGTGGAGGAGGCCCGCCAACAGGTGGCCGGCCTGTTGGGATGTGCGGCAAGGGAGGTTGTTTTTACCAGCGGCGGCACCGAGGCCAATAATCACGCCATCAAAGGCACGGTATGGGCAATGCGGGAAAGAGGGACCCACATTATCACCTCCGCCGTGGAACATCCCGCCGTATTGGAAGTGTGCCGTTCTCTTGCCGGGTTCGGCTTTGAAACCACGGTGCTGCGGGTGGACGGCGAGGGCCTGGTCGACCCCGCCGCGGTCGAAGAAGCAATCCGGCCGGATACCATCCTGATCACCATCATGCACGCCAACAACGAGGTCGGCACCATTCAGCCCATTGGTGACATTGCTGAAATCGCCCGCAATCAAAATATCATTTTTCATACCGACGCGGCCCAGTCCGTGGGCAAGATACCGGCGGCGGTTGATGCCCTCGGGGTCGATCTGCTGTCCGTTGCCGGTCACAAACTCTATGCGCCCAAGGGTATAGGCGCGCTCTATATCCGGGGTCCGGTCAAACCCGCCAAGTTCTGTCACGGCGCCGGCCAGGAGCGCGGCCGGAGGGCCGGAACCGAGAACGTTACGCAGATTGTCGGCCTGGGCAAGGCGTGCGAGCTTGCTTCCCTGAACCTGCAGGAACATCTTGCTGAAATGCGGCAACTGCGGGACAGGCTCGCGGACGGATTGACGGGCGTCCTGCCGGGCAGCAGGGTGAACAGCCACCCCGTCCACCGCCTCCCCAATACCCTGAGCGTGTCGTTCAGGGGGATGGAAGCGAACAGGATCATCGAACGGATCGGCGGCGAGGTGGCCGTATCGCCGGGAGCAGCCTGTCATTCCGGGGGGGTGAATATCTCCCATGTCCTGTCGGCTATGGGTATCCCGGAGGAATGGGCCAAGGGGACGGTGCGCTTCAGCGTCGGCCGCATGACCACCGTTGCCGAGGTCGACAGGGCGGCGCAGGTTGTTGCCGCGGCGGTGAGGGAACTGCGGGACTGAGACCGGCGTCCTTCGCGGATAGGGGATCCAGGGCGATCCTGTTCCGGCTCAGGCGCAGGGGAGGCAGGGTAAGGCCGGCAAATTGAGTCGTCATTTTTTCAGGCCGGGATTTTCGGGAAATTGAGGATAATCTGGATAATTTCCCTGACAAACGCGCATTCGCACCGTGCGCCGCAGGGCTCGAGCCGGTCTCTGTGCAGACAGTATCCCGGACACTCCTCCGTGCCGGTTTTTCGTTGTTCGAACTTGTCCCCCGAATAGAGGTCAATGAAATCCCTTACCCTGATCGCCATGGTGGTGCAGCAGCCGTCAACGGTATGGGTGAATAAAAAGAGGCCGGAATCCAGGTCGTCGAAATCCGCCTGGTAACCGTTCAGCTTGAGGGTCCGGTCATGCAGGAAATCGACCCTGGTCCCCCAGTTCATTGCACACATTGGACAGGTCTTGAACATTGTTTCGTTGCGCATGTCGGCTTCTCCGTTCATGATGGGGGTCTTTTCCGCCGTTCAGGCTCCGGGCCGGATTTCCGGGGGCAGGGTTTGCCCCACAGGGAGGTGCTCCAGCATCAGTCAAGGCGGCCGCCCGGAGGGCTCCGGGCCGTCAGGCAACCCATTCCTTCAGCCAGTATTGGCCCACCGCCCCTGCCTTCACCAGGGGGTCCTGGGCAATGATTTTTCCGGCCTTCTCAGGACTGTCCGATGAAAAGACGATCAGCCCCCCGCTTCTGTCGGCAAAAGGACCGTTGACATAATAATCGAGCCCCAAACCCTTCCAGTAGCGGACATGCTGGCCAAGGCTGTTGCGTATGGTGTCGATATCCTCCCCAAGAAAGTAGATGAACGCGTATTTTCTCATGGTCTGACCGGAAAAGGTTGGTGGTTGGCGTTGATCGGATTCGGCGGGCATGGGCCGTCGGCGGTTATCCAGTTATTTCTGCTGCTGCAGGGTGAGTATTCTTTCGACCAGGGAGCGGCGTATCCGCAGGCCGAAGCGCGAATCCAGCAGTTTCACCGCCTCGCCGGCATCCGCCGGGCGCCGGTTCAGACGGGCGAGAAAGCCGTTGACGTCTTCGTACACCGCCCACGGGTAAATGATCCAGCGCCACTTGACGATCCGGTGGGCATGGTAGTCGGGCTGGACGGTCGAGGTTTCCTTGTGATGCATCACGGCGATGCGGACGGCGGCGGCGCCGAGTCCGGCCAGGTGTTCCCGGGCCAGGGCCAGGGTGTCGCCGGTGTCGCTGACATCATCGACCAGCAGGACATTTTTGCTGTCCAGGCTGCGGCAGAGCCCCTCGGCCAGTACGGCATCCCCGCGCCTGGCGGCGCCGGCGGTATAATGGACGATGCGGATGCTGCTCAGATCGGCGAGATCGAGGAAATCGCACAGCAGACGGGCCGGTACATATCCGCCGCGGGCAATCGCCACGACAATATCGGGCCGGAAACCGGAGCGGCGGATCCGCACGGCAAGATCATGGGTGAGGTTCATGACCCTGGCCCAGGAGACCAGCTCACAGTAAAATTTCCGCTTCGGTGCCATACAGGTCCTCATCCGCCTTTCCCGGTAATCTGTTCCCCGGAACCCCATGAACAACCTAACGATAGATCAGCCGGAGGGAAGGCAAAAAAAAAGCACTGCAAAAACCACCCTGACATTTCCGGGATCAGGATTCGATCCCGATCCCGATGGGAGCAAATTTAAGGAAATGTCTCATCGAAATCGGTATCGAAATCGAAAAACATTTCCACCAATTTCAAGGCGGTGTGCAGAGGTGTTTCTCCTCATTTGTCGCTGCCGCCACGAAGTCCGCGTGCCGAAGATGGGCTCCCGTCACCATCCTGTTACTTTTTTATCCTGGTGATCATCTCCTCGACCTCCTCATAGCCCTCCTGGTAGAATTTATTTTCTTCCGGATCCAGTTCGTGCAGGAGGCGGAGGAATTCACCGGCATGCTCCTTTTCCTCGTTGGCTATGTCGATCAGAACTTCCCGGGCAAGCTTGTCGTCCGTGCTTTCGGCGGTCTGCTGGTAAAGCTGGATCGCTTCGTATTCCGCGGCAATCATGAAGCGGATCGCGCGGATCAGCTCTTCCCTGGTCAATTTTCGGTCACTTTTTTTCACTGTAAAAGGACTGCAGAATTCGGGCATCGTCCACCTCCTTTTATTGAACGCATTGTCGCCTCATCGTTTCCCGTTTGCCCCGGGTACCATTCCGTGGCCGAACGGGGGCGGGTAAACAGGCCGGGTTGAACCGGCGTTTAGTCGAGAATAACCCGGATCCTGTTTTTTTCAAATTCAATCGTGTCGCCGGCTACAACCTTTTTCCCCTTCCTTGTTTCAACCGCGCCGTTGAGCCGCACAAGTCCTCCAGTGACCGCGCTTTTGGCCTCGCCCCCGCTCTGAACCAGGTTGCCGAGCTTGAGAATCTTATACAATTCTATGGGCTCCCTGTGGATCCGAACGGTAGCAGGGCGCGGGCCGCTGTCTTTTTTTTTCATCCATCAGTACTGTTCTCAGCCCCCGGCAGTGTTCACCGTTACATTGAATTCATCCAGCCGGATTTCGCCGTTTTTCCCCTCGCCCACCAGGTGAAAGGAGAAGGCCTGCCGGCTCTCCGGATTGGAAAAATCAAATTCCACCTTTCCCTCCTCGCCGGCATGGAGGACCGGAAACTGGGGGAAGGGAATGTCCAGGACCAGTTGTTCGAACTGCCGGAGGGACAGCTTCAGACGGACCCCGGTATCCGGCGTCTGCAGGGCCCGGACGCGTATGGAAACATGAACTGTTGAATTGGCCGGAAAATCCAGATACTGCGCCCCGGCAAGATTGTCGGTCCATTCACTGGCGATTTTTTCGGGGAGCCTGCGAACCTCGCCGCTGGCAAAACGTAATTGATGCGACCGGTTTTGGCCGGTGAGTTTGTGATCGAGGGTTGCAGCCATGGCGAAAAGTTTTTCCGCCTGTTTTCCCTTGTCGGGCTTCAGCTCTGTTGTGGGGAAGCCGATCAGGCTGGGGGAAGGTCCCGTCCGGCATTCACCGTTCCTGGTGCATTCGTAGCGTATATTACCGCTGGTGTGCCAGCGGAGCTTGCCGGCGGTATAGGCGACCATTTCCCGCGGGGACGGGTAGTCACGGAAAAAGCTTCTGCCGATGACGCCCGGGGAGGGTTCGAGGCCCAGGTAGTCAAGGATCGAGGCAGTTATATCCACCAGACCGTAAGTGCCGGGCTTGAGGCGGGGCAGCAGTTCCTGCTCCGGGGCCAGGAGAATTCCTATTCCCCAGCTGCTGACCCAGTCCGCCAGTTCAGCGCCGTGTGATTCATCGGAGGTTATGAGGACCAGTGTGTCTTCCAGGACCCCGTCCTGCCGCAGGCCGGTGATGAAGCCGGCCACCGCTTCATCGAGGATGGCGACGGTGGCGAGCTTCCTGGAGGGGTAGCCGGCGGCAAGATCGTCGGGCGCCGCATAGGGCTGATGGGTGCCGACGGTCAGCAGGGTCAGCATCCAGGGGCGGTCTGCAGTCTGCAGTTCGGCAATATATTCCCTCGCGCCCCGGAAAAAATCAGGGTCATTCACGCCCCAGACAAAAGGAGAACGGTCCGGTGCGGTAAACCATTCCTCGCCGTGAACCTCCTGAAAGCCGATGGTCGGCATGACCATGTCCTTGCCCATGAAGGACAGGCCGGCCCCCTGCAGAAAATGGGTGCTCCAGCCGTTCTCCGCCATCCGGGCGGGGAGGCACTCCCGGGCCCGGGACTGATTTTCCTGGAGTTCGAACGCCTTGGGGGTCTCGAAGGAAAGCTTGCTGAAATCCCCGCACAGGATGGAGTACAGGCCGCGGATCGTCTGATGGCTGTGGGTGACGAAATCCGGGATCAGCATGGCGTCGGCGGTCCCCCCCGCCAGCCCGCTCATTTCCAGGGGACCGGGCGGTACGGCCATCGCCTCGCGAATCTCCGGGTGGTACAGACCGGTGATGCCCTCCAGGGTGACGATGAGCACATTTTTGGCCTTGCCTTTGTCCGGCAGCAGAGGGCTGCCCTGGAGATCGAGCTGCCTGAGGCCCGGCGGCAGGTCGGCCGCGGGCACCGGTTTTGCTCCGGGATGAAAGGTTGCGGCCACCGCGTCGGCTATAAACCAGTGCAGGGGGTTGAAGCGGGCGGCTATGCCCGCCTCGTCGTAATGCCGGCTGAGAAAACCCTGAAGGACGAGCAGGGCGATTGCCGCCGCCAGGCCCTTGCGCAGGTATCCGGGTCGGGGCCGGGGCACCGGGAAAGCAGCGGCCAGAACCGCCGACAGGAGGATGAACGCGGTAAAGTACGGATGATTGAGGGTCAGCCCAACCGTACTGTTTTTCATGAAGGTCGGGTCGAAGAGATAGGCGATGTCTTCCCGGACGGGCAGGCGGTGCAGGGCAGCGAACAGTTCCTGCGCGCCGGCCTGAAACAGGGTCCAGAGCAGCAGCGGAAAAAGCCGCAGCCGGCGCGGAGAGACCGCCGCCGCCAGAAAGACCAGCAGGCCGAGGCCCGCGTCGGAGAGCAGGCCGACGGGTTCGGAGAACCCTTTCTGCAGGATGCGCCAGGCGGCCGGGGCAAGGCAGGGAACCCCGACGGCAAGAAGGGAGATGCGCTGTGACAGGTCTGTGCTCCGGAACATAAACAACCTCGTCCCCCAAGGGACAGGAGTGTGGGAAAGGTTGTCTATATAGTAAGTTCGATGAGGCAAAAAGGCGAGCCCCGTTTCTCCGACCGGTGCTGATTTTTCCTCCCCGGAGAGGCCGCCGGGGAGGAAGAAAGGCGAGGGGCCCGGTTTGCTCATTTCCGGGACCGCTCTCCGTCATGCCAGCCCGACATATGCCCGGCATGGCTTCTCAGGTAAGCGCCCGGCCGGTAGAACGTATCGTAAAAGTCAAGGTCGAGATGATGGGCCTGCAGGTACATGATCAGGAACATGGATGGCACCGTGCCCGGAAATTTGCCGAAGGTATCATAGACGTACTGGGCCTGGAGGGCTACGCATTCCTTGAACCGTTCATCATGCACCCGGGCGGCCGAACGGACTTTGCGGCTGTCCTTCCACGGCCCCGGGGTGTCGGGGTGAAACGGACCGCCTGGTCCGAACTTGCGAACGCACAAGGCCTCCACCGCACCACGCATGTCGGGGTAGTGCGGCGGGCAATATCCCTCCATCACGCCTTCCGGCCCGGTGGGGTTGGGATAGGGCCAGCGCGGGTCCGTATCATAGCGGAAACCGAGCCCGGGAACCTCAGGGTTGCCGCTGGCGCCCAGCGTCGCAAAGGCGTCGACGCCGTTGAACATCCAGCCTCCCAGTCCCATGGCCTGAAGCATCAAAGCGCCGGCATAACAGCTCGTTCCAAGTTCGACGGTCAGCTCCGACATCGACCACTGGTCGACAAAGGTGATGGGCCAGACATTGTCCACGTCAACGATGTCTTTGAACCGTTCGATCCCGGGAATGGCCCGGCGGTTGATGTCGTCGTACAGGACCAGCCCGTTCTGCAGCATGTAGCAAAGATTGAGCAGGACGTGCTGGGAGAGGTCGCCCACCGGGATGACCAGCAGGGTGGAGGGTTTGTTGACGACCCAGGTATTGTGCGCCTCGATAAAAGGGACCTCGGAGGGCACCCGGAGGCGGCCGTCGCTGAGCTTGCGGGTTCGCCGGCGGACGTGGTCCACGAACCCGTCGAGGTCCAGGGATCCGTCGGGACCCCGGTCGGCAAAGGCGGGCGCGTTCCGCATCTCGACAATGTAGAGGCCGTCGTCGTCGGTAAAGAAGGTCTGGCTCGTGTGGAAGCCGGCGGCTGAGGGAAAGGTGCGGCCACCGGCCGCCCCGGCGTAATTGGACAGGTCCGGGGCGTAGCGCGCGGCGCGGTAAATCATGTGGTGCCAGGACGTATTGCCCGCGCAGGCCGTGACGACCAGCATCTTTTCGAGCTCGGTCAGGGGAAGCGGTTCGTGCCGGGACCTGTAGGCAAAAACCCCGTCCGGAATTTCGGCCCCCATGAAGAAGCGCCGTGAACGGCGGCCCAGCAGGGCCTCGATGAGGCCGAAGGATAGCATGTCCTTGAAACCTTGGGGGATGGGTTGCTCTGTCATTTGCATCTCCTTCATTGTTGATTGGTTGTCGGTTTGCCGGGCACAGCCGGCCGTTCGGGCCGACGGGAGTTGCCGCCCGCGGCCTGGGTCTTCCTCCGATTTTGAGACCTGAAATGCAAGAAAAGGACCAGGATGGGCACGGCGCCGGCAGCCGGCGTTTGGCAGCGTCCACCCCGCGCTTGCGGGGATGATTGAGGAGCAGAACATGTTTGCGCAACCTTCCTGTATTGGTGGATGGTGTTCGATTTCGATGAGATGTTTCCTGCGCTGGATTGAGGAAAATTTGCACCCATCGGGATCGGGATCGCAAAATGCATGGATTTGTTTTTTTTTGGGGTATAATTAAAAAAGGAGGAACGCGGGAGAAAGTTCTGCAATCAGCAAAAAATGAGAAATGGAGGTACAGTTATGATCAGGACCATTGCCATGCTGGCGGTGCTTGCCCTGGGCGGGGCCGGAACGGTTTGGGCGGAGGAGAAAGTCTTTCAGGTTGACCTGGAAAAGTATCCCTACTATCCCTCCCTGATCCAGTGGAACAAGTCCGGGGCCGAATTCACGCCTCCCGAGGTATGCGGTGAATGCCACGAGAAGCAGTATGAAGAGTGGACCGGCTCCGTTCATGCCCTGGCATTCAAGGACCCGATATATCAGGGGGAGCTGAACAAGGCGGTCAAGGCGGTCGGCCATGAAATATCGAGACAGTGCGAGGGATGCCATTCACCGGCCGGCATGGTCACCGGCGAAATCAAGAAGCCGGGGCTGGCCGGCCTGAGTTCAATGGCCATCAACGGGGTTTCCTGTGACATCTGCCACTCGGTCAGCGGCACGACGCACTGTGAAACGCCTTCGCGGGAACCTGAAAACGGTTCCTTTATCCTTACCCCCGGGATAGACACCGAAGCGGGGCCGGTCCTTGTCAAGCGCGGTCCGCTCGAGCCGTTCGAGGGGTGCGGCGAGGATTTTCACCAATGCGAACGGTCGACCCTCCATCTGCGGGCGGATCTGTGCGCTTCCTGCCACCAGGTGTATCATTACGAGGCCCATTTTCCTCTGGAAGCCACTTATCTGGAATGGAAGCATGGACCGTATGCGCAAAGGAATATCCTCTGCCAGGACTGTCACATGGTGGATTCGGAAACCTTTCTCCGCACGGCCGATACCTTGGAAAAACCTGGCCGGGAAGAGTATCATCACTATTTCAACGGGGCCAACTTCCTCCTTTACTTCTTGGCCGAACAGGCCGCCAAAAAGGCGGGAGACGAATCCCTGGCCGCCAATGTACGGCAGAAGTACGAAATGGCCATCCATCGGCTGCAGTCGGCCGCCGATCTTGAAATTGAGCCGGTGTACAGCAAGAACGGATTGGCCGAGGTTAAGGTGCGGGTGAAAAATATTCGCGCCGGCCATAATCTCCCCACCTCCCTGACCAACGTCAGGGAGATGTGGCTGGAAGTGACGATCCGGGATGAGGGAGGAAACGTTCTGTACAGCAGCGGGATTCTGGATGACCAGGGTCATCTGCCGCCGGCCGCCCGGGTGTTCAACTCGGAGGGCATGGGCGACGATTTTCATTTTGCCATCGACCCGTGGATCGTGACCGCGTTTTCCCGGCATGATACTATCCCGCCCAAGGGATTCAAGGATGTCTATTATCCCGTCAATGCTCCCGTCGGGGTGGACGCCGTTACCATCGAGGCCAGGTTGCGCTATCGCCAGGCCGACCAGGGAGTCGCGGAACTCCTGCTGGCCGCGGTGCCTGATGATATGGACCTCGAAGCGATCTATGGCATTAAGCAGATTCCACTGCTGCCCATCGTGGATATGGCCGTCCGCACAGCCGACCTGAAAACGGCCAGGTAAGAAGAAAGGGCGCTGATTCCGGTGGGTTTTTGAGCACGCACGAGTTTTGTGCTCTATCCACCCGTTCTAACGTTATGGCATTCAAAGGGGCCCGGGTCATGCGTGGAGCATGTCCGGGCCCCTGTTGATTCCTGCGGCTCCGTTTGCGGCCCGCCGGCCTCTCCTGCCGGGGAGGAAGTTATGCGCCGAGATTGGCCGCGGCGAAATCCCAGTTGATCAGTTTGTCGAGGACGGCGTTGACATAGTCGGCGCGACGATTCTGATAATCCAGATAATAGGCGTGCTCCCAGACGTCTATGGTCAGCAGCGGCTTCATGTCCATGGACAGGGGAAGATCGGCGTTGCCGGTCTTGACCGTTTTGAGTTTGTCGCCATCCTGCACCAGCCAGGCCCAGCCGCTGCCGAACTGGGTTGTCGCCGCCGCCAGTTCCTTTCTGCAGGCGTCCACGCTGCCGAAGGAGGCTTCGATCCGCTGTTTGAGCGCCGCGGGCGGTTCGCCGCCGCCGCCGGGTTTCAGGCACTGCCAGTAGAAGGTGTGGTTCCATACCTGGGCGGCATTATTGAATATGGCGGCCTTGTCAGGTTGGCCGACGGTGGCGGCTATGATCTTCTCCAGGGAAAGATCGGCAAGCTCCGTTCCCGCTACCAGCTTGTTGAGATTGTCGACATACGCTTTGTGGTGCTTGCCGTAATGGAAGCCCATGGTATTGGCCGAAATCACCGGTTCAAGGGCGTTGTCCTCATAAGGCAGGGGCGGCAGGGAATGGATCTCCCCCGCCAGGGCGCCGGCGGGAAACCCGTTCACGGCAAACAGGATCGCCGCTCCGGCGGACGCGCTGAGAAAATCACGGCGGGTAAGAACCTGGGAACTTGTCGTGTACTCGGTCATGGTGTTGCCTCCTGTATGGTTTGAGTGGTCGATGGTTTCGGGAAATCAATTTCATCAGATTTCTCCGGCGCAAAAGGAGACAGGCATGAGGTCCTTCCGGGAGGGAAGGGCGAACCTGTCAGCTTTCAACCGGTTTCGTCCCTGTCTCTGCTTATTCCATCACTTTCCGGCTGGCCCGGACAATGGGTGTCCGGTTTGCCCGGACGCCGAACCCGCAGGCGGGTGTCGCCTCCCCCGGACAGGGGGACGGCATGAGCTGCCGGTTATTGCCCTGCCGCGGCGGCCGCTGCGTCAGCGGCGCTGCCGACAGCGGTCCGGAATTCCATTTCCCTGCTCTGCAGGGCGCCAATCATCCTGGGGCCGAACTCCCCGGCGATGATGATCCGGATCCCTTTTGCGGCCAGGAAGTCAGCAACCTGCGGCCCGGCGCCTCTTTGAACCTCCCGGAAGGGGTTGACCACCGCTTCGGCCAGAACGCCCTGATCATCAAAAAAGAGAAAATAGGGGACGCGGGCCGACTGGGTGCTGACCGATGACTCGGCCGTCTCGCCCTCGGCGGCAACGGCGATGAACGGTTCGCCCGCGGCCAGGGCGGAGCAGGCCGTGTACAGCAGCAGGATGACAATGATATTCGGGATACGGAGCATGGTCAGCATGGTTGTTTCCTCCTTGAACTGTTGGAACAGGATCGATCTGAAACCGGGGGCAAGGTTTTAACCTCCGCGACGCCATGACGCGGGGTCGGACGCCGGCCGGTTTTCATTGCCCTGCTTCCATTTCTTCGACCACCGACAGATACTTTTCGTGGATCATCTTCCGGTCGAACTCCAGGAACTCGGCGAGCATGGCCTGGTCCTCCTCCTCCGAGAGGTAGCCCCTGGCCGCCGGAAAGAACTGTTTGTCTTCCTTTTCAATATGGCCGGGATAGAACTCGACAAGGGCGCGCAGGTGCCTGGCGACGTCGGCCAGGGCGGCCTGGTCCCCGCGGCGATAACGGCTGTTGGCCGCCACCAGCGCTTCGGTTGTCCGGCGGCCGAAGACATGATCCTCGATCAGTTCCTGCATGAGTCGCCGGTCTTCCGGGGACAGGGGCCGTTTGTCCAGGTCTCGGAACATGATGTCCTCTTCCTTGCCATGGTGAGTTCGATCGGCGTACGTACGGATGAAGTCAACCGCCGTATCGACGAATTCCGGATCAACGGCCTGTCGCGCTTCTATTTTCGCCAGGTGATCCTTGGCGATCATAAGCATTCGTTCAATCAGCCGATGCTCAATCATGAGCGGACCGCGTGCCTGCATGGTTGTGACCTCCTTGTGTGCTTATTGCAAATTACATGCCTGGGGCCGAGCGTTGGCGTTGTCCGGTTCTATCGCCTGACCACGCGGAAGAGGATCAACAGGAGGATGGCGCCGCCGATCGCGAGCAGAAAGCTGCCCGGGTCCCGGCCGGGCATGATGAATTTGGCCAGCAGGCCAACGATGAATCCCATCGCTATCCAGGATAGAATGCCCATGATTGATCTCCTTTTGTTCGGATTGTTTATTAATACGCGGTCAAACAGCCGGACCGGGGGGAGCAGGATATCCGCGGCGCATCACGGGACCGGGGACGCTGCAGTGGGGGACATGCTCTGCCCCTGCCAGCGGCAGGACCTCGCGGATCAGGACCTTGTTGAATTGTTCGGGCTCTTCAAACGGCGGATTGTGGGCGGACCGTTCGAACCAAACCAGCCGCTTGCATGGCGCCTCGATGGCGTGGAAATATTCCTCGGCCAGCACGGAAGGGACGTGGCGGTCATGGCGGCCGAGCAGAAAAAACACCGGCACCCTGAAGGAACGGCTGCGGTCGATCAGCCTCATCCGGGAATACTCGCTATGAAGCCGGGTCAGGGAAAAGCGGTTGCCCCGCCCGAAGAGGATGACGTCCCGCAGGTTCGCCTCGTCGGTGCCCAGGGCGGCCAGGATAAGCTTGCCGGTGGAGAGGTCGCCGTGGAACATCCCTCCGAATCGCTCGTTCCACCTGCCGATCTTCAGGCGGTCATCGACCGAGTGGGGCGGCGGCCCGATTTTAGTCAATTGGGCTACAGCCCCGGCGTTTCCACGCCTTTCCGCCTCGGCCAGGGCGTATTCATAGGAGAGCCGGTCCCCCCGCACCATATCGGCAATTTGCGCTACCCCGACATAGGCCGCGATTTTTTCGGGGTGCTGAGAGGCATAGATTGTTCCGAGAATCGTTCCCCATGAGTGGCCGAGGAGGACGACTTTTTCCCGGCCGAACCGGCGCCGGACTTCTTCGACAACCTCGTCAAGGTCGAGGAGGAAGCGGTCCACCGTCATGGATTGTGGCGGAATACCTGAATGGAATGAACGTCCCGTCCCGCGCTGCTCCCAGTAGACAACCAGAAAATGTTGTTCCAGGGCGGAATTGTAATGACGGAACAGGGCCGATTCGCTGATGCCTGGACCGCCGTGCAGAAGGATCAGGGGGGGATTGGCCGTGGAAATGCCGCGGAACCAGATGCTTTGGGGAACGCCGCCGATGATCACGGTTTCCATGGCCGCGATGCTCCCCGGGATTATCCTGCCCTGTTCATCGGTGAAGGGTGCCGTATGCACTGAGCAGCCGCTTACAAACAGCAGAGCAATGATGGCGGCAATGATCCCCGGATGGCAGGAGCAAATCCGCTTTCCCATTTGACCGGTTCTCTGAGGGTATTCCACCATGTGATTTTTTTCTGTCCACCGGAGGATGGCCGAAAGAACGCGGTTTTGATTGCAGCCTGCACCTTCCCGCAGATCATCGGGGAGAAACGAAATCACAGTGTGTCACGATGACGTTCCTTTTCCCTGTTCACGCTGTCTGCGCACGGTCACGGTCTCACCGCCGATGCCCCAGTTGTCCGTATCCACTTCCTCGATGACCACGACGGTGGTCTGCGGATTCTTGCCCAGTATGTCAAAGAGCAGCCGGGTCGTTTCCCGGATCAGGCGCGCCTTCTGCTCGGCGGTCGCACCCTCCCTGGTTATTTTGATGTTGACATACGGCATGCGGTCCTCCGTTTGATCCTGTTCTATTTTGCCAGGAACCCCACCGGCAAGTCCACAAAAAAAAGTGGCTCTTAACCAAACTCAGCTATTTTTACAGGTGTGTGAGCCAAGCATGCGTTGAGCAATCTCAAAGGCATCTCCGGTTCCCAGAACCTACTGTCATGTCACGCTTGAAATGTTAGAAAAAATCAGGTATGGTCAGAAAAAACGGAGGAGACCATGCCTAAGATCAAGTATCGATTTTCACTGAGCCAAGAGGAACGTGATGAATTAAAGGCCATTGTTGCCAAAGGAAAGCATAATTCCCAGAAAGTGCTCAATGCATTAATTCTTCTCAATTACGACGAGGATGCTTCGGAACCGAGAACGTTGGGGGAACAGGAGATCGCCACCGTATTGAAGGTCAGCGCAATGAAGATTCATCGGGTCAAGCAACGATTTGTGGAGGAAGGTCTCAAGATTGCACTCAACGGCCATAAGGGGAAACGGATATACAAGCGCAAGGCCGATGGTGATTTCGAGGCCCATCTTGTTGCACTCAGTTGCAGTGAGCCGCCGGAGGGACAAGCGC
>Ga0209614_1001255_pt1 | contig 19561 bp, 17 predicted proteins | sample BlaSprsedimmetaG_FD_185484 | JGI IMG/M metagenome (GOLD analysis project Ga0209614, IMG submission 185484) | Hot spring sediment bacterial and archeal communities from California, USA to study Microbial Dark Matter (Phase II) - Blank Spring... ... | reverse complement strand
GGTCAAGGCATGGGAGTCGACAAGAAACGGAATGAAGGCCGGGGTTAACTGGCAGTTCACTGCTGAAGATGCCCGGATCAAACTGAACCGTCTTTATCCAACATTAGAGATGTGACAGGACACTACGACAGCACCCGCTACCACGGGGTGAACCTGCACAACGTCTGGTACCGGGGCACGGTCGAGTTCCGCTGGTTCGAAGGGACGCTCCACGCGGGCAAGGTGAAAGCCTACATCCAACTGGTTCTGGCTGTAGCGGCCAAAGCGCTGAACGGCCGGGCTGCATCGAGCCGCAAGCGGTCGTTCGATCCTCAGAGCGCCCGGTACGACTTCCGGGTCTTCCTGCTCCACCTGGGGCTCATCGGCGATGAGTTCAAGACCGCGCGCAAGCATTTGATCTCCGCCCTGCCGGGGGACTCGGCCTTCAAACGTGGCAGAGTGAAACCAGACGAACAACCCGCCCCAAAGGCGGAACCCCTCACGGAGGCCGGGCCTGAAACCCGGCCTCCGGCGTTTTCGGGAGACGAAACCGGCGGGACGCAAGGAGGCGCGTCATGAGAGTACTGATCCGAAACACCGCCCTCGACGGGCGGCCGCTGGAAGAAGACGGCGAAGTCTTCACCGGGGAGACGGTGACCGACGTGGTCCTGGCCATGAAAGGAGCCACGCTCTTTTCCGACCAGCGGGACCTCGAGGACTACATCGACATGGTCCTGCGCAACGCCAAGATGCTCGCCGGTGTCGAGCTTACGGTCCGGGGCGACACGCCCGAGGAAAAGGCCGCATCCTTCCTCGATGCCCTGATCAAACACGGCCTTGCCGAGGTGCAGGACGACAAACCCGCACGGATACCCATCTCCGCCTTGGTCTGGCAGGGCATCGACGCGGTCCGGCTCTCGGGGTTGAGCAACATGCTCGACCGCCCGGTCGTCGCCCGGCTGGCCGGGGATCTCGGCTGGCCCGATGCCGCGCGCTGGATTGAGGAGCACCCGAAGGAGTATGCCGAGGGCGTCTTCCGGGGATTCATCGTCGATCCGCAGGGAGGGAAACCCTGATGTGCGGGCTCGCGGGCGTCATCTTCGGAAAAAAGCGGCGGAGCGCCGAGGAACGGGACCACCTCGCCTGGCTCTTCACCCGCCTACTGCTGCTGAGCGAGGAGCGTGGTCCCCATGCCACGGGCGCGGCCTGGCTCGATGCCGACGGCGGCCACCGGCTCTTCAAGCGCCCGGTGACGGCCGAGCGGTTCGTGACGGACAAGGCCTTCTCCGAACTCCTTGCCTCCATGGACAACCGCGCCACGCTCCTGCTCGGGCACACCCGTTGGCGCACCCGTGGGGACGAACAGGTCAACAGCAACAACCACCCCATCCGCGCCGGGGAGGTGATCGGCACCCACAACGGCACCATCTACAACGCCGATTACCTCTTCCGCCGCTGGAAGATACGGCGCTTCGCCGAGGTGGACAGCGAGATTTTGTTCCGCCTGGCCGCGAACGCCGCACGGGACGGTGCCATGGATATCGAGCGGTTCAAAGCCCGCATCCGGCGCCGCCGTGGGCAAATCACCGCCGTCATCGCTTGCCGGACCGATCCGGGCACCATCTTCGTGCTCAAGGGGAACAGGCCGCTGGAACTGCGCTGGAATCCCCGCCGCAAGGCGGTCCTCTACGCATCGGACCCCGCATACCTCGACGCCGTGCTGGCGGAGGAAAAAGGCTGGCGTGAGATTGCGGTCCCGCCAATGAGCCTGATTGTGTTTCGGCGCGAGGACCTGGCCGCGTATTCGGTGGAGCCCTTCGAGTTCGTCACCCAGGAGAGAAAGGGCGCAGAACCATGACAGACACCCCAATGAATCCAGCAATGAATCCAACAGAACCCTCGAACGCGAACACAACCGGAATGCTGAGACTCTTCGTCTACGGCACACTGAAGCGCGGGTTCTGGAACCACGACCGCTTTTGCCAAGGCGTCCTGACCGTGGAGGACGCCGTCGTCCGCGGCCGCCTCTTCGAGACATCCTCCGGAATCCCGGTCCTGGAGGTTCCGGAGGAGGACATCCTTGCCGTCGGGACCACCAACCCGCTCGCCGACGTGGCCACACAAGCGCACGTGACGGCCCGCATGTCCAATTCCGAGCCAACCCCCGACCGGCTCCCGAATAAGGGCACAGGCGCGCCCTGGGGCTCCGTGTACGGGGAGCTTCTTGCCTTCGATGACCCCGAGAGCCGCCTCCCGGCCATCGACCGCCTGGAGGGGTTTCACCCCGGCGGTCCCTGCCTATACCGCCGCGTTCTGGTGCCGGTCCGGGTCAATGGAGGCGAATTTCCGGCCTGGCTGTACGTGGTCGAGGATCGCTGGACCGGAGGCTTCAAAGAGTTATCCGACGGAGTTTGGCGCTGAAACCCCGGTAACTGGCCGCCATTTGGAGCCATGTACGCAGCAGATTCCCGGTATTTCAGCAGTTTGTCCTTGACTGGAATGGACCGGTTGCGTATACTTATGTTTGGTTTGGTTGGCATACATAGGCAGTGATTCTGACAACTGACGAGAGGATTGAAATGGAAGCTTCCGAACGCTGGGTTGGCGTCGACGACGTGGCCGCCCACCTTGGGGTGGCCAAGGACTCGGTTTATAGATGGATCGAAGAACGGGGGCTCCCTGCTCACCGCGTAGGACGGCTCTTTCGTTTCAAGCTATCCGAAATAGACGAGTGGGTGCGCCAAGACAACGAGCGAGAGAAGACTCCAAATTCCGTCCAAAGCCGACCCTCCTCGAAAACCCAGACGAATCGATCAACACCGAAGACACGTTCACGGAAGAGGGGCGGGAATGAGTAGCAGTCTGCTCACATCTCAGATCGGGCAGCGGATATTCCTCCCCGGGCACTTCGATGTGCCCGTGGTCCTGGAAGATGCGCGACCGCTCGGTTCTGATGATTCGGCAGGCTATGAGTGTCGCGTTCGTCTTCCCGACGGCTCATTGGAAGAGGCCGTCATCTCCGCGGAAGAGGTCGTGGCTGTCCTTGGAAAGGGGCCTGACGAAGTCAAAGCAGAAACTCCTGTGGACGCCGAGAAGCTTCGACTCCTGATCGAGTCGGCTCGAGTCCGTCTGGCTTACGCGCATGACCAACAGTTTGCCGTGAGCCTTTCAGGCATCCGCACCCTGCCGCATCAGATTGAAGCGGTGTACCAAGCGATGCTTCCGCAGCCCAGGTTGCGGTTTCTGCTGGCGGATGATCCTGGAGCCGGCAAGACGATCATGGCCGGGCTCCTGGTAAAGGAGCTGAAGCTGCGTGAGGCGATTGATCGCATTCTCATCCTATGCCCCGCACCGCTCACCATACAGTGGCAGGACGAGATGCTCCGCTGGTTCGGCGAGCCTTTCGACATCATCTTTTCCGCTGTCGACCAACAGCAATTGACCAATCCATGGCAGAGGTCTTCACAGATCATCGCTTCCATTGACTACGCCAAGCAAGATGACGTGCGCGAGCGTGTCTGGCAACAGCGGTGGGACCTCGTCATCATCGACGAGGCCCACAAGTGTTCCGCCAGGACAGCCTCAGGCGGACAGAATCGAGAATCCAAGGTTGCGACAACGAAACGTTATGACCTGGCGTCGCGTCTTACATCCCAAGCAGACCATGTCCTCCTCCTGACTGCTACACCCCACCATGGGGATGAAGACAAGTTCGCTCATTTCCTTCGGCTCATTGATCCAGACCTGTTCCCGGAACCACACCGCCTCGGGAAACAGGCCACCGCAATCCGCAAAGACGTTTTCCGCCTCGGTAAGGATTCGCCGTGGTCTCTCCGGAGGCTGAAAGAAGATCTCAAGGACGCGAATGGGAAACGCCTTTTCCCGGACCGGCATACCAATACCGTCACTTTCTGTCTGAACAATGACGAGTACACCCTTTACAAGAGCGTTACCGCTTACATCAACGAGTTTATCCCGCAGCAGACCGGGCAAAGACGTTCCTCCGCAGCGCTGACTCGAACTGTCCTGCAACGCAGATTGGTGAGTTCCACATGCGCCATTCACGAGTCGATCAAGCGGCGGTTGAAAAAGCAGGAAGATCTCCTGGAAGAGCTTGAGGGGCTCACTCCGGCCCAGCGCGCCAAACGGCTGGCCGCTTTGCAGGGTCGCCTGCCTGATGCCGAGCAGGACGAAGACGATCTCGACGATGCGGTACGTGATCAATTGGTCGATGAGTATACGGCCGCGCTGGAACTTGAACAGTTGCGCGCGGAAATCTCCGCCCTCAAGGAGCTCGTCGAGCAGGCGCGAAGGGTTCGGGAAAACGCGAACGATTCCAAGCTGGCCGCGTTGAAGAAGTGCCTCGGCGAAGCGCAGTTTATAGACCTGAAGGATGGCCGGGGAAAGCTCCTGATCTTTACGGAACACCGCGATACCCTCGGCTATATGCGCGACCATCTGGTGCGCTGGGGTTTTTCCACCTGCGAAATCCACGGCGGCATGAACCCCCATGAACGTAAACGAGCGCAGGAGGTTTTCAGAACCGGTGCGCAGGTATGCATCGCAACGGAGGCCGCCGGTGAAGGCATCAATCTCCAGTTCTGCCACCTAATGATTAATTACGACATGCCCTGGAACCCGACCCGGCTGGAGCAACGGCTGGGCCGCATCCATCGCATCGGTCAGGACCGAGATTGCTACGCCTTCAACTTCGTTGCAACGGATTCCGAGGACGGCCAGCCCATCGTTGAAGGCCGGATTCTCCACCGCCTTTTGGAAAAGCTGGACCAGATGAACGAGGCCCTCGAAGGCCGCGTTTTCGATGTAATCGGCGAAGTGCTGTCGCTGAACGACGTGAACCTCCCGGACATGCTCCGTGACGCGGCCTATGATCCCAGGCGGCTCGATGAGTATCTCGATCAGATTGACCGCATCAATCCGGCCAAGCTCAAAGAATACGAGGAGGCCACGGGCATTGCCCTCGCGCGTAGCCACGTGGATTTTTCAGCATTCCAGCGCCGGAACCTCGAGGTCGAAGAGCGTCGGCTCATGCCTCGATATGTGGAAGCGCAGTTCGTCGCTGCTGCTCGGGAAGTGGGCCTTCGGATCGAGCCGAGAGCCGACGGATTGTGGCGCGTCGAGCACGTCTTTGCGGATCTTCGCTCTGAACGTCTCCGCTCCGTCCAGAAGGTCGGGAAGGCCGAATCGTCCTACCGAAAGATCACCTTCCACAAACACCACCTTGAACAGGACGCTCACGTTGACGCTGTACTGATGGGGCCGGGACATCCGCTCTATGCGGCAGTGGATGAAAAACTCAACGAGCGGCTGGCGGGGATGATCGCCGGCATCGGTTTCTTCGTCGATCCTCTGTGCAGAGAACCCTACCGTATCCACCTATTTGAGATATCGATCCGTGGCAAAGACTCGAAAGGGAACGACGTGCCGCTCTATGGAGAGCTCGTGGCCGTTCGGGAGGAGCGAGGGCATTATGAGGTCATCCCGAGCGACATTCTTCTCAACCTTGCGGCGCATCCGCATCCGCCGCAAGAGATCGAACCGACTCCCACGCAGGCGGCTACTGATTTTCTGAAGCGGACCTACCAGCTTGAGTGCCGCGCCCGTTGTCAGAGCGACCGGCAACATTTCGCGCGGGTTTGCCGAGAATACTTGGAAAAGTCGTTCAAGGCCCGGATCGACCGCGCCCAGGAGCGGGCCATGCTGCTTGCCGCCGAGGTCTTCTCGAAACCGGAATACAAGCTACCTGCGGACGAGGCCAGGAAATATGTAGATGAGCTTCAGCGCGCACGCCAGGAACGCCTCGACGGTTTAAAACGGCTTGAGATTGCCAGAACTGGGCCGGTCAAGCATGTGGGGACGGCCTTTGTCCTCGCTCCCGATGCCGACACGCAGGCCCAACTCGCCGATCTGGCCGACGAACTCGATCCGAATATCCGTCGGCAGAGCGAGATTGCCGCAGAAGACAAGGTCATTGACGCACTGGTCGCGGAGGGCTTCCCCCAGGACCGAATCGAGCGGGTCGGCCATCTGAAGTTGGGGTTCGACATCCGCGCTCACAAGATCGCCGATGAAGCCACCGGCGAGGTATTCGTCAAGAGAGTCGAGGTCAAAGGACGCCTGCGGGGGCAGCCGGTAAGACTCACCACGAACGAGTGGTACAAGGGCCAGCAACTGGCCGAGACCTACTGGCTCTATGTGGTCTGGGACCCCTTGGGCGATTCGCCCGAGCTTGTGCGCATCCATAATCCCGTTGCCAAGCTCGATCACGCCAAGAAGGAAATCGTTGCGGCGAGATTCTACGAGATTCCGGCGGAGGCGATTCACGCCGCTAATGAACAAAGACACGAGAAATGAGGTGAATATATGGCCAAGGAACTGAAAAACAAGCCGCTCGTTGAGGCAATATTGGAAGTAAGGTGGAAGTTGCAAGGCATGCCGCCTGCTCCACAAGTCGATCCCCATTACAAGTTGTTGTTGGGGCGACTGTTTGATCGCATGCTCAAGGACTATCCTGAGCATGAGCAACTTCCGACTGCCAATTTTCCAGACGAGTTGGTCGGCCATGTCGTTCAGCACCGTTTTCGTGTAGCAGCTAATTCATGGCCTCTGGTTCAGATCGGCCCGGGTATTTTCACAGTCAATTCAACCGCCGATTACACATGGCCGGACTTTCGGCCCCGTGTCTTGGCAGCCATTGAGAAACTGTTCGACGCACATCCGAAGGTGGGGGAACTGAAAATAACTAACTTGATTTTGCGATATATCGATGCAGTGGATTTTGACTTCGGGGTTGGCAACATATTAGAATTTTTAAGAGACAAATTAAAGTTGAACGTATCGCTGCCGGACACCCTATTCACGGATACCGGCGTCGAAAACAAACCAAACAGCTTTACATGGCAGTGTTCCTTCAAATGTCAGAATCCAAAAGGCTTGATCAATATTCGATTTGCGACGGGTCAAAAGAGCAATGTTCCTGCGGTGGTTTGGGAAACTACGGTCGAATCAGCAGGTGAGGACGTACCCGACATGCCGAAAGCTTTCGATGGCTGGCTCGATGCAGCTCACGACATTACGGATGACTGGTTTTTCAAGATGATCGAAGGCGAGCTTGAAAGGAGGTTCTCAGGTGAATAGCACATATACAGTTGACCATTTATACAAAAGTCAAATTCCTGATGCTCCTTCAACCGGTTTCTGGCATGAGAGCCATGCTGAACAGCCTGCGAAATTCCTTGGCCTGCCGCATATCGCCAAAGTGGTAGGGTTAGCATTTTCGCTTGCAGTCTCGCCGGTTACAGCAATAACCGACCCATGGCTTGTCGAGAGGCGGCGACGTGATGCTGTGGTAACAATGTCGATCTACCAAGAAGTATTAGGCCGTTTTATATCGCGAGCCGAAGCGTTACGGATTGCCAGGGAGATTCTTGAGCAGGCTGAGCGAGAACGGCTCGTTTTCGCCGAATATGAGGCCGCTCGAGGTATTCAGTGGGAGAATCATCCATGATTTTTGAATTTCCCGACACATCCATGCGTATTCGTCAGGGAGACATATTTGTAGGTCTCCCCAGAGTCGATATGTCACTCAACAACGTACTGATTGTCAGTGAAGCCGGAGAACGTGTTGCAAAATGGGCGGAGATAGCCGCGAAGGGCGACCCGGTCAATATCATCGTCCCCGTTCGGCCTGTCGCCGCGATCGTGGCTACGCAGGATTGCGATGCACTTAGAAGCCGTGACATCACGCTTCTCGAAATCAGAAGTTTCAAAGACGTGGAGCGCAAGAGCAAAGACACAACTTCGCCAAAAAGCTGGAAGAACTTGATCACACAACATGCGCGCATCAATCAGAAATGGTTTTATCTTCCCCCGGACGATAGGGTAGGCTTTTCCGAAAAAATGGCTGTTGATTTCATGGTGACCTTGCGTGTCCCCCGGGCCGAACTCGAGGAACTGCGAGACCTACGCAAAGGGAGGCTCAATACACTCGCGGATGAACATTTTCGTGAGCGGATCGGAGAATTTTTCAGACGTTACCCATACGATGAATGGTATCCGCTCGATCAGGAAGAGTTGAATGCCTATATGACTGAATACCCTGATACCAAACCCTTTCCATGGCAAGGGGCTGGGGTCGCGGATGGTGGGGTCAAGAAATGACCGACGACTGTAAATTGAGATATTTTAAGGCCGTGGATTCGCTTTGGGCTGTGGTTCCGGATGAACACTCCGCCACAGGAGGGACCTATGAGCTTTGAACGACATGGCTATAATTTCGAGGGAGCCTTCACTTCAGCGAATCAACTGGAAGCGAGGGCGGGTGTGTACGTGATCTGGTGTAAGAACGGCGAGGCGTGGACGGTCCTTGATGTCGGTGAGTCGCACAATGTGCAGGAGCGCGTGCTCAATCACGACCGCGCCGGCCAGTGGCGACAGAACTGCCGAGGCACGATCCATTACGCGGCGCATTACACGCCGAACCTCCAGCAGACCGGACGAATCCAGATTGAAAGCAGGCTCCGTCAGCTTGAAAGACCTCTTTGTGGAGAACGCTGAATTGAACGACCGTAGACTCATAGAAGATTTCCTGCCCGTGAACTCGGTCGGGGAAGCGGCTTCGAGTGAGCCCCGGACCAAAGGGCACATCTCGACCTTACACGTATGGCGTGCGCGGCGACCTTTGGTGGCATGCAGAGCTGCGGTGTACGGGGCACTGGTACCGGCATCGCTATTCATCCCGGAGAATGGACCGGATAACAAGAAACAGAGTCTGGGCCGAGCTAACGCGGCCAAATTCTTTGACCGTCTCTGCAAGTATCCTGGTAATCCCACTGTGATAAAAGACGCACAGAGACACATCCTCGAAGCTCACGCCGAACGGCTGACTATCGAGACCGGCAAGAAAGTCTCTGTCGAGGACATCGAAAAAGGCAGTGCGCCACGTCCCAAAGTGCTCGACATGTTCGCTGGCGGCGGGGCCATTCCAATTGAAGCGGCCCGACTGGGATGTGAGTCACATGCTCTCGACCTCAATCCGGTCGCTTATCTCATCGAATTGTGCACCGTCACCTTCCCGCAGCAATTCGGAGCGGAGCTGGCCGACGATATCGAGAAGTGGGGCAAAACCATTCTGAAGCGGACGCAAGAGGCGGTGTCCGACGTCCTTGCACGCATACCGGTTGCACGAAAGCAACAGAGGGCAATCCAAAGAACCCTTGGGGATGGGAATGAAACGCCAGCCGACGAGTATTCTGTTGTCGCCTACTACTGGACGCGGACCATCCCCTGTCCGAACCCTCAATGCAAAGGAACCGTGCCGCTCTACCGGCAGACTTGGTTGAGGAACAAATCCTCCGGCTACGTGGCCCTAAGACCGGTCCCAGACATGTCCAGACGCATCATGCGTTTTGAGGTGGTCGAAGCACGTTCTGCTTCGGCGCTTGGCTTCGATCCCTCAGGCGGGAGTGCGGGCTCATCCACGGCATGTCCCTTCTGCCAGACCGCGCTCGATGGCCCCTATGTGCGCAGGTATGGCGACGAGAAAGGCTTTGGCCAGCAGCTCATGTGTGTGATTGCGCTCAACCCCGATGGCCCTGGCAAGTTGTATCTTGTCGATGAATCCCTTGCGGCTATCGAGGCGGAGCATCAGGCCATATCCGAGCAGCGGGCAGCGGAGATCGAACGCCAGCTTGGACCGGGCAGCCTTGATGAGGAGATTCCTCCGACCGGCAACGCGGGGCTTGCGACGGGGAACAGCTACCTCTACGGCATCCGCACGTTCCGCGAGGCGTTCACCCCGCGCCAGCGGTACATCCTCCTTACCATGGCGCGCGAGGTTCGTCGCGCCCACCAGGAGATGCTTGAACAGGGTTTCGATCATGAACGGACCAAAGCCATCACGACATACCTGGGTGTCTGGTTAAGCCGTTTGACCGACCGATGCAATGGATTGGCGAGATGGAATAACGCCGGGGAGAAGATTGAAAGTCTTACCTCAATGAAACGATTTGCAATGACATGGGATTTCCCCGAGGTCAACATCTTCGGAGGAGGCTCAGGTGATGCTCTTAGTCAACTCGCTTTCATGACTTCCGTTGTCCGACAGGAAGGCGAATTCCGCAACCCGGTTAAAGTCGGGCGCGGCTCCGCGGCGGAGTTGCCATATGACAACGGGACCTTCGATGCGGTGATCACCGATCCGCCCTACTACGACAACGAGAGCTACTCAGAGCTTTCCGATGTTTGCTACGTCTGGCTGCGGCCGACCATCGGCTTTCTCTACCCCGAGCATTTCGCCGGCCAATTGACGCCGAAGAAAAAGGAATGCGTCGCCGCCGCCTACCGCCACGGAGGAAAGCAGAACGCACGAACATACTACGAGGACTGCCTGTTTGAGTCATTGAGGGAAGCCCATCGCGTTACGAAACCTGGCGGCATCCTGATCGTCGTATACGCCCATAAAACCACTCTCGGATGGGCGACACTCGTAGACGCGCTTCGGCGCGCCGGCTATGAAGTTGCCGAGGCCTGGCCTCTCACCACAGAAACAAAGGCTCGTGTTGCTCACCAGGGAGATGCGGCCCTCGCCTCAAGTATTTTTCTGGTTGCCCGGCGGCGTGAAGCACCTGGGACAGGCTCGTATGAGGAGCAAGTCCGTCAAAACCTGGAGAAGATCGTCCGCGAGCGGGTGGATTCGCTCTGGAAGATGGGCATCACCGGCGCGGACCTGGTCATCGCCGCCGTGGGCGCTGGGTTGCGCGCCTTTACCCGCTTCTCCCGCGTGGAGTACGCCAATGGGGAGGAGGTCCCGGCCGAGAAATTCCTGGCCGAGGTGGAAGGAGTCGTGCTGGAGACGCTGCTGGAAAAAATCTTCGGGGTAACCGGAAGCGGCGTTGCCGCCGTTGACGGCCCGAGCCGGTTCTACGTGCTCTGGCGCTACGCCTACAAGGCGGCCGAGATGGACGCGGGCGAGGCCATCGTCTTCACCTACGGCCAGAATGTGGAGCTGGATGGCCAGAACGGCCTTTCGTCCGGAAGCCGCGCGCTGGTCGAAAAGAAGAAGGGCAAGTACCGGCTTCGCGACTTCGCTGAACGCGGCGACGACGAAAAGCTGGGGATGCCAAAGGATGACGGCAAGTCCGCCCCGCTGATTGACATCCTGCACCGCATCCTCTGGCTGGTGGAAAGCGAGCCCAGGAAGCTGAATGACTTCCTCGACGAGGCGAGGCCGGACCGCGAACGGTTGCGACTGGTAGCCCAGACCCTGGCCGGAACCGCGCTGGCCGGCAGAAAAGACGACGGGCCGGAACACACCGTTGCGACCACACCTGCGGAAGCCGCCGCGCTCAACAAACTCGTCGCCAACTGGCGGGCCCTTATCGACCAGCGGTTGGCCGCCAGAGAAGGGACCTTGTTTGAAATTATGCGAAATTCGGAGGCCAAAAAGTGAGCACACATGCACTTCGTCCATGGACCGACCTGGTCAAGCTCCATCCCGACGTGGAAGCGGGAGCGCTGACCGAGGCGGTGTTCGCCATCGATCTCGGAGCCATCGCCGCGAACGATCCCAACGTACCCGTGGTCAACCGGGACCCGGAAGCCTTCTTCCGGGCGACCTATCTGACGGTTGATCTGCAGAAGCTCCTTGACGAGGTGCTGGCATCCCTTTCCGGCAAGTCCGGCTACAACCGGGTGTTGAAGCTCCGGGTGCCCTTCGGCGGCGGGAAGTCACACACCCTGGCGTCGCTGTTCCATGCCGCGCGAAAACGTGAGGCCCTGGACGGCATCCCGGAGGGGAAGGAGTTCGCCCGACCCGGCAATGTGGCCGTGGCCGTTTTCGACGGCGAGAAGTTCGACGCACGTAACGGCAAGACGCTGGATGACGGCCGGACCATCCAAACCATGTGGGGATGGATCGCCTGGCAGATCGATCCCGAGAAGGCCTTCCCCATCGTCGCCGAGCACGACAAGGACCGCGTGTCTCCGGGCGGAAATGTGATCCGCGACTTGCTCACCAAGGGAGCTGGCGGCAGGCCGGTTCTCATCCTCCTCGACGAAGTGCTCAAGTACATGGAGCGGTCCGCGGCGGTCAGCGTTCTCGATTCAACCCTACAGCGCCAGGCCAAGGATTTCTTCCAGAACCTGACCGTCGAGGTGGCCGGTAGCGAGAAGGCCGCGCTCGTCTATTCCCTCACCTGGAGCGCCAGGGAAGCTTTGGGGAATGTGGGACTGCTTGCCGAGATCGACAAGCTCGCCTCTCGGGTGGACCAACTTAGGGAGCCTGTTTCAGGGGATGAGGTTCTACCGATCCTTCAGCGTCGTCTGTTGGGTGGCGCTCCCGACGCTTCCTCCGCCACCGAAGTGTCCACGGCATATCAGGACGTCGTGACCGGCATGCAGCGGGCCCATGCCGAGACGCCGTCCGAGCGTCAGCAGGCCGATGAGGAAGGCCGCCTTCTGCGTGATCGGATGCGGGCCGCGTATCCGTTCCATCCCGCGCTCATCGACATCATGAGGGAACGCTGGACGGCTGTGGATGCCTTTCAGAGGACGCGCGGCGCGTTACGGTTCCTTGCCTCCTGCATGCACTCTCTTAAGAAGAACGGCGGGGCCAAAGCGCTTCTTGGACCCGGAGACATACCCGTGAAGGACGTGGATGTCCGGGTGAAGATGCTCAAAGAGCTGGGAGTGCAGAACGATTATGATCCGGTCATCACGGCGGATATCGATGGCCCGAACGCCCGGGCAAGGCGCATCGACGAGCGGATGGCGCGCGAGACTCCTGCGCTTGCCAGCGTGAAGCCGGCCACGCGCATCGCCACGGCAATTCTCCTGTTCTCGTTCGGCGGGTTGAGGCGCGAAGGTTCAGGCAACGACGAGACGCTTCCATCCGGTGTTACCGAGAACGAACTCCTTGCGGCATGCGTCGGTCCCGACCTGGACAACATCACGGCCACCGCCGTTTTATCCGAGCTTCGCAATTCATGCCTGTACCTGCATTATGACGGCGTCCGGTACTGCTTCAAGAAGGACCCGAATGTCACCAAGCTGATCGAGGACGCAGAGCAGACCGTTGCCCGCGAGGATTCACAAGCTCGCGGTCATGGCCCGGTCCGCAGCATGATCAAGGAGATGCTGGATGCCCGCCTGGCCGGACACCACACTGCCATCGTGTGGCCGGCGAAAAGCCAGGACATTCCCGATGAGGACCCGCGTTTCCTCGTTGCCTACCTACCGCTTGAATTCACCGCCGAGGGCAAAGCGGAACAGGAACGTCAGGCCAAGGAGTACCTCACCAAGTACGGAGATCGCCCCAGGCGCTTCCGCAACGGTCTCGGTTTGGCAATACCGGATAAGAAGCAAATCGAGGCCCTGCGGCGCGCTGTCCGATACCTGCTGGCCATCGACCGCGTCGAAGTCAAAAAGCAGCAGCTCCGGCTCACCAAGGACCAGCTTGACCAACTTCGGGAGAGGAAACGCACCGAGCAGGCCGCGGCCGAGTCATGCTTTCGGGAGCTTTACACAGCCGCCTGGTTGCCTCGGGTCCAGGATGGTGAACTGGAAATCGAAAAGGTGGAACGGGGCGGACGACCGCTTCAGGCGACCGGCGTCCACGAGCGGATCATGGAACTTCTAACCAGCGTGGGAACTCCGCGGATTCACGGATCGGTGACGCCGCGGAAAATCACCGAGCGAGTGAGACTTGGCGAATCCCTGGGCGAGGGTGAGCCACCGATCATAGGTATCAAAGCATCCGATGTGCTTGAGTCCTTCTTCCGGGATATCGCTCCTCCCCGGTTGGAATCCGCATTGGTCCTGCGTAAGGGAATCGCCCGCGGTGTCTCGGAGGGAGTCTTCGCCTATGCGAGTGGAGGAAGCCCGATTCTCGGCCCTGACGGAAAATACCAGGTGAACCGCGACAGGGTAATTATCGGCCGCTCCATTGCTGACGACGAGATTGATTTCGATTCCGGCTTCCTCATGATGCCGGCAGCGGTCCCGGAAGCACCGGTGGCCCAACCTGCCGGAGAAGCACCTGCCGAAACCGGCTCAGTCCCCCCACCGAGCGTCCATAAGGGCCCGGCCGGAATTGCTGTGGGAACCGGTACTGGACCAGTAACGACGGGTACGGATGCCGCCGGTCGGAAGAAGCGGGTCGCACTGACATTCGAAGCGACCAGAGAACAGGTCTTCAAGGCATTCCCGGCCATCGCGAACCTGGCCGACAAATCCGACGGAGCCAGGGTGCGAATCCGCATCGAGGGCTCGTCGGCTGCCGGTTTCGATCCATCATGGCTGCGCAATGCCGTGGACGAACCGCTGGACGAAGCAGACATTGAGCGGACTGCGGAGGAATAGAGAAGGTGAGCAAGTCGCAAACGGAGATTGGGGATTATAAGTCATCATGAGCGTACCATCGGCAGCGCATATGAGAACCGCCATCATCCAGTCCCTACGCAAGCAGGGATATGGGGTAAAGAATGGCGTTATCCACATGCCCGAGGACCCATCTAAGGATGACTTCCGAGCCCTGAACACATTGGCGACGCAAAAGAAACTGGAGAAATCCGGCCCTGGAGTCAAACCATACGAAGACCGTCTCATTCAGTACATTGCGAATGGCCACGAGGTCGTTCCTCAGAGCATCTCTCCAAAGATCGTTCCGGTAGAACCTGAATCTGAGCACGAGCTTCTGTTCCGTTACGCCTGTCTGCATTGGAGTATCCCTGTCTCTGCAGGGTATGGAAGGCGCTTGCGGTTCTTGGTCATTGACGAGAGCAATGGGAGGCTAATAGGTCTTTTCGGCCTGGGCGATCCGGTTTATTCCATGCAGGCGCGTGACCGGTGGATTGGCTGGGACAAAGAGGGGAAAGCCAAGAAGCTTTATCACGTGATGGACGCCTATGTGCTTGGGGCCGTGCCGCCATATTCATTTTTGCTCGGTGGGAAACTGATCGCAATGCTCGTGTGCAGCAATGAAGTCCGGAATGCATTTCGTAAGAAGTATAACGGACAGGAATCGCTGATTAGGAAGGAAACGCGTCCACCCTATCTTGTCCTCGTTACGACAACTTCGGCACTGGGTCGATCCTCCATTTACAACAGAGTTAGCGTCAATGGCCAGAAGTATTGGACAAGTCTTGGCTTCACTCAAGGGTCTGGCGAGTTCCATTTTTCAAACGGAGTGTATGACGATATTCGGGCGTACGTAGAAGAACACTGCGAACCCACGGCAAAGCACGCAGCATGGGGAAGTGGGTTCCGAAACAAGCGGGAAGTTATTAGGAAGTGCCTCTCTAAGATTGGCCTGTCTGCAGACCTGATTTATCACGGCATCCGCCGCGAGATTTTTGCGGCACCACTTGGACGACAGGCGATGCCCTTTTTGAGGGGAGAAGTCAGCCGGCCATGCTTCTATGATTGGTCCGCTTCCGACCTTGCGGAGTTGTTTGCAGAACGATGGCTTTATGGTCGGGCAGAGCGGATGCCAGGATATCGTGAGTATGATCGAGAGCAATATCGGATCTGGCCACCCAAGAGAACCATAATGAAAGGGCGCGGGTAAGCGTATGGAAGCATTTGCAGACCTCCCCGATGCGCTCGTTCGTGACCTCTTGGCCAAAGCTACACCGGTCGCAGAGGGCGTTGCTCAGAATCTGCAGGCGCTGCAGGATTCACACGCACTCCTGTACACAGAGGCACGCAACCATCATCTGATTTGTCGGAAGGCCGATCTCGATGTCCCGAGAGAGCCTTCGGTGGTAGGAGTAGATGGGTCGTATCAAGTCCATCGCCTCACGGCCTTGGACCTTTGCGCAGCAGCGGCTGTTGCGGTGGAAGGTACATCAAAGGAGGCTACCAGGCATTGGCCAGAACCGTATCACGACATGTGGGTCGATGGTCTGCCGCATCGGATCGATACGGTCGGCGTTCTCCGCGGAATGATGGTTTCGATGGAGATGACGCTCGCGGCGGATGCTCCACATGATCTTGTGTTGCTCGATGGCTCGTTTTCATCCTTGATAATTTATTTAAATCAGGCGCTTACCAAGCTCAATAACTGCGCAAAGACTTTGGCGGACGACTTTCTTGCCCGTTGGCGTGATGGAATACTTGATCAACTAAAAGGGCTTCTGAGAAGCGACAGAACGGTTGCGATGCCGAAGTTCACATCACGCAACGAATTCCTTCGTGGGAACATGCTGAACCCGCCTGTGATCGTGGATGGCAAGACGCTTGCGACGATGATCTTGAATCCAGGCGAATACACCCGGCCTCTGCCCCTTCACGACAACACTGATCCTGCGAGCCAACAGGTCGATCATTTGCCCGAGAAATACTGTCCAAAGAGAGACATGGATGAGTTACGGACGGCCTTGAACGGCCTTTCTGTTATTTACTTCCGACCCTATGGATGGCTACCAGCTTTGAGAATGGAGTTACCCTCCTCGATTGCCTCCAGCAGTACAAGGCTTTCAATAGTTCTTGAAGGCGTCACAAGGCAGTTTTTTAGTCCTGCTGTGATAGAGCCATATCCTCTGTTTCTGGCGGACAGAATGGTCAAGAGTCTTGGCTCTGGAGTGGCTGTCATAGAGCAAGCTGTTGCGCAACATGTGGCGGGAAATTCGCCCGACACCGAGAATACACTTCTATTTTTGCAGAACTATCGAACAGAAGGTGGCCGAGGAGGTGTTTAATGCCCAATAACCGCAACAAGGACGTGGCTGTTGTGGGCAGCCCGTCGACCAATACTGAGCTTACACTGGACCTACTTCAGGAGGCCACAGAGGAACGATTGGTGGGCGCTCTTTCGGCCTTCCAGGCAACGCAGAACGGTCAGGCAATTGTATCAGTTGGTCAAATCGTTGCTATCGAGCTGAAGAACCGTTGGCATGAGGATTCCGTGTTCCGGAACCTTGTGAAACGGACAGGTGAGATTCCGCCTATCACGAACCGACAGGACACGCGAACGGCAGACCTCGTTGTTGGTGCCACATTCAAGAGAACAACGGATGGGTTTCAGCCAGAAGTGTTGGGAATGGTTCCGGCAACAGGGACCAGAGTCTCGAGGATCGATCAGGCTCTGCTTGATCAGCTATTGCAGGCATATAGATCTGAGATTTTTTACCTCGGTCAAGCCTACGCCAATGAGATTCTTTATCCCATGTGGTTCAAACACTTCGGGAGCAGCGACCAGGGTCTCGGCGGCGCGGGAGAGGCCTATCATATTGGTGTCTTTGGTAAGACAGGTTCCGGTAAATCCGGCTTGGCAAAGATGATGCTTTGTGCCTACTCCAGGCACCCCAATCTCGGAATCCTCGTTATTGATCCGCAGGGTGAATTCACACTGGAGCTTTCAGGTTCGCGCGTGGGCAACCAGGGGTTGGCTCTGGATCAGATTGTCAGACAGCAGGGGCGATCAATTAATGTTTATAGAATCGCAGATATTCAATTGGATGATTGGAACACCTTTGAGGAAATGCTTATCTCTCTGGGCTTCTGCGAGGAGCTGACCATCACACATAACAACAACGCGGTGCGCGCAGCGGAAGTAGTGCGAAATGCTCTGGAGCGTGCAACGCAAGGAGGGCGGCAACAATTCCCACTTGCCAATGCTGGAAGTCGCGATGCGCTTACCGCCGCACTAAATGCCGTCATAGACCAACAAAGCATTCAGTACATTTTCCCAAGCAAAGACCCGCGAGTGCGCCTGCAAAACCGAGTGCAGGACATCCTGACAAATCGGTTGGATGAAGTTCTAAACAACAAATGGATTCCTCTCTGCAGCCTTTTCGCTGCAGGGCCAGGGAGGCGGCGATTGTATGGGATCGTATCGGACTTGATGGGAACCGCAAACGTAGCAGGGTCACGTCCAGTGGTTGTTATCGACTTATCTGCGCGAGGCAATCAGAATCGTTTCTGGACCGAAGAGCTGGAGCGCCGCCTGCTGAGCAAATTGCTGAATGTTCTGATTGCCCAATCGACATCCAGCTTGTCAACAAGGCAAAGTGCAAACGTTCTTGTTTTTCTCGATGAGGCGCATAGGCATGCCCCCAGTGGTCGATTGGAACAGGATACTGAGGCCGAGCGGCTCCGGGTGTTGCTGCGTCGCGCAGTAAGGGAGACGCGGAAATACGGTTTGGGATGGTTCTTTATTAGCCAAACGCTCGGAGGTCTTGATCCGGAGATTCTGCAGCAACTTCGAATACTGGCATTTGGATTCGGGCTCGCAATGGGCACGGAGTTCGACCGCCTTCGGGACTTCGTGGGTGGAGACAAACGCTCATTGGAGTTGTACCAGTCATTCCGTGATCCGCAGAGTTTCCCAGCCCGTAACCTCCAGGAGTTTCCATTCATGGCGGTTGGCCCAATATCCCCGCTGGCTTTTTCAGGGAAACCCGTTTTCTTCAGCATGTTCACTGACATGAATCGATTCCTTCAAGCAAACAGCATGGACCAAGGTAACGGAGATAGCCAGATGTGACTTGCGGTCTGAACACAGAAGCGCCGACAATGATGATTCGTCGGGAAACCGAGTCCAAATTCCCGTATGAGGGAGGTAGAATAATGGCGAAACGCAAAACCTATCATGTAACGTCAGGACCTGATGGCGGGTGGAAGGTTAAAGAGGAGAAGGCATCAAGGGCTTCAAGTAGCCACGAAACGAAAGCGGAAGCCGTCGAGCGTGCTAAGGAGCTGGCGAAAAACCAAGACCTCGGTCAGGTGGTCATCCACAAGCAGGACGGAACGATCCAGACCGAGCACACTTACGGCAAAGACCCGTATCCACCGAAGGGTTGATGGTGGATGGCTTTTCGTATTCGGGTCACGGCAGGCACTTGCGACAAGCTCACGACTCGACTTGCGACATTCGCTTCGTGTAGCAGGATTGGGAAATCGACATTGATGCCGCTTCCGGCATGCTGGGAACGGCCTGATCTTTGATAACCCTTTGAAATTGAAGGTGTTCGGTTAACTGCAGGAGAAAGAGAACGGTTATGAAGAGGGTTGCACACGGGGAGCCAGTTCTCAGCCCGTCCAGCAATGGACGGGCTTTTTTTATGGCATACTTCGTCTATATCCTTCAATCGACCAGCACCGTGTAGCGTGACGCAAGGTTTGATACCAATTAACGCAAGGTTTGATACCATTTTTCAGGGCTGAAGCGGCCCGAAAGAATGGCTCACGGTCACGCTATCAATATATCATAGTGGCTCTTAACCAAACTCAGCTATTTTTACAGGTGTGCGAGCCAAGCATGCGTTGAGCAATCTCAAAGGCATCTCCGGTTCCCAGAACCTACGGTTAAAACGTAAGCGCCAACTAAAGCACATCTTTTTTCTTGCCAGCCGCTATGTCATGATGCGACTCCCTGCAATCAACAAGGAGTATACCCATGACGCAACAAATCAGCCGGCGCGAAAAGCAGCTGCGAAACCAGCGTCATTGGCAGGCGCATGTAAGGGCACTGCAACAAAGCGGCCTGAGCCGGGCCGAGTACTGCAGGCAGCATAAACTTTCTTATCATGCCTTGGCCTATTGGCAAAGAAAATTATCCGAG
>Ga0209614_1001253_pt1 | contig 19570 bp, 19 predicted proteins | sample BlaSprsedimmetaG_FD_185484 | JGI IMG/M metagenome (GOLD analysis project Ga0209614, IMG submission 185484) | Hot spring sediment bacterial and archeal communities from California, USA to study Microbial Dark Matter (Phase II) - Blank Spring... ... | reverse complement strand
TGATTGCCGCATACATCGATTACATGGCAAAAATCAACAGAGTGCAGGAAAACCATAAAGAATTTGCCCCGGCAAATAGCCGGTGGAAAAAAGTTCCATACATCAACCATTTTTAAATAATAAGTATGGCAGTTGAAATAAAAATTAATGACAGAACAGCGTGGGTACATCTGGTAAAGCAGAATGGGAATTTACTGGAAATAGAGGTGGATGGCAAAAATTACCAGGTGGATCTGATGCATACCGCCGACGGCACTTTTTCCATTATCGAAAGCGGACGATCGTATAACATTGAACTGGTTCCGCACAATCAGCCCAAAAAATACACCGCCCACACCCTTTACAATACCTACGAGCTGGAGGTAATCGATGCCGAAGCCCGGTACCTGATCAATCGCAGCACCAATGGCTCAGCCAGTACCGAAAAAACCATCATCTCGCCCATGCCGGGAAAAGTGGTAAAAGTGTTGGTAAACGAAGGTGATGTTATCAGAAAAGGCGAAACCGCCATTATTATTGCAGCCATGAAAATGGAAAGCGAATACAAGGCGCCGGCTGATGGCATTGTTAAAAGAGTATATGTAAAAGACGGCGATACCCTCGAAGGAAATCAAATGCTTATTGAAATTGAATAAACCCGAATTTTTATGGATTTAAAAGACAAATACCGTCAACTCGATGAATACAATCAGAAAGCCGAGCTGGGAGGTGGCCAGGAACGCATTGACAAACAGCATAGTGCAGGAAAAAAAACAGCCCGCGAGCGCATTCTTCAGCTGCTCGACCCGGGCACGTTTAACGAAATTGACAAACTGGTTACTCACCGCAATTACGATTTCGGAATGCAGGATAAAAAAATTCCCGGCGACGGGGTGGTTGCCGGTTACGGAAAAATCAGCGGAAGGCTGGTATATGTTTTTGCCCAGGATTTCACTGTTTTTGGAGGTTCACTGAGCCGCGCCAATGCCGATAAAATAGTGAAAATTCAAAATATGGCCTTGCAAATGGGTGCGCCGGTTATCGGGTTGAATGACTCGGGCGGCGCACGCATTCAGGAAGGCGTGGAAAGCCTGGCAGGTTATGCCGACATCTTTTACAACAATGTCATATCATCAGGCGTGATTCCACAAATTTCTGCTATTCTTGGTGCCTGTGCAGGTGGAGCGGTGTACTCCCCTGCCCTCACCGACTTCATTTTTATGGTGAGTGAAAAAAGCCACATGTTTGTTACCGGACCAGATGTTATTAAAACGGTAACCCACGAAGATGTTTCGAAGGAAGAGCTGGGCGGTGCAAAAACCCACAGTTCGAAAAGCGGTGTGGCCCACTTTACAGGTGCCGATGAAGAACAAACACTGATGATGATTCGCGAGCTGGTGAGCTTTTTACCATCGAACAACATGGAGGATCCACCGGTAAAATCAACCATCGACCCGTCGGACCGTGTGGATGAAAAGCTGCAGGACCTGGTACCGGCTGACCCAAACAAGCCTTACGATATGCACGAAATTATTCAAAGTGTAATCGATAACAAACACTTTTTGGAAGTACAGCCGGGGTATGCACAAAACATTATATGTGGATTTGCCCGGTTTGCCGGCCAGCCGGTGGGCATTGTGGCCAATCAGCCTGCACACCTTGCCGGTGTGCTCGACATCAATTCGTCGGTAAAAACTGCCCGGTTCGTTCGCTTTTGCGATGCATTCAATATTCCGCTTGTTACATTTGTAGATGTTCCCGGCTTTTTACCCGGAACAGCACAGGAATTTGGTGGAATTATAAAACACGGTGCAAAACTGCTTTACGCTTTTTCAGAAGCAACTGTGGCCAAAATTACGGTTATTACGCGAAAAGCTTACGGAGGAGCCTACGATGTAATGTCGAGCAAGCACATTGGCGCCGATGTAAATTTTGCCTACCCAACTGCCGAAATTGCTGTTATGGGGCCAGAGGGGGCCATTAATATTCTTTACCGCGATAAATTTACCGATGAGGAGAGAACGAAAGCGGTTGAGGAATACCGTGAAAAGTTTGCCAATCCATACAAGGCTGCATCACTGGGATATATCGATGAAATCATTCACCCACAGGACACCCGCAAAAAAATAATCGGTGCACTGGAAATGACACGGAATAAACGAAAAACCAATCCGCCGAAAAAACACGGAAACATTCCACTTTAATTGACAAATTTTCAAATATTTGCAGAGGTATTCCAAGGAGTATCTCTGCAATCAATATTTTTCGATAACGATTATTACCAATCTCTTTGATAAATAACAATTTATTCCTACTTTTGCGCCTCCAAAAATTGAGATTGTTTAATTAAAAATTAGATGTTTATGTTGAATCAGTACGAAACCGTTTTCATTTGTACTCCCGTTTTATCTGAGCCACAGGTAAAGGAAACGGTAAAAAAATTCAGGGACATCATCACTTCCAACGGAGGTGAAATGGTTCATGAAGAAGACTGGGGAATGAAAAAAATGGCTTACCCCATTCAAAAGAAATCTACCGGCTTTTATCGCCTGTTTGAATTTAAGGTCGATTCTGAATTCATTTCCAAACTGGAAATCGAATTCCGCCGCGACGAACGTGTCATTCGTTTTATGACCGTAAAACTCGACAAATATGCAGTTGAGTATAGTGAGAAAAGAAGAAGGCTTCAAAAAGAAAAAACAGAAAAGGAGGCATAACAAATGGCACAAAATTCAAGCGAAATCAGGTATCTGACCCCACCGTCAGTTGAGATTAAAAAGAAAAAATATTGCCGTTTCAAGAAAAACGGAATCAAGTATGTGGATTACAAAGACCCGGAATTTCTAAAAAGGTTCCTCAACGAACAGGGAAAAATTCTTCCCCGCCGGATTACCGGAACCTCATTGAAATACCAGCGCAAAGTTGGTCAGGCCATTAAACGCGCCCGCCAGATTGCTTTGTTGCCTTATGTAACCGACATGTTGAAATAAAAAGGAGTTGAAATGGAAATTATTTTAATACAAGACGTTGACAGACTGGGAAGTAAAGACGATGTTGTAACCGTGAAAGACGGCTACGCCCGCAACTTCCTCATACCCCAGAAAAAAGCCATTGCCGCTACTTCTTCTGCTAAAAAAGTATTGGCCGAGAACATTAAGCAGCGTGCTCATAAAGAAACACGCCTTAGAGAAGAAGCTCAGGCAATTGCTGAAAAACTGGTGAACAAGAAAGTGAAAATAGGAGCAAAAGTAAGCTCGGCAGGAAAAATTTTCGGTTCGGTTAATACCATTCAGGTGGCAGAAGCCATCAACAAAAAAGGATTCGAAATCGACCGCAAACAAATTACTCTGCCCGAAGACAGCATCAAGGAGGTTGGCACATACACCGCCAAAATCAAATTGTATAAAGATGTGGTTGTAGAGCTTGAATTCGATGTGGTTGGTGAATAACCAGCCAGGGAACTGAATAAAAAGAGGCTGCCTTTTTGAAGACAGCCTCTTTTTATTTACAGTCAGCTTTTACTGTTTGGTTTTCAACGGATTTTCCGATTCTTCGAAAAATTGTTTCTGCAGGGCAGGTACAACTTCATCTGCTTTTACCTGGCGAATCATTTTCACCAGTTGCTCCACTGTTTCATTTATCAGCAATTCTCCTGCTTCGGCATTGGATTTTGAACCATCGCCACCATAATGGTTTGGAAAACTGGCATACCACCAAATTCCGGTATAAACAAAATCGAGGTGTTTCATCCGTTCCTGGTCAACACCCGACTGCTGTGCCGAGCGTTCCGGGTAAGTCAGATTAGGCTGGGCAGCCGCCATCATCGAAGTCTCACTGTTTCCGGCATGCGAATCGAAACGGTCGGGCTGGGTAAGAGCCTCGGCCTTTTCACGAACTCCCCTGCTCCTTTCAGGTCTGAACCAGTACAGCGTATAATCGCGCGGTTCAGAAAGTTGAGCCATACCGAAATAATTCAGAAAAGCATTGTTACCTCCATGACCGTTTACCAGAATTATTTTTTCAAAACCATTGCGGTTGAGTTCATCCAGCGTTTCCTGCAATACTTTCCAAATCAGTTCAGGGCTGTAAGAAATGGTTCCCGGCTGGTGGCGGGCTTCATTAATCTGACTGAAATAATACCACGGAAAAACCACCGTGTATTCCTCTTCGGCTGCCCGCAGAGCATATTCACGCGCCAGATACAAATCAGTACCAAGGGGCAGCTGTGCTCCGTGCTTCTCGAAAACACCAATGGGTATAATACAGGTTTTATCGCTTTTTTCAACTGCCTGAATAAACTCGGGTGCGGTAAGTTCTTCCAGGCGAAAGGATAAATCTTGTGCAAATACAAAATTTCCTGTTAAAAGGGCTGACAACAACATTGCGGTAATTTTTTTCATTACAATAAGGTTTTAAGTTTTTCCGCTTTAAAAATAGGTAAAATTTTTCCGCATGGCATTCGTTTGTTTGAATAAAGCACAGACTTTGTTACTTTAGGCGGCCAAAACAGATGAATATGATCAAAAGAATTATTGCAGTGGCGACAGGCTTGTTTTTTACTGTAAACAGTGCCTTACATGCGCAGCCTTCTTATGTTCCGGGAACCCAAAAACCCAAAGTGGTAATCGGGTTGGTTGTAGAGAACATGCGCCCCGACTATATTCAGCGCTATTGGAATAAATTTGAGCCGAATGGATTTAAAAAACTTTATTCCGGCGGAACCGTATGTACCAACATAAATATGAACCTGCACTACCACAGTTATGCCAGCGGAACGGCAACCCTGTTTACAGGTGTTAACCCTGCCATTCACGGCATTGTTGGAAAAAGCTGGTACGACAGGTTAAGAAGCCGCGAGGTGGATTGCACCGAAGATAATTTCTATTTTACGGTAGGCGCCGATTCAAAACACGGCAATGCATCGCCCAAAAAGCTGCTTTCAAATACGGTAACCGACAACCTGAAAATATTCTCCAACGGAAAATCGCTGGTTTACAGCGCCGCAATGAACCGAGAGTCGGCCATTTTTTCGGCAGGCCATGCTGCCGACGGCGCTTTCTGGTTCGATCCGGAAACCGGCAGAATGGTTTCCAGTTCGTTTTACATCAATACTTTCCCCGACTGGGTGCGCGATTTTAACAGTGAGAACTACTTGGAACGATACAGCTCGATGAACTGGGTAACGTTGTTAAATGAGCTGGAATATACCGAAAGTTTGCGCGATGATTATCTGCTGGAAAGAGGATATTACGACCGGTGGAACACTTTTCCGCACGCCATCCGACGATACACCCGCCGGGCCGAATCGCTGTTGCCCATAATAACCACCCCATATGCTAATCTTGCCATAAAAGATTTTGCCATTCAGCTGCTCGAAAACGAACCTATTGGCCAGGATGATTATACAGACTTTGTTACTGTGGTTTTTTCATCTATGGATTATGAACACGGGGCTTTTGGTCCGGCGTCGCTCGAAATGCAGGACACTTACCTGCACCTCGACAAGTATATTGCCGAACTGGTAACCCATGCCGAACAAAAATTTGGCAAGCAAAACGTCCTTTTTTTCCTCACAGCCAATACCTCGGCATCTTATCCTGTGGCCTACCTGAAAGAAGAATTTAACCTTCCGGTAGATAATTTTTCACCCGAAAGCGCCATTGCGCTGCTTACATCGTATTTAAATATAACCTACGGACAGGAGAACTGGATCGAACACTATTCCGATTTACAGGTTTACCTCGATCATGATTTGATTAAGAAACACAAACTCGATTTGAATGAAATGAGAAACGAAGCCTCCGATTTTATCAATCAATTTGAAGGGGTTCAGCTTTCAATGCCGGCCCATCAGCTGGAGCAGGGAAGCTCTGCTCACGGACTGCTGGAAATGTTATACAACTCCTATGCAAAAAACCGGTCGGGCGATTTTCTTTATTTGCTGAAAGAGGGATGGCAGCCTTCGTACAAATTTAAAAAGGTCAATTACACCGATCAGTCGCATATTCCGCTGGTGTTTTACGGAGCAGGAATTCAGCCACAAATAATCAGGGAAAAATACAATGCAGTTGATGTGGCAGCCACATTGTGCGACCTGTTGCATATACCTAGTCCCGATAAGCATCAAGGCAAAACCATACTGAAAGTATTGAACGGAAATTGAAACGAACGCACTGAAAATCCGGATTATTTTGTGAATTACAAAAACTACTTGCGTTTTCTGGTCTTTTCAGTTTTATTTCCTGTTTCAACTGAATCACTTTGTTGGTTATTTCCCGCAACAATAGCTGCCGGCATGTTTTCCTGTTTCAGATTTACCGAAATAATGGTATCGGAGCTCAATTGAAATGAGCAGGTGAATTTTTCAAACCGGGCACTTGAAATTTTCAAATCTTGTTGTCCCCTGTTCAGTAAAAGCCTGTAATATCCATCGGCATTGGTAATGGTACCAATACCAGAAACGGTTTCATAAATGGTTGCATTTTCAACGGCCTGCCCTGTCAGGTAGTCTTTCACATATCCCGATACGGATAAAAGTTGTGCCTGCCCCGGCTGTGGCAGAATAAAAACAGCACAAAAGAGAAAAAAATGGATAAAAGTTTTCATGGCTTTTCTGAACGTTTAACTGTTATAAATTCATTGTTTAATATTTAAGACGGCCATCTGGCTAAAATGGTTGCGTCTGTTTCAAAAAAAAACTGTTTTTTTATTAATATTACACTACAAAAACCGCTTCATTTTTTGACAAAAGTCATAATTTAATCATTATTTAAAATTAATCTACTTTAGATGACCAAAACCATGTTGAAAAACAGACATGTTACACAACAAACTCTTCGTTTTTTATCAATCAACTATTTATTTTTACACTGCGTTTAAGAAAATTATTTTACCGAAAGGTTGAATTTAAATTTTCAGCAAAACGGCCTTAACAAGGTTTATTAAATTTACAAATAAAAATCGATTTTATAACTTAAAAATTGCCTATGAATCCCATCCAATCTTTAATTAAGGACCTGGCCGACCAATACGGAAGGAAACGGGAAAGTCTGCTTCCAGTGATGCAGGGAGTGGTCCAGCGTGAGAAATTTCTATCGGAATACGCCATGGTGGAAATTGCCCGGGAAATGGATATCCCTGCCGCAGAAGTTTTTGGAACGGCTACATTTTATTCGTTCCTCGAAACTAAACCGGCGGGTAAGTACATCATCCGCGTTTGCAAAACCATTACTTGTGCAATGAAAGGCAAAAACCAACTTATGTTTGCCATTCAGGACATGCTAAAAATCAAGCCGGGTGAAACAACTCCCGATAAAAGGTTTACACTGCTCGAAACCAACTGCCTGGGTTGGTGTCATAAAGCTCCTGCCATGCTTATAAACGATGAGGTTTATACAGAAGTATCACCTGAAAGGGTGCGGGAGATTCTCTCGAAATACATGAAAGAAAACATTTAAAACAGAAAGCAATGGCATACTCATATCAATTAAAAAGGGTAGATTTTATTTTCAGAAATGAAAATGACTGGGAAAAAGTGCTTTCCGCTACCATCAAAAAGAAACCAGACGAAATTATAAACGAACTTATCAGTTCAGAATTGAAAGGACGCGGAGGCGCAGGTTTTCCGACCGGCTTAAAGTGGAAACTCACTTCCGAAGCGAAAGCGACCACAAAATATGTAATCTGCAATGCCGACGAGGGTGAACCGGGCACTTTCAAAGACCGTGAAATTTTATCGAAAGTACCGTACAAAGTGCTTACTGCTATGGCCGTATGCGGTTATGTTACCGGTGCTAAAGAAGGATTTATTTACTTGCGTGGCGAATACAAGTTCCTGGAAGAAGAACTGAACAAAGTAATTGACGAGTTTGAATACTACTGCAAGGAAATTAATCTCGATTTTAAAATAAAAATTTTCATGGGAAGCGGCGCCTATATTTGTGGCGAAGAGACTGCCCTCATGGAATCGATGGAAGGGCGCCGCGGCGAACCGCGCAACAAGCCGCCATTTCCAACACAGGCGGGTTACAGGGGAATGCCCACAGTGGTAAACAATGTAGAAACACTGGTACATACCTGGACCATTTTTAAATATGGCGCGAAGAAATTTTACGACCTGGGTGTGCAGTACTCTCGCGGCACGAAATTGTTCTCCGTTTCGGGCGATACGCCTAAACCGGGAATTTATGAGCTGGAACTGGGTATGAGCCTACAGGATTTTGTGTATGAATTTGGCGACGGCGATACTAAAGCCGTTCAGGTAGGTGGTGCATCCGGTTTTCTGGTTCCCCGCAAAAAATTCAAAGACACCGCTATTGGTTACGAAGGCAAACTGGTTGGCATTTCACTTCCAACCGGAGGTTCCATGATGCTTTTCAACAGCTCACGTTCCATGTTCAATGTGCTCGACAATTACCTTGAGTTTTTCAGGGAAGAATCGTGCGGACAGTGTACACCCTGCCGGGTTGGTTGTCAGCAACTTTTGCTTGGCATTAAAGCCGTAAAACGAGGCGAAAAACCAGCTAATTACCTCGATAAGTTGCTGAAACTTACCGAAACCATGCAGCTTACTGCCAAATGCGGATTGGGTCAGTCTGTGGCCAATTCATTCTCTTCCATTGTTGGAAACTTCCGCGAAGAGATGATTTATTAATTTCAAAAAACGAACCAATGGATAAAAAAGTAAATATGACCATAAACGGTTTTCCGGTAGAAATAAAAAAAGGAAAAACCATTCTTGAAGCTGCCGAAGATGAGGGCATTAAGATACCAACACTGTGTTACCATAAAGACCTGTGTGTGGCAGGGAATTGCCGCGTTTGTGTGGTTGAAGTTGTAGGACAAAAACGGCTTTCGGCTGCCTGCGCTACTCCATGCGAAGACGGCATGGAAATTCTGACCAACAGCCTAAAAGTAAGAAACTCAAGAAAACACATTATTGAACTTATTTTGGCCGAGCACAATTCCGATTGTACCAAATGTTACCGAAACGGAAACTGTGAATTGCAGGAACTTGCCTCGGAATATAAAATAATGACCCAGGATTTTATCGAGCTGGCTCCGCTTAAGAATTACACCATCGATATGTATTCGCCTTCAATAATTAAAGACGACAGCAAATGCATCAGGTGCCAGCGGTGTGTAAGAACCTGTGCCGAGCTGCAGGGAGTTAACGCCCTAACTGTAGCTTACAAGGGCGACCACATGAAAATTTCGACATTCTTTGAAAAAGCAATGAATGATGTGGTTTGTACCAATTGCGGACAGTGTGTAAACCACTGCCCAACAGGTGCCCTGGTTGAAAAAACTTACATCGAAGAAGTTTGGGGTGCCATTTCTGATCCAACCAAACATGTGGTGGTGCAAACTGCCCCTGCTGTGCGCGTTGGTTTAGGCGAAGAAATGGGCATGAAACCCGGCGAAAGAGTAACAGGGAAAATGGTTACCGCATTGCGCAGGTTGGGATTCGATTCTGTACTTGATACCGATTTTACTGCCGACCTAACCATTGTAGAAGAAGGAACGGAATTGCTTACAAGACTTAAAAAAGCACTTGTTGAAAAAGACAAAAGCATCAAAATTCCAATGATAACCTCTTGTTCGCCAGGCTGGATTAAATACATTGAACATTTGTATCCCGACCATCTTGATAACCTTTCAACCTGTAAGTCGCCGCAACAAATGTTTGGAGCATTGGCAAAAACCTATTATGCCAAAGCACGTAATATTGAACCAGAAGACATCGTTTCGGTTTCCATAATGCCCTGCACAGCCAAAAAATATGAAGCACACCGGCCTGAAATGCACGACAGCGGATATCGCGATGTTGACTACGTTTTAACAACGCGCGAGCTGGCCATAATGGTCAAACAGGCCGGTTTGGATTTCGATAAACTTGCGCCTGCAAAATTCGACAGACTGATGGGCGATTCTACCGGTGCCGGTGTAATTTTCGGAGTCACCGGCGGGGTGATGGAAGCTGCGCTTCGCACGGCTTATGAACTGGTGACCGGGCGTGAAGTTCCCTTTGAAAACCTGAACATTAAACCGGTAAGGGGCATGGAAGGCGTGAGAAAAGCCACCATAAAAATAGAGAACCCGCTGGAAGAATGGGCGTTCCTTGATGGCGTTGAACTGAAATGCGCCGTTGCACATGGGTTGGTTAATGCAAAAAAAATAATGGATGCAATAAAAGCAGGTGAAGCCGATTTCCATTTTGTAGAAATTATGGCATGCCCGGGCGGATGCCTCGGTGGTGGCGGTCAACCCATTCCAACCAATCCTGAAATCAGGCAGAAACGCGCTGAAGCCATTTATGCTGAAGATGCCAACCTTACTATCCGGAAATCGCATGAGAATCCTGAAGTTCAAAAGCTCTATAAAGATTTCCTGATAAATCCGCTGGGGGAATTGTCACACCAGTTGTTGCATACAAAATATACAAAACGCGAACGGTTCTGATACATTCGGAACTTTAATCAAAAAAATCCGGCATTGCAAAATACCGGATTTTTTTTTTATCCCAAAAACAACAATGTTGTCCCAAAATGAAACAATGCATTGAAACAACTAATGAGCTTACATGTTAATTATCAAATTATTACTGTTTTTGGATTGGTCTTTGAATTTCTGGCATCAACGCGTTCATTTGAAAAAAATATTTAGGGAAGATAAATAGAAGAATTACAAAGCGTAATTAAACTATCTGGTTTTAAAAAAGGGCATTTAGCTTGGGGATCCGAAATTTTTCGGGTCCCTTTTTTTGGTTAGACGCATCAGAAATAATTATATTCGGGAAATTTTTTATCTATGAAAAAAAAAGCCGTTTTTATTTTTATTATTTTTATATTCACTGAATATGCTGCGGTAAATGCGCAGAAAAGATACCTGCATCCGGTTACAAACCAAATCGACACCGAAACGCATACCTACATCATAAAAAACGGGGAAAAGCTTGATATGGACATTTACCTTCCCGTTGACGATGAAAAAACGGACCGGCCACTGTTGCTGTTTGTGCATGGAGGAGGCTTTCAGAGTGGCAAGAGAAACAGTGAAGGCATTGTCAATTTTTGCAACCGCATGGCTTGTTATGGATATATTACAGCCTCTATGACTTATCGATTGACACGTAAAGACCAGCCTGAAGCATTTGAGTGCAATTGTCCGGTTTCAGAAAAAATGAAAACTTTTGATGCTGCTGTCGAAGACATTCAGGATGCAACATTTTACCTGATTCAAAATTATGAATATCTGGGAATTGATCCGAACAAAATTATTCTTGCCGGCAGCAGTGCAGGAGCTGAAGTAGTTTTGATTACAGCCTATTCACCTCCGGTATGCTACGATCTGCCTTCAGGTCCTGTATCGTATGCCGGAGTAATTAGCATGGCAGGAGCTATTCCCGATACTTCAATTATCTATTCAGAATCAGCTGTACCATCTCTCTTTTTTCACGGCACCGACGACAACCTGGTACCTTATGCCTCTGCACCTCACCATTATTGTGAGAAAAATCAGCCCGGTTTCCTAATTCTGCATGGTTCTCAAACCCTGGCAAATAAATTTCAAACCCTGGAAGTTCCCTACTGGCTGCACACAACCTGCGGCGGCGGACATGAACTGGCAGGCCGCCCAATGGTGGACTATTTCAATGAAATTATTGATTTTTGTTATACTTTTGTACTAAACAACCAGGGCGAGTTTCGCCATACTATTATTAAAGGAAAAGAACAAAATCCGAAATACAAACAATTTAATTTTTGTGAGTAATGAAAAAAATAGTATGTATCCTTTTGTTTCTAATCCCCGCTACCCTATTTTCGCAGCAAATGAATATCATTTCATATAATATCAGGCTCAATACGGCTTCCGACGGTGAAAATGCCTGGCCCAACCGTATTGAAATGGTGAATAGCCTGCTGCGTTTTCATGAAGCAGATATTTTTGGTTTACAGGAAGCGCTTTACGACCAGATTCAGGATATTGAAAAAGGATTGCCTGAATATGAATGGTTTGGCGTAGGCCGCGACGATGGTGAAAAAGCAGGTGAATTTTCTCCCATTTTTTACAATAAGTCAAAATTTATTCTATATGATCACGGCACTTTCTGGCTTTCAGAAACTCCAGATGTTCCGAGCAAAGGCTGGGATGCAGCGCTCAACCGGATTGTTACCTGGGGCCGTTTTCAGTCGAAGGTTACCGGAAAACAGTTTTTGGTATTTAATACCCATTTCGATCACAGAGGAACTGAAGCACGAAAAAATGCGGCACTTCTTATTGAGAAAAAAATCAGGGAAATGATCCGCAATAAAGACCTGCCGGTAATTCTGACAGGTGATCTCAACCTCACTCCCGACTCCGAACCAGTTGTTTTGCTGAAAGAATACATGAGAGACAGTTTCGAGGTTACCGAAGAACCACCCTACGGACCGGTTGGAACATTCAACGGGTTTAAAATTGATGCCGATTTAAGCAGCAACCGCATCGATTACATTTTTGTGCACGGAGGCGTAGATGTGTTAAAATATGCAGCGTTAACCGATTTTAAAGATCACCGGTTTCCATCGGATCACCTGCCGGTTTTTGCAAAAGTTCAGTTGAAATAATAATCGGCTTAATGTTAATTTCATATTGAAAAGTTAACCATCTAACCATTAAGCATCTTCAATTAAAATAGTGATATTTGTCATTATTGCACAGTTATTTATCAAAATAAAATTAAAACCATATGTTTAAAATTAAAACGTTAAATAAAATTGATACCGAAGGCCTGGCTCTTTTTCCGCTAGACAATTACGAAATTGCAAGTGAAATTCCGCATCCGGATGCCATTGTTCTGCGCAGTTTTAACATGCATGAAATGAGGTTGCCCGAAACATTAAAAGCAGTTGCGCGCGCCGGAGCGGGAGTGAACAATATTCCCATTGAAAAATGCACTGAAAATGGTATTGTGGTTTTCAATACTCCCGGCGCCAATGCAAACGGTGTAAAAGAACTGGTAATTGCGGGGCTTTTACTGGCTTCAAGAGACATTGCCCAGGGGGTGGAATGGGCCAAAACCCTTGCCGGGAAAGGTGACGAAGTACCGGCGCTCATCGAACAGGGAAAAAAGAATTTTGCCGGTCAGGAATTACACGGGAAAACGCTGGCTGTGGTTGGGCTGGGCGCCATTGGCGTGCTCGTAGCCAACGCAGCACATGCGCTTGGCATGAAAGTAATCGGATACGATCCCTACATGTCGGTTAATCAGGCACTTCAGCTCAGCAACCAGGTAAAATTTGTGAAAGGAATTCAATCTCTGCTGAATCAGGCTGATTATGTAACCCTGAATATTCCCCTTACTCCGGAAACAAAAAACTACATCAACAAAGAAAAATTCGGAATGTTGAAAAACAACGTTCGAATTCTGAATTTTGCCCGTGGCGGTTTGGTTGATCTGGATGCATTGGAGGAAGCCATTGAATCAGGGAAAGTGGCACGCTATGTCACCGATTTTCCCAATGAAAAAACCCTGAACATGAAAAACGTTATTGCCATACCGCACCTTGGCGCTTCCACAAAAGAATCGGAAACCAACTGCGCAGTTATGGCGGTGAAACAGCTCAAAGATTTCCTGGAAAACGGGAACATCAAAAATTCAGTAAATTTTCCGGAAGCACAAATGGATCGAAACGGCGGGGCAAGAATTCTGATTGCCAACCAGAACATTCCCAACATGGTGAGCCAGATTTCCAGTGTTTTGGCATCCGAAGGGCTGAACATCGACAACATGCTGAACAAGAAACACGAAAATATCGCCTATAACATTATAGATATTGCCCGGACCTCTGTTAATCCGGAAATAAAAACAAAACTGGAAGCCATCAAAGGGGTGTTTATGGTGCGTATTATCCAGTCATAAAAATATACAAATCAAAAAAGGGGAAATCTTCGGGTTCCCCTTTTTTTATTATTTTTGGCTTTCACAATACATTTCGTAAAATACTAATTTTAAAAAAGATAACAATGAGCAAACGAATTGAAACCAAAGCCGCCGACAACATTCGCATTTTATCGGCAGCCATGGTTGAAAAAGCAAAATCGGGTCACCCGGGTGGAGCTATGGGAGGCGCCGATTTCGTCCACATCCTTTATTCTGAATTTTTAAACTACGACCCGTCGGATATGAGCTGGGCCAACCGCGACCGGTTTTTCCTCGATCCCGGTCACATGTCGCCCATGCTTTATTCGGTGCTTGCACTGGCCGGTTATTACAACATGGAAGATTTGAAGAACTTTCGTCAGTGGGGCAGTGTAACTCCCGGGCATCCCGAACTGGATGTTGAAAGGGGCGTGGAAAATACTTCCGGTCCGCTCGGACAGGGGCACACCATGGCCGTTGGAGCAGCCATTGCAGCTAAATTTTTGGCAGCACGTTTTGGTGACTGGGTGTCGCACAAAATTTACACGTTTATTTCCGATGGCGGAATTCAGGAAGAAGTTTCGCAGGGCGCAGGCCGGATTGCCGGTTATCTGGGGCTTGATAACCTTATCATGTTCTACGACTCAAACGACATTCAGCTTTCAACAAAAACCGATGCGGTGACTACCGAAGATACGGCAAAAAAATACGAAGCCTGGGGCTGGAATGTAATTACCATTCAGGGAAATGATCCCGACCAGATAAGAGGCGCCCTGAAAAATGCCCAAACCGAAACAGAACGGCCAACGCTGATTATCGGTAAAACCATTATGGGCAAAGGCGCTGTTACCGAAGCAGGTGAAAATTTCGAAAGCCAGACTTCAACCCACGGAATGCCTTTGGGCGAAGCAGGTGCATCTTTCGCCAAATCTGTTGAAAACCTGGGAGGCGATGCTGAAAATCCGTTTGTGATTTTTGAGGATGTAAAGGCTGTTTACGATAAACGAAAAGAAGAACTGATAAAAGCTGCCAAAGCAAAAAAAGAAGCCCAGGCCAAATGGGAATCTGAAAACCCGGAACTGGCAAAAAAATGGAAACAATTCTTTTCCAACGAACTGCCCGATTTTGACTTTTCAGCAGTGGAACAAAAAGCAAATACAGCAACTCGCGCAGCATCAGGGACAGTTTTAGGCGCCATGGCCGGAAAAGTGGAAAACCTTATTGTAGCTTCGGCTGACCTGTCGAACTCCGATAAAACCGACGGATTCCTGAAAAAAACTACCGCTTTCAGCAAAGGCGATTTCAGCGGGTCGTTCCTTCAAGTTGGGGTTAGCGAACTTACCATGGCCTGCATGGCTAACGGCATGGCACTGCATGGCGGAGTAATCCCGGTTTGCGGAACTTTCTTCGTATTCTCCGATTACATGAAACCTGCAGTGCGTTTGGCTGCGCTAATGGAACTTCCGGTGAAATACGTTTGGACACACGATGCCTTCCGCGTAGGCGAAGACGGCCCAACCCATCAACCGGTGGAACAGGAAGCACAAATTCGCCTTATGGAAAAACTGAAAAACCACAATCATAAAAATAGTGTGTTGGTGTTGCGACCGGCTGATGCTAACGAAACAACCGTGGCCTGGAAAATGGCCATCGAAAACACAAATACGCCTACTGCGCTAATTTTATCGCGCCAGAATATCGAAAACCTGCCTGTTGAAGGAGATGCTTACGAATCAGCGCTTCAGACTCAAAAAGGTGCATACATTGTACTGAAACCGACTGAAAAACCCGATGTGGTGCTGGTAGCCAGCGGCTCTGAGGTTGCCACACTGGTTGAAGGCGCCAAACTGCTCTCCGAACGCGACGGCCTGAAAGTTCAGGTGGTTTCCGCTCCTTCGGAAGGACTTTTCCGCAACCAGCCTGCAGATTACCAGGAAAGTGTTCTACCGTCCGGAATTCCACGCTTTGGCCTCACAGCAGGATTGCCCGTTACCCTGTCCGGACTGGTTGGCGAAAACGGAAAAACATTTGGTCTGGAAACGTTCGGTTTCTCTGCACCATACAAAGTTTTAGACGAAAAACTGGGATTCAACGGAGAGAACGTTTATAAGCAGGTGAAAGAGATGTTGAAATAGGCTTTTTATAGTTTGTTTTAAGCTCGGAATATCTTTAAGATTTTCAATAATCAACTTAATAAAACCTTCAAGGTATTTGAATACCTTGAAGGTTTTTTCTTTTTTCATGTGTGTACAACAGAATATAAAATCTCCAAAAACACGATGAAGCTCATTTAGACGAAAAATGCAGCTCAATTTTAATGAATATTGAGCTACATTAACTATATTCGCGAGCCGAAATTTTATATTTCATGAATAATAACAGTACAGAACAGGAAATAATTGCTCTTATTAAACAAAAACAGAAAATTTCTTCCAAAGAAATTTTTGAAAATATCTCTTTAACAATTAGTTATGCAACAGTCAAAAGAATTCTAACCAAACTTCTTGATGAAAAACTTATAATAAAAAAAGGACGGGGAAAATCGACCCGTTATTTGATTTCACCCACATACGGTCTTTTCTACCCTGTTGATATTGAAGAATATTATGAAAAAGAGATTGATGAAAGAGTGATTAAACAGGATTTTAATTTTCGGCTTATTCCTGAAATACTGAATAATTGCAGTGTGTTCAATGCAAATGAACTGGAAAGGCTGGAAATGCTTCAGAATAAATTCAAAAGCAATATTTCTCAACTCACTGAAGCAGAATATAAAAAAGAGATGGAAAGACTTGCGATTGATTTAAGCTGGAAATCTTCGCAAATTGAAGGAAATACCTATTCACTTTTGGAAACGGAAAGATTACTTAAAGAAAAAGTAACAGCTTCCGGTAAAACGAAAGAAGAAGCAGTGATGCTTCTCAACCATAAAGAAGCGATTGACTTCATCATTGAAAACCCTGACTACCTGATACCGCTCTCCGTTTCAGCGATTGAGGACATCCACAGTATATTAATAAAGGAGTTGGGTGTTGACAAAAACATAAGAAAAAGAAGAGTAGGAATTTCGGGAACGAATTACCGTCCGCTGGACAATGCCTACCAAATTTCTGAAGCACTTACAGCTATGTGTAATTTGGTGAACCGCAAAAAAAACATTTTTGAAAAATCATTGCTTATTTTGGTTTTAATATCTTATATTCAGCCATTTACAGATGGAAATAAAAGAACAGCGAGGATAGTGAGTAATGCTGTACTGATGAATAATAATTATTGTCCCATCTCATTCAGAACGGTTGATTCGATTGATTACAAAAAAGCCATACTTTTATTTTATGAACAAAACAACATAACAAATTTCAAAAGAATTTTTATTGACCAGTTCGAGTTTGCCGTAAATACCTATTTTTAGTTATTGGTTAGAAGAGAACTTCATTTAAAACGATCAAATTAAATAACCCAAACTGCAACAACCGGGTAATTTTGCCTGATTTTTTATTCACATTAATCGAATACCGCCATGAATGATGTGTGAAATTCTTCCTATTTTTGTGTATAAAATCAGAGAAATGTATAAACGGACAAACATAGAAATTGACCTGAATTTGGTTAAAGAAGTGATGGAAAAATACCAGTTAAAAACCATTAAAGAGGCTGTTAATTTTTCCCTCGAAAGAACCATCGAATCGAAAAAAAGAAAAAACCTTCTTCAATTGAAGGGAAAAGTAAAATGGGAAGGAAACCTCGATGAAATGCGTCAATCATGAGAGAAGGGCTACTTTTCGATACCAGTGTGTGGATTGATTTTTTTCAGGGAACAAAAGCCGAAGAAGTGAATTTACTGACATTGTATTTACAGGAAGATTTACCAGTTTATTCCTGCCCGGTGATAATTCAGGAAGTTTTGCAGGGAATAAAAAGTGACCTTCAGTTTAAAAAAGTGAAAGATTCATTTCTTGCTTTGCCGGTTTTAATCGAAGACCCGGTTGAAGCGGCCATCGGGGCTGCCGAAATTTACCGTAAATTACGCAATAAAGGTATCACCATTCGAAAATCCAATGACTGTTTAATTGCCTGGTATGCCCTAAAAAATTCCATAAAAGTAATTCACCGCGACAGGGATTTTGACTTGATTTTCAAAAATATAAAACAAACCGATATTTAAAATTATCCTTACCTTAATTAGGGAAATCAGGTCATCCCAAAGAACATCTGTTGCAAATACCGGGTGATTTCACCCGGTTTTTTGTTGCCAACCGGGGTATCGTTAATTTGGATAACCGGAGTTATTTCGCTGCCTGTGCCGGAAATAATCAGTTCATCCATTTCGTACAACTCTTTTTCTGAAAAGGCCCGTTCTTCAACCGGAATGTTGTTTTCGGCACAAATTTCCAGAATCACTTTCCGGGTAATTCCCGGCAAAATCAGGTTTGAAAGCGGATGGGTGATGACAGTTCCGTTTTTTACTGCCAGTACACTGGAATGGGTGGCTTCGGTCACTTTCCCGTTACGAATGAGAATGCACTCCCCTGCCCCGGCTTCCACCGACTGGTTGTAAAGCATGGTATTGGGTAACAATGCAACCGATTTAATGTCGCAGCGCAACCAACGGATATCTTCATACGTAATCACTTTTATCCCTTTTTCCAGGTTTTCAGTAAACGATGGTAATTCAAAAGCAAAGGCATAAACCGTTGGTTGAACTCCTTCAGGAAAATGATGTACCCGTTTGTTTGCCCCGCGGGTAATCTGCAAATAAACTCCGGCATGTGTTCCGGTAAGGTTATTTTCTTCCAGCAGATTTTTAAAAATCGGTTCAAGTCCGGCCAAATCTTCAAAACCAATTTGAATTTCCGTTAAACTTCTTTCAAGCCGTTCCAGATGGTCGTAGTACCGAAAAGGTTTACCGTTGTAATATTTAATCACTTCGTAAACACCGTCTGCAAAAATAAACCCGCGGTCGTCGGGCGATAAAACTGCCTTTTCTTTCGGCAGAAAAGTTCCGTTCAGATAAACTATTTCACTCATTTTTGCAGGCTTTTCAAAAGTTTAATTTCTTCGGCCCAGAGGTCTTCATTGGGCGTTTCCAGAATGAGGGGAATTCCGGAAAAACGGTCATCTTTCATAATGCACTCAAAAACTTCCATTCCCAAAGTGCCTTTGCCCAAACTGTCGTGGCGATCCACCTTAGAACCGAAATCTTTTTTGGAATCATTCAGGTGCATTCCTTTCAGGTATTCAAAACCAATCACATCATCAAATTCCTGAAAAACTTTTTCAAAACCTGCTTTGGTTTTTAAATCGTACCCGGCGGAATAAGCATGCGCTGTATCGATGCAAACTCCCACCCTGCTTTTATCTTTTACCTGGTCTATAATTTTTTTTAACTGGTAAAATGAAAATCCCAGATTGGTTCCTTGCCCGGCGGTGTTTTCAATTACGGCAATTACTTCTTTTGTTTTTCCCAAAGAAATATTGATGGATTCGGCGATGATGGCCAAACATTGTTCTTCACTGATTTGATTTAAATGGCTCCCCGGGTGAAAGTTCAACCGATCCAGCCCCAGTTGTTCGCACCGCTGCATTTCGTCTAAAAAAGCATCGCGTGATTTTTGCAGCGCTGCTTTTTCCGGGTGACCCAGATTAATCAGGTAACTGTCGTGTGGTAAAATCTGCGCCGCACTGTAT
>Ga0209614_1001252_pt1 | contig 19571 bp, 15 predicted proteins | sample BlaSprsedimmetaG_FD_185484 | JGI IMG/M metagenome (GOLD analysis project Ga0209614, IMG submission 185484) | Hot spring sediment bacterial and archeal communities from California, USA to study Microbial Dark Matter (Phase II) - Blank Spring... ... | reverse complement strand
CCCTATAACCTGTCGGTGAACCTGCGGCATTCGCAAAACTCCCGCGATTCTTCGCTTACCCTTTCGCTTCCCGAAATGACATTCAGCATGGCCAAAATTTATCCCTTCAGGGCAAAAGTTCGGGCCGGCTCTCTGAAATGGTACGAGAAGTTCGGGATTAACTATACGGGAAACCTGCGTAATTCGATAACCGCGCACGAAGCCGAAATACTCCAGAAGTCGTTTGTCCGCGACTGGAAAAACGGAATCCGGCACAATATTCCGATTTCGCTGCCCAGCTTTAACCTGTTTAACCACATTAACTTTAGCCCGGGATTTAGCTACAATGAAAAATGGTATTTTAAAAAGTACGACTACACTTATGTGGAAGACGGCGATTTCAACAACCCCGGTTCGATTCCGAATACGGTTCAAATCGATACCATTTCTGGACTGAACCGGGTCTATGACTATTCATACAGTGTGAGTGCTTCGACCAATATTTACGGGATGTTTTTACCGCGGAACCCTAATTCAAAAATCAGGGGAGTTCGCCATAAAATGACACCTTCGCTGAGTTTCAGCTACCGGCCCGATTTTGGAGCCGAAAGGTTTGGCTATTGGCAGGAAATTCCCATAGATACCACCGGAAGGGTAAGTTATTTCGATATTAATGACGGCGGCATTTACGGAGGATCACCCGGACGTGGGGCTTCCGGGGCCATTTCGCTTTCGGTGAACAACAACCTGGAGGCAAAGGTGCTGAGTTCGCAAGATACCACCAAAACCGGCAGTGATGAGAAATATAAAAAGGTGAAAATTATTGATAACCTGAGTTTAGGCACTTCATACAACCTGATTGCCGACTCTCTGAACCTGGCGCCGGTAAATATTAGGGCCAGAACTACTGTTGCCGGGGTTAGCATTAATATGGGCGGTGTACTTGATCCTTACATGACTGATGAGAATGGTATAAAAGTTCATAAATATGTATGGAACGAACGTTCTGGGCTGGGTAAACTGGGGCGCCTCACCCGCGCCAATCTTTCGTTTGGGATGAATTTCAGGTCGAAGCAGGGGCAGCAACAGGCCCAGCGAAACCAGGAATTGATTGAGGACGAAAATATCCTGCCCGGGGATTATGAGCACTACACCGATTTCAATATTCCCTGGGATTTCGGATTCGACTACAATTTCACCTACGCAGGACCAAGAAGGCCTTCGGAAAAGGGACGGATTACGCAAACCATAGGCTTAAGGGGAAATATGAACCTGACCGATAAATGGCGCATCAGTGCCAACACCAACTTCGATATTATGGCCCGTGAATTTTCATTCACCACTTTCAATGTGAACCGCGATTTGCACTGCTGGTCCATGACATTCAACTTTGTACCTTTTGGCTATATGAAAAGTTACAGCTTCACCATCAACGCTAAATCATCGATGTTGAAAGATCTCAAAATTCAAAAACGACAAAGCCATTACGATTATTTTTAAAATTTTACGCCAATGAAACGGATTATTTCAACCGACAAAGCTCCCAAGGCAATTGGTCCCTACAACCAGGCTGTAGAGGTGAACAGAACATTGTATGTGGCCGGACAGGTTCCGCTCAATCCTAAAACCATGCAAGTGGTTGACGGTGGAATAAAGGAGCAAACGTTGCAAGTGATGAAAAATATCGAAGCCATCCTGAAAGCTGCCGGTTATGAATTTCATGATGTAGTGAAATCCACCTGTCTGCTGGCCGATATGAAGTATTTTAAAGAGATGAACGAGGTTTACGGTCAGTTTTATTCTGAAAATCAACCTGCCCGTGCCGCATTTGCTGTAAAGGAATTGCCACTGGGAGTTCTTGTTGAAATTGAGACGGTAGCGGCCCGCTAACAGAAATTATGGTTTTACAAACGCTTTTATGTTCTGGCATTGGTTTTAATTTCAGACAAATTTATCTTTACTTTGTGCCAAAATTTGAAAAGCATGGGAAAGAAGCGCGTGAATGTGGTGACGATGGGGTGTTCGAAAAACCTGGTGGATTCGGAAGTTTTGCTGAACCAACTGGAGCGTGGTAAGTTTGAAGTAGTGCACGATTCCAGCGAAACCGGTTTCGACGCGGTTTTTGTGAACACCTGCGGATTTATTCACGATGCCAAACAGGAATCCATCGACATGATCCTGGATTATGTTGACGCCAAAAAACGGGGCGACATTGGAAAGCTGTACGTAATGGGTTGCCTCTCTGAACGCTATCAGCAAGATCTGGAAAAGGAAATTCCGGAAGTTGACCGTTATTTTGGGAAGTTCGATTTGAAAGCCATGGTGGACGAACTTCAGGTGAATTACTACCCGGAATACATTTACGAGCGTAAAATTACTACGCCTTCGCACTACGCGTATCTGAAAATTGCCGAAGGTTGCAACCGTTCATGCGCTTTTTGCGCCATTCCTATGATGACCGGCCGGCACAAGTCGCGCACCATTGAAAGTTTGGTGAAAGAAGCCCGCTACCTGGCCAAAAAAGGGGTAAAGGAAATTCTGCTCATTGCGCAGGAATTGTCGTATTACGGAATCGATATTTACGGGAAAAACCGATTGCCCGATTTGATAAACCAGATTTCGGAAATTGAAGGAATTGAATGGATTCGGTTACATTATTTGTATCCTACCAAATTTCCGTACGAAATTTTACCGGTGATGCGCGATAACCCGAAAGTGTGTAAATACCTCGATATGCCGCTGCAGCACATTGCCAATCCGGTACTGAAAAACATGCTACGCCATGTTACACGCGAAGAAACTGAGGCGCTCATCAAAAGAATTAAAGAAGAAGTTCCCGGTGTGATTCTGAGAACCACCATGCTGGTTGGTTTTCCGGGTGAAACGCAAGCCGATTTTGAAGAACTGAAGCAATTCATTGTTGACACCAAATTTGAACGACTGGGTGTATTTCCTTATTCGCATGAAGAAAACACCTATGCAGCCAAAAAATTTCAGGACGATATTTCTGAAGAAGTGAAACAAGCACGTGCCGATAAGATTATGGAAATTCAGCAACAAATATCTGCCGAACTGAACCGGCAAAAAATCGGGCAAACTTACAAGGTGATAATCGACCGGAAGGAAGATGATTATTACGTTGGCCGCACAGAATACGATTCTCCTGAAGTGGACGGCGAGGTAATCGTTTCCTCACAAAAAGAACTTCAGCCCGGCGATTTTGTAATGGTAAAAATCACCGGCGCCGAAGATTACGATTTGTTTGGTGAGGTGGTTTAAAGCTTCTCCATCTCCATATCATTGATTTCCTTTCCCCAGTTGGGTGAAAGCGGTGTTGCCGGCTGAAAACTTTCAAATTTTTCTTTTGCCGTTTCAAAAATGGGTTTGGCCACGGCAGGCCCGCCACCAAATTCCGGAGGCATGTTTAGCGTGGTGATGGCACGTAAAAAATATGGTCGTGGATTGTCTGGATTCAGCCGAATGGCATCATCCAGCGCCTGATAAATTTTCCCCATGTATTCCGGCCCTCTGCCCATCGGGTCAACCATAATCTTTCCTGGATACAAAAAGGCCTGCAATGCAAATAGTTCCGATTCTTCCGGCGCTATTTTAAAAGCCTTATCCAGAAACTGTTGTGCCTTGTCGAGGAGCTGGTCTTTCTGGTTGGAATTTTCAACTTCAAAACTGTGAACAATGTTTGCATAAGCCGCATAATACAACGGGAGCCATTCGCCGGGTTCGGCTGTGCTGATGCGTTCAAACGTGTTGGCCACAAAATTATATTCATCCGGTGAAACTGAATTGTTCAGCGTTTCAATGGCTTTTTGCATGGCTTGCTGATACTGGCTTTCCTGGCTTTGGGCAAGGAAAAAAAGAACGGTAAAAAGAATTGTAATTGTTGTTTTCATGATGTTAAAATTTTTGGTTTATAATTGAAATGAAATTAAAAATATGGCCATTCGTTTTTGTGCCGGAATAATGGGCTGCGACTGAAAAATTCCGTTTTGGTCGGGTGTTGCACTGTAATTGTAGCCAAACACATTGTCGAATCCCAACACATTATTCAGTACGAGATGAGCAACCGCCTGGGTGTTGAACAGGTAGAATACGCGGGTGAGCCCGAGGCTTAAATCGTTGTACGTTTTGGTGCGGTCGGCCATAAATTCCGTATTGTTGGGATTGAAATAAGGGCGGCCGCCGGCAAAGGAATAGGATGCTGAAATGAATGAGTTGACGGGCAGCAAAAACCGCTTGTAAACCATTGAAAAGTTATGTTCCGAAACGTAGTGCGGCGTTGCCTGCACGGGAAAATCACGGTAATTCCGTTTCGCATCGGTCCACGAATAGGAAATCCAGTAGTCGCTTTTGCCAAATTCCTTTTGGTTGCGCCAGAACACATCAATTCCCCTGGAATACCCGTTGACAGTGTTGGTGTAATTTCCCGGTTCCATGGAAAATTCTTCCTCAAATTTTACCAAATCTGAGTAGTCCTTGTAATATGCCTCAATTCGTAAAGTACGGGTATCTTTTCTGAACTGCCACGTTAAAATCGAATGGGTTGATTTTTCGGGCGACAATTCGGAGGAAAATTTCAGGTAATCGTCTGCCGGATTTTGAAAAAATGCACCATAAGCAGCCGAAAGTTGGCTGTATTTTCCGGTTTTTACGGCAGCCGATAAACGCGGAACGGCGTTGGTTTTATTAATGAGTGAATGGTGTTCGGCACGCACGCCGGCCTTCAGGGCAAGGTGGCGCGTGGCTTTCAGTTCCGACTCAATAAATGTTGCATACTGATTATTTGAAAATACAAGCGGTTAAAATTTATGTATAAACGGGAATTATTCCCGACGAACGGGAATGGGATTTTCTCTCACATTTAATCTGGAGAATTATTAACTGAAAACGTAAAGAGTTTTGTTTAGTTAATCCAACCTATTTTTTATATACCGCGAATCAAATTATTTACAGGATTTTGTGAATCTTCGTGAATTCTTGGTGAGCTTTGTGTTTTTGTGGCTAAAAGTATTTAATGCAAAGGCACAAATAATCAGTAAGAAGGGGCAGAGTGTTGTCATTTAGATTACTAAAAGTTGTATGCCATTCTGTAAAATGCAAGTATAAAATCTGACAGGCTAATTTCCAAACAGATAAATGATTGAAAGCTGCTGCGACTGGTCCAAATCGTCCCAGTTAATAACATGGAATGAGAGGTTAAAGCGGCCTTTTACTTTTTCGTGGTTAATGAAATACCAGATGGCGTCGGTGCGCCAGTAGTTTTCAACCCGGTAAAACCGGTCGCCGTCTTTAAACCGGTGGCCTTCGCCGGCGTGCAAAACCGATTTTATTCCGTAATTTATGAAGCGTCCCTGCGCTTCTGCAAACAAACTGGTTGCATTTACAAATCCATCGGTAACACTGCGTTCACGAAAGGAGGAACCCAACACACCGGCCTTTAAATTCCCGTTTATTGGTGAATTTTCTGAAGTGCGCACACCGGCCTGTAGCGCATAACCGAGGTAATCTTTTACATTATCGCCCGGGATTCTGATACCCGGTCCGGCGTTGTGGAACATGAGCAAATAATTTTCAAGAAACAGGTTTTTATGAAAAATCTCTCCTGAAAATCCCACGATAAAATTTTCGCGTTTCACGTCGGTTTGCCGGCTTACCCAGTCCACAAATCCGTTTTGGTGACCCCAGTCCCAGCGCACTTCGCCAAACATTCCTTCGATGTTTGGCCGGTAATACAACAGCGTGTCGGTGAGCATGGCCAACGGGAAATCAATTTTTCCACGACGTGGAAATGCCCCGAAAAGGAAATCTTTTTTTGCATCGGAAAACTGATAATAAAGTGTGAGTTTAGGTTTATGATAATCGAGGTCGCTGCCAAATTCAAGCAACTGGCTTAAGCCGCCTCTGATTCGGTGATTTTCAATTTCTATTCCAATTTCAAAGGCGCCACGGCTTCCCAGAATACTTTGCGACATGGCTTTGTTGCTGTTCGAAAATTCGCGGTTGTCTCCAATGCCTTCAAACAAAACCTGATATTCAAAATTCTGCGAAAATCCCAAAAACGGGATTAGGACGAATGTTATAAAAATCAACTTTCTCATTCCATCTGTTTTTCGAAAGCGAAAGTAATAAATCATTTGTTAACCCGGTAAATTAAGGCTATTCGATTAATTCTTTTTATTTTCGGGTGAAATTTAAAGTTAAAAAAATATGGCCGTTTTAAAATTTGACGAAGTTCCTTACGAAAAAGTAAAGGAAGGCCTTCAACGAAAAATAATACATACCGATAATCTGATGTGTGTGTTAATTGACTTTTCCAACGGGCCCTGGGCCGAACCGGAGCCCCCACATTCGCATCCGCACGAACAAACTTCGTATGTGGCTGAAGGTGAAATTATATTTTACTGCGAAGATGAACCCGATCAGTATTTAAAAGCCGGTGATATGTTTGCCGTTCCGCCCAATAAAAAACATACAGTGAAATTGCTTACTAAAAATGTACGGTTGATTGATAGTTTTACACCGTTGCGGGAGGATTTTATTTAATAGTTGGCAGTTGGCAATGACCAGTTAGCAAATAGCTAAAACGTATAAACCATTGTCACTCCTTTTTGATTTCCCAATTGAAAAGGAAAAATATCGAACCGTTTCAAGTGTTCATTGTCCCATTTATACTGGTGGGTGAGGTAAACCAGTTCGGTGGAGAAGATTCCGATTCCGGCGCCCATAAGCACGTCGGAAATCCAGTGGGCGCCTTTTGCCACCCGCATGTAACCTACTGTTGTTGCAGCAGAATATGCGCCAACCGAATACCAGGGGCTTAGTTCACCAAATTCCTTATGCATAAAATGGGCGAACATAAAGGCTTTTGACGTATGCCCCGATGGAAAAGAGCGTCCCTCTCCGTTTGGCCGGGTTTCATTTACCCAATATTTCAGCCGGTCGGTTATTGCCCCGTTCAGCAAGAAGCTTTTAACCATCAGGGCAGTGCTGTTCCCAAAGTTGTTTTTACCGTTGATGCCCATCGCATTAAACGCATAAACTGCAACGCCGGAAGCATATTGCAGATAATCATCTGCTTTTCCGCGGTAAGCCAGATTATCCTGCATAAAATCACGCACATTGTTTTTTGTTTCTGTGGAAAAATGCAGGGTTGTTCCGGTTGAAATCAGCAGGGTAGGGGCAATCCAGGGGTTCAGCCCACGTTTTTTATCGGGATAACGAAAATTCAGCCGGTGGATGGAATCGTTTTGAAATAAAGGCCTGGAGTTGAATTTAGCGTTTGAAAAAATTGTTTCACCCGAATGGAGAGTTGATTTTTTGGGAAAGGTGAAGTCACTACCCTGCACAGGTAAAATGACCAATAACAACGCAGTGTTCAAAATCAGTAATCGCATTCCATATTTCGCCTGTTGTAGCATCGTTCAAAAGTATTATTTTTTCTGATACCCATTGCTGTGCTTGTGCACTTGAAATATTTGAAAAGCCGAAAATGAAAAAACCTGCTTTCGCATGACTGGAAACAGGTTTTTCAATATATCGCAGTTGGTTTTTTTACATCAGGAAACTGAGCAAAATACCGGCAGCCACGGCCGAACCAATAACGCCGGATACGTTGGGCGCCATGGCATGCATCAGCAGGTGATTGGTGGGGTCTTCTTTCAATCCCATGTGCTGCACAACGCGCGCACTGTCGGGCACTGCCGAAACACCACAGGCACCAATCATCGGGTTAATTTTATTGCTCTTATTCATGAACAGGTTCATGAGTTTGGCGCCGGCCACACCACCTGCTGTGGCAATAACGAACGAAGCCGCCCCCAGGGCAAATATCTTAACCGATGATGGCACCAGGAATACATCGGCCTGAGTTGATGCTCCCACTGTGAGCCCCAGCAGAATGGTAATTGTATCAATCAACGCATTGCTGGCGGTGTTGGCCAGTCGTTTGGTAACACCCGATTCCTTCAGCAGGTTTCCGAAGAACAACATCCCGAGCAGCGGCAATGCTGAAGGCGCAATATAAGCCGTTAAAAGAAGTCCCACTATGGGAAACAGAATTTTTTCGAGTTTGGAAACAGCACGCGGCGGCTTCATTTTTATTCTGCGCTCTCTTTTCGATGTAAGCAGTTTGATAACCGGCGGTTGAATTACCGGAACCAGCGCCATATATGAATAGGCCGCAATGGCAATAGGCCCGATAAGGTTTTTCACCACCTCCCCGTTGGCCATCACATTCATGCCGTTTGCCAGTTTCGACGAAATGAAAATGGCTGTAGGACCGTCGGCCCCGCCGATGATTCCGATAGCACCTGCTTCAGGCGGTGCAAATCCCAGCCAGATAGCTCCCAGAAAGGTGAGGAAGATACCGATTTGAGCAGCAGCTCCCAGCAACATCAATTTAGGGTTGGAGATGAGCGACGAAAAGTCGGTCATAGCACCAATTCCCAAAAATATAAGCGGCGGATACCATCCCTGAACCACACCCTGGTACAAAATATTCATTACCGACCCCGGCTCGTAAATACCCAGTTTCAGGTTAAAGTCAACGGCCTGAAACATGGGGATGTTTCCGATGAGAATTCCAAAACCAATGGGGATAAGCAGCAGTGGTTCAAACTCGTAACGGATGCCAAGGTATATGAAGATCAGTCCGATAACCATCATCACCAGGTGTTTCCAGGATATATTTGCAAAGCCCGAAAATTCATAAAAGTTAAGCAATCCCGAAACAGCTCCGCTGTACTTCTGGTATTTAAACCCATCGCCGGTTAATGTTCCGTCGGCTGAAAGGTATAGCACACGTTGAGGCAGTTTCACCGTTTCACGTACTGTAACATAATCGTTCGACGAAGTATTTGGATCCATATTTTTCCTCAGATGGGTCACTGTTGTCGGGTTGAAATCGAGAATGATCTGGTTCCCTGAAATGCGGTACCTGCCCGTGTAACGCTGTTTAACCGAATCAAGAGTAAATGTGTTGTTTGTCTCGAATCCTATTGTTTTGTAACGTTTTACGGTTTTTGGCTCTTCTCCGGGGACCACCTCTTCCTGATTGTATGTGGGAATGGGTACATAACCATCGCTGCGGTTTACCCACTTTCCTTTGGTAATTGCATCAGAAATATTATTTTCAAGACTGAATGCCGAAAGTGTTGACAATAATGCTGTAAATATCAATAACAGCTGAACTGTTCTTTTCATTTCAATTGTTTTCTTTTGAGGTTAACCAATTTCCAAAAGAACGTCGTCCTGCTGCACGGCATCCCCGATTTTTACTTTTACCGACAACACTTCGCCTCCTTTGGTGGTTTGTACCTGATTTTCCATTTTCATGGCTTCCATTACCAGTACATTTTGTCCTTCGGCAACTACATCGCCCACCGCAACATTCAGGCTAAGAATTGTTCCGGGTAACGGGGCAGTTACTTCGTGCTTGCCCGTTGTTTCTTTCTTTTTGATTTGTCCCTCGCCGGGAAGTTTTTCCAAAGGTTTACGAACCAGGCGCGGCGTTTTGGAGGTTCTTATTTCATTATGCACTTTAACTTCGTAACAGGTTCCGTTAACATCAACTTCCGCAATGTTATCTTCAAGGTCTTTGATATGCACCTCGTAATCGTTACCGCTGATGGTGAATTTATACTTTTTCATTTCGTGTTTTTTTAATTTTTGGGCCAGTTTTGGGTTACACTGTAAATTTTTGAACTCCACGGCGAATAAGCTTTGCGCACTTGTTTAATGGTCACAATATTGCTTTCCTCGTCGTGCAGCTCGTTAAAATAAAGATGCAAAGCAAGGCTGATTGCTGCGGTAACATTACCCTCAATGTGCAGATTATCTTTACTTTTTGATCCGTCTGTTTGCTTTGTTTTGCTTTTTTTTCTGAATTTAAGATTGAGCAGTTTGGGTACCCTCGAAAATACAAAAAACAGCAAGGTTAATGAAATCAAGACAATACCAAAACCAACAATGGCAACGGTAAATCCAAAATCAACAGGATTAACCAGCAGTGAAAAAAGAAGATTCATGGCATTTCTGTTTTAAAGTGGAATATTTGAATGTTTTTTAGGCGGATTCACCAGCTTTTTGGTAGCCAGGCTCTGCAAACCACGAATGATGCGGAATCTTGTATTTCTGGGTTCGATAATATCGTCGATGTAACCCAAAGCAGCCGCCTGATAGGGATTGGCAAATTTTTCCTTGTATTCTTCTTCGTGCGATGAAATGAATTTTGCCCGTTCTTCCGGATCTTCAATTTCAGCCAGTTTTCTGCCATGAAGCACTTCAACGGCACCAGATGCACCCATTACAGCAATTTCGGCAGTTGGCCAGGCGTAGTTCAGGTCACCGCGCAGCTGCTTGCACGACATTACATCGTGTGCTCCGCCATACGATTTACGCAAGGTAACCGTAATTTTGGGAACAGTAGCTTCACCATAAGCAAACATCAGTTTGGCGCCGTGGGTAATAATACCTCCGTATTCCTGCTTGCTGCCGGGCAAAAATCCGGGAACATCAACCAGCGTAAGTATTGGAATATTGAAACTGTCGCAGAAACGGACAAAGCGTGCCGCTTTGCGCGATGCCTCAATATCGAGCACGCCGGCCAGGTAGTTGGGCTGATTGGCTACAACTCCCACGGGTTGTCCGTCGAATTTGGCAAAGCCAACCACAATATTTTTCGCATAGTTCCTGTGAATTTCCAGGAATTCAGAATAATCGACTATGGAAGAAATCACATCGGTAACATCATAAGGTTGATTGGGGTTTTCCGGAATGATTTCATTCAGGGCATCATCCAACCGGTCGATGGGGTCGTTATTTTCGGTAACAATAGGGTCTTCGAGGTTGTTTTGCGGCAAAAAGCTGAGCAGTTTACGGATGATCATGAGTCCTTCTTTTTCATCCTCAACCAAAAAATGGGAAACTCCCGATTTGGATGCATGAATTTTTCCGCCCCCCAAATCTTCCACCGAAATATCTTCTCCGGTAACGGTTTTAACCACCTTGGGGCCGGTAACGAACATGTATGAATTCTGTTCGGTCATCAAAATGAAGTCGGTAAGGGCAGGGGAGTAAACTGCTCCGCCGGCGCACGGGCCAAAAATGGCCGAAATTTGCGGAATTACTCCTGACGCAAGAATGTTGCGTTCAAAAATTTCTGCATATCCGGCCAGTGAAGTCACACCTTCCTGAATACGGGCGCCGCCCGAGTCGTTGATGCCAATCAGCGGAGCTCCGGCTTTCATGGCCATATCCATCACTTTGCAAATTTTTTGAGCAAAGGTTTCCGAAAGAGACCCGCCAAACACGGTGAAATCCTGCGAAAAAACATATACTACGCGACCATCGATGGTTCCGTGGCCGGTGACAACTCCATCGCCAAGGAATTTCTTTTTTTCCATGCCAAAATTGGTGCAGCGGTGGGTAACAAACATGTCAAATTCTTCGAAACTGCCTTCGTCGAGCAATAATTCGATGCGTTCGCGGGCAGTAAATTTTCCTTTGCGGTGTTGCGCTTCAATCCGATTGATACCTCCGCCCAACTTGGCCTCGGCCCGCAAATCAATCAGTTTTTTTACTTTATCCTGGGTGCTCATAATAATAAATGCTTCTGTATAAAATAATTATTCTTTGTTACAAATTTCGGTTAATACGCCCAGGGTTGATTTTGGGTGAAGAAATCCGATAGTAAGCCCTTCTGCCCCTTTTCTTCCACTTTGGTCGATAAGGCGAACTCCCTTTTTTTCGAGCTCGGCAAGCGATTTGTTTACATTGTCGGTTGCATAGGCAATGTGATGGATTCCCTGTCCTTTTTTCTCAATAAATTTACCGATTGGTCCTTCTGGATCGGTTGATTCGAGCAATTCAATTTTGGTTTGGCCAACCATAAAAAAGGCCGTTTTTACTTTCTGGTCTTTTACTTCTTCAATGGCATAGCACTTTAGCCCCAGCATATTTTCGTAAAAAGGAATAGCTTCATCGAGGCTGTTTACTGCAACACCAATGTGTTCAATATGTGAAATATTCATGGATATTATTTTTAAAAATTAGTTTTCGTTTTCGTCCCAAACAAAGTGAAAGTGCGGACCAAACCGTTCAAATGCGGCTTTATCGAGTTCTTCCTGATGATCGGGATGAGCTATTGAAATGATAAGTTTTGCCCTGTCCTGGAGTGATCTGCCATAAAGGTTTACAGCACCAAATTCGGTAACAAGCCAGTGAATGTTGGCTCGGGTACTTACCACACCGGCTCCGGGAGTAAGGATGGGAGCAATTTTGCTGATGCCTTTGTTGGTGACTGATGGTATGGCAATTATGGGTTTCCCGCCTTTACTTAGCGAAGCTCCGCGTAAAAAGTCGATTTGACCACCTACCCCGGAGTAGAATTTTGTTCCGATGGAGTCGGCACAAACCTGCCCGGTAATGTCTATCTGCAAGGCAGAATTGATAGCAGTTACTTTGGGGTTTTTGGCAATCACGTTCACGCGGTTGGTATAGCGTACATCCAGCATGGCTACGCCCGGATTATCGTCGATAAAATCATACAGGTGTTTTGAACCCATCAGGAAAGTAGCCACCATTTTGCCTTTGTCAATTTTTTTGTTTTTACCGTTTACCACCCCTTTGTCAACCAGCGGAAGAATACCGTCGGCAAACATTTCGGAGTGTACACCAAGGTCTTTGTGGTTGCCCAACATGGTGAGCACTGCGTTTGGAATTGCACCGATACCCATTTGCAGTGTGGCTCCGTCTTCAACCAATTCTGCAACAAAGCGACCAATTTTTCGGTCGGTTTCACCAATTGGTCCGGGAGCTGCGGTAATCAGTTCGCTGTCGTCTTCAACAAAAAGGTCTATTTCATTGATGTGAATCATGGCATCGCCAAATGCACGGGGCACATTGGGATTTATAATGGCAATAACCGTGTCGGCTTTTTCAACGGCTGCCAGCGTGGCGTCAACCGATGTTCCTAAGGAAACATACCCGAATTTGTCGGGAACAGATACCTGAATCATGGCTACATTTACCTGCAGGTATCCTTCGCGAATGAGGCGCTGGGTTTCCTGCAAAAACACAGGAATGTAGTCGGCATAACCGGCCTGGGTTTGTTTGCGCACATTGTGCCCCACAAAAAAGGATTCCAACTGAAAGATGCCTTCAAATTCAGGGTTGGCATACGGGGCTTCGCCCTCGGTATGGATGTGCTGAATACGTACGTTTCTGAACTCTTTGTTGGCGCCCCGCTCGCACATGGCCCTGATGAGCGGAAGGGGTGTAGCTGCAACACTGTGAAGATGAATACGGTCGTTCGATTTAATGACTTTTACTGCTTCGCTTGCACTGATGAACTTAATATTTTTCATATTTTTCCGGTAAAAAAATCGGGTATCAAAATTAAGGGTGCAAATATATAAAAACTATATGCCTTAAAAACTTTCGAATATCAATATTGGTTGTTCAAAATGGTTTGTAAAGTATTTGTTAAATAGCTGCAAATTAAGAGTTTTATGTATTTTACTCAGTGTGTAAGTAATATTTTTTCACGCCGTTAAAATGCTGAACAATAAAACTAATCTTCGTCTTTCCGGGTAAAAATGGCTCTCATTTTACCGAGCAATTCACCAAAATCATTGAAATCTTCTGTAAAAGTAAATCCAACTCCCTGGGTATAAGGGGCTGTTTCGTATATCAGGTTATTGTTCGATCGGTTATAAGCTTTAAAACGCAGTTTTCCGCTTGGAATGAGTTTTACATTTACATCGAAATCTCCTACCAGCTGGCTGTTGTTCGATGAATAGGGATTGGTGTTATTTCCAATGTTTCCGTTAATGGTAACGCGGTCGTTGAACATCTGGGTGCTTAGCGCCAGTTCAATTTCGTCGTTGGTTATCTGGTTTCCCGGCCGGTAGTTCAGACCGATGTCCAGATTGCTGCTGATTTGCGACAGCCAGTTGCTGAGCTGGTTCGAGAATAGCTCACTGGCGGTAGTTCCAATCAGGTTGGGGTTTTGGGCTTCGTAAGTACCCCGCAGGTATTCAGGTGTGTAAAATTTTCCCAAAACTACCAGCGAAAGAATTTGTTTGTTCATCTCTTCGGTAGTGTTGAAAAACTGCCGCAATTCTTCAACCAGCCGGTCTTCCACGGTTGGAAAATCGATGGCAAAATCAATGTTTGGATTGGACAGTTCTTCTGTAAGTAAAATCTTACACTCAACGGGTATTCGCTGGCTTTGATAGATGTTGTCGTAGGTGTTTACCAGCAAATCGTACAGTGAAGCTTTGAGCTTATACACCGCGCTGATATTTATGATGGCATTGTAAGGGTCTCCCGACCATTCAATGGTTCCGCCCTGTTCAATGGTAAACCTTTTGTTGATTACGTTCTGCAAAGTAAACAGGTAATCGCCCCGCTCAACCGTATATGCTCCCGACAAGGTAATAGCTCCTTCATTGTTCATTCCAAACCGGAGAACACCTTCCCCCTGTGCGCGTATCACATCGCCGATTTGCGAATTGTAAATCAGTTGTGCCCTTGCCTCGGGTGTTGCTGTAATGGTAAGGTCGAGATTGAAATCGCTGTCGGTTTGCGGGAAAAGAAACTCCTGTTGCCGGGTGTCTTCTGTGGATACAAACTGTATAAAATCGTACCGCTCGAGTACGCTCTCATCTTCCAGCGAAATGTTTACATTGGTACCCAAAAGGGTAGTCCCCGAGCCGGTAAGGTTCACTCTTTTGCCGCGTCCGGTGACGTTCAGTCTTCCGTTGGCCAGAACCTGTCCGAAAAATTGCGGATTATCTCTGGCAGTGGTGTTTATGGCCATAATCCGGGAGGAAGAAAACGACAGGTTGTATTGCATGTCCTGAAAATTCCGGTGCACAATGGTTCCGTTAAAAAATCCACGGTTACCCGACATGTCGTAAAGAGTAATTCGGTCGATAAGAATGGTATCTCCTTTAAAATAAACCGAATCGGTGAAGTGGTAACTCACCTGTGTATAATCGATGGTAAGTCCTGCATTTGAGCCTTCAATGGCGCCGGTTAATAAAATCTTGTCGGGAGTACCATGTATTTTTAGTTTTCCGGTGCCATCGCCGTGGAAATTTGAAAAATTATTTCTGATTACTGTTTCCAGAATAACAAGTGATAAATGATCGAAATCAGCATGGTACAGTAATTCCCGGGTTTGAGGATTATAACTTCCGCTGGCAAACAGGTTTTGACGCTCTTGGGTTCTTATTTCCATCTCCGAGCCAAGCACCATTTTCACCTTGTCCCATTTATTCACCAATAAAACGTTACCAATTTCCTGGCCTCTGAAACCAAACCGTTCAATGCCAAGATCGGAATAAACAAGCCGCTCCCCGTAAAAGTCCTGAACTTCAACCGATCCGCTGAGATTTCCTTCCAAAGGCAAATCTTTGTCCATGTAAACGCCTAGGTAGGCCAGGTTGATGTTATTAAGAAACAGGGAAAGAATGGCAGATTCATCGGCTGCAATTTTTCCATCGATACTTATGCTTTGCGAGCCGCTGCTTGCAAGAAAATCGTTTATCCGGAAAGCCGAGCTATCTACAAAGCCGGAAAAAGCACTCATTTTCCAAAGTGAATCGGCTACAAAAATTTCTGACGGAAATCCTTCAATTTCGATGAATGGAAAAGAAGAATTTTCTTTTTCGCGTAATACTGCTTTTGTATTTAAGTTTCCGCTGTATCTTTTTTGGTTCGCTGCTCTGGTGTCTTCATCATCACCCCATGAAATCTGGTTGAGAACAGTATTTTCAGCAATTTCAGATTCGATGGTGAAATTTTTGAGCCCCATTCCGTTTTTTAGCAAAACCTCGCCAAAACGGAATCGCGAAACGTAAATGTTGTCTCTTGGGTTGTTGCCGATAAAAATGTTTCGCAGCATCACATCGTTGTTGCGAATCATGGGAATACTTCCCTTCAGCTCAAAAACTGACTGCTCCGAATTCATTTGTCCATAAATCAGGAAAGGGGTTTCGATTTTTATTCCAGGGGTAAAAACGGCGGTCAGATCATCCAGGTTTTTCACATCAACCTGGTACCCGAATTTATTTTCTCTGCCTGCCGAAGCATAATTTTTCCCAATGGCAGGCAAATACCGGTACATGCTTTTTTCAATGGCCTCGGCAATGTTTTGAAAATGATATATACCATTAATATCTATGTCGAAATAATCGGAAGTAAAAGAAAGGTAGTTGTTCAGCCCGCTTGCAATAGACTGGAGTTCGATTCCTCCCAGGTTGAAATCTCCGTTGCGGTTCATAAAATAGCCGCTTTCTACCCTGATGGCGCCGGTCAGGTTATCAATTTGGCTGCCCGAAAAGTTGGCATTCATCAAAAAGGCCACTTCAGCCTCGGGGTATCTTTCTAAAAGGTTCAGATTTCCCGGGTGCGCTTTTCTTAAATCGAGGCGGAAATCAAATACGGGAACCTCGGGGTTGAAATTGACTTTCCCCAAAAAATCGAATTGCAGATTCGAATCGTTCATCATTACCAAACCGTCGAACATGCGGTTGTCGAGGATGCCATCGAGCCTGATGTTTTCATATCGGTAACTGTTAAAATCTACACTCGAAATGTCTCCCGAAAAATCGCCGGCAAGCATTTGGGTATTCAAATCGTAGCTCCCATCTACCTGCCCGCTGAAGGTAATGTCGCCAATATGCTGATTTTTAATTAACTCACCAAGCTTAAAATCTTCTGTTTCCACTCTTCCCCGGTAGGCAATGTTTTTTCTTTCGTCGGGGACTACCGCAAGGTCGGTGGTAATTCTACCCATCTTGCTGTTCAGCGTTCCGTAGGCCACAAAATCGGTTAAAAAGCCTGTAAAATTGCCGCGATAGGTAATCTGGCCGGCTTCATACAGTTGTTCCGGAAAATCGAGAAAACGGGGTTTTCCGTTTCCTGGCAGTTTTATGCGGCTAAGTTCCCCGAAATTGGTACGCGACTGCTTTAGATCCACAAAAAGGTACATTGTTTCGGTGCTGGTCAAATCGTTGGCGTAAAAATCGAGAAGTGCATAAGTGTGATTTCCCGTTGACAGTTCAATTTCGCGCCCGCGAAGGTTTGCCAGGTTTCCGGTAATCTGTCCGGAACAGTCAACCACCTGGTCCATTCCCCGCAATGCAGGCGCCAGTTGGGAAATATCGTAAAAACTGATTTGCGAGTGGGAAAATGAAAAATCGAACAGAACTTCTTCCAGAAAATGATCGGCTGAATCGGGCAATACCACCCGAAAACGGCTGTCAGTAATTTCAGAATTACGGGTTTCGAGGTTAAACCCGGCAAAATTGATTTCATTCCCCGAAAAAGAAAAAGATGAGCTGAAGTTATTGATGCTAAACTCCTTTCCGTCGTTTAACGCCAGCTGCTTGATGTTAAAAAACAGTGAGTCGCCCATCAGAGCAAAATCGGATATATTGATGTAAAAGTCTTCAAGACTCAATTGTTGCGCATCTTGTTGGTTCATGTCGCGGTAGGTAACAGCGGCATCAGAAAAAACAAAATCACGGCAACTGTATTGCCACTCGTTGGGAGCAGGCTCACTGTTTTTCAGCGAATCGATGATAAAACTGAAATTTAACCGGTTCAGGGAATCGCGTTTGGTATTTATTTGCGTACCGTTTAGCGAAAGCCGACCCAAGGCAACTCGTTTTTGCCTGATTTTCAGAGTATCGATGTGTGCTTTAACGGTTTCCACAAAAACCAGGGTATCGGCTTTCTGGTCTTCAAGTAGCACATCCTGCAATTCGATTTTATTGAAAAATGCAATTTTTACCTTTCCAATGGAAATGCGGGCATTGATTTTTTCTGAAAGGTGGGCTGCAAGTCTCTGGGTAATATAAGTCTGCACCCTTGTGTTGTGCAGAGCCCACAAGGTGCCTCCAATCATTCCCAGAATGAATGCGAGCAAGATGAGCGTTATTTTCCAGCCTTTTTTAATAGTTTTGCCTTTTAAAATTGTGAGACGAACATAGCCTTTTCCCGGAACAAAATGAGCTTAAAAGCAGTTGTTTTATTAACCGGTAACGTTTAATAAATTTCACAGATTGCCTCCGGTATCAGGTTTATTGTAATTTTTAACAAAAAAAATGAAGAATTCCAAAGCAAATGTAATAAAAAGTGGCAGTATCACCATTCTGGGCATCGAATCGTCGTGCGACGATACATCTGCTGCCATTATTCGCGATAAAGTTATTTTATCGAACGTGGTGGCAGGGCAAAAGGTGCACGAAGAATACGGTGGCGTGGTGCCTGAACTGGCCTCGCGGGCGCATCAGCAAAACATCATTCCGGTGGTTGATCGTGCCATTGCACGTGCCGGCATTACCAAAGATGAAATTTCGGCCGTGGCTTTTACCCGCGGTCCCGGCCTGCTGGGGTCGCTGCTGGTGGGGACTTCGTTTGCCAAGGGTTTCTCGCTGGCAGCAGGTATTCCGCTCATTGAGGTAAATCACCTTCAGGGACACGTACTTGCGCTGTTTATCAGGGAAAAAGAAGGAGAGTATAACCCGCCCGCATTCCCGTTTTTATGCCTTCTGGTATCGGGCGGAAATTCGCAGATCATTCTGGTGAACGATTATCTCGAAATGGAAGTGATTGGCCAGACCATCGACGATGCAGCAGGTGAAGCGTTTGATAAATGTGCCAAGGTAATGGGACTGCCGTATCCGGGTGGACCGCATGTTGACCACCTGGCACAGCAGGGAAATCCGCTCCGGTTTGAATTTTCAAAACCACGCATTGCCGGGCTCGATTACAGCTTTAGTGGACTGAAAACCAGTTTTCTGTATTTTTTGCGCGATAACCTGAAAGAAAACGAAAATTTCATTGAGGAAAACCTGAATGACCTGTGTGCTTCGCTGCAACATACCATTATCGATATTTTGCTGAACAAGCTGAAAAAGGCTGCCAAACAAACCGGCATTAAGGAAATTACCGTTGCCGGCGGGGTATCGGCCAATTCGGGTTTACGGTTGGCGTTGCAGGAAAATGCAAAAAAATACCACTGGAACCTGCTGATTCCCAAATTTGAATACACCATGGACAACGCGGCCATGATAGCCATTACAGGGTATTACAAATACCTGAAAAACGAATTTTCAGGGCAGGATGTGGTGCCTTTTGCACGGACACAACTGTGAGTTGAGAGTTTGGAGTTCAGAATTCAAAGTTCCCAGTTCCCAGTTCCCAGTTCCCAGTTTAAAGTTTAAAGTGAAAAGTTTAAAGAGAAAGTATGGAATTTCAGGAAAAATTGGTTCACGGCAGCTTAATCAAACGATACAAGCGATTTTTAGCTGATGTGAAATTAGACAGTGGTAAAGAAGTGGTGGCACACTGTACCAACTCAGGCTCTATGAAAAGTTGCCTTGAAAACGGGGCAGAAGTTTACCTGTCGCCGGTAAACGACCCCAAACGCAAAACCCGTTTCACCTGGGAAATGATAAAAATAAACGGCAACTGGGTAGGAATTAACACAGGAAACCCCAATAAACTGGCTTTTGAGGCCATCAAAAACGGGAAAATACCCGGGCTTGAAAAACACATAACAG
>Ga0209614_1001251_pt1 | contig 19576 bp, 12 predicted proteins | sample BlaSprsedimmetaG_FD_185484 | JGI IMG/M metagenome (GOLD analysis project Ga0209614, IMG submission 185484) | Hot spring sediment bacterial and archeal communities from California, USA to study Microbial Dark Matter (Phase II) - Blank Spring... ... | reverse complement strand
GACTGATGCATGGTGAATAAGCAATAATGATGGATGGTCCGGGGTACGCTTCGGCTTCGCGTATAGCTTTCAGGTACTGTGCCTGATTGGCACCCATGGCAACCTGTGCAACATAAACAAAACCGTAAGTCATCATCATAGCTCCCAGGTCTTTTTTGCGGATTTTTTTACCCGAGGCGGCAAATTTGGCCACGGCGCCAACCGGTGTTGCTTTGGATGACTGGCCACCTGTATTGGAATAAACTTCGGTGTCCATAACCAGAACATTGATATCTTCGCCACTTGCCATTACGTGGTCGAGACCTCCGTAACCAATGTCGTATGCCCAGCCATCGCCGCCAAATACCCAAATCGATTTTTTCACCAGGTATTGTTTCAGTTTGGCGATTTCTTTGGCATAATCGCTTTTGCTACCGGCAATGGCTTCCAATACTTTAGCAGATGCTTCTGTTGATCCGTTGCCATCGTTTTTGTTGTCGATCCAAAGCTGGAAAGCTTCTTTTTCAGCATCGGAAACACCGTTGTTCAACGCTGTCCTCATTATGTCCTCGATGCGGTTGCGCTGGGATGTTACTCCTTCTGAAAAACCAAAACCATATTCGGCATTGTCTTCAAAAAGCGAATTAGCCCAGGCCGGACCGTGACCCGAGTCTTTGTGCTTGCAATAGGGAGTTGAAGGCGCCGAACCACCATAAATGGATGAACATCCGGTGGCATTGGCAATCATCATCCTTTCGCCATACAACTGGGTAATTAGTTTCACGTATGGAGTTTCACCACAGCCGGCACACGCTCCTGAGAATTCAAACAGCGGTTGTGCAAACTGTGAATTTTTTACCGATTTGGTTTTGTCCACAACTTTTTCTTTTAGCGAAACTTCGTTTACCATATAATCCCACCGCTTAATTTCAGCCTGCTGCGAATCGAGCGACTTCATAACAAGTGATTTTACTTTCGATGGACAAACCTCCACACAATTTCCGCAGCCGGTGCAGTCGAGCACACTTACCTGAATGCGGAAATGCATTCCGTTGAACATTTTTGAAGGTGTTGCCACCCGTGTTTCGGTTCCTTCGGGAGCAGCATCCACCTCTTCCTCGGTTAAAAGGAACGGACGGATAGCAGCATGCGGACAAACATAAGAACACTGGTTGCACTGGATGCAGTTTTCTGCCTGCCATTCAGGAACATGAACAGCAATTCCTCTTTTTTCGTAAGCTGCCGTTCCCAGCGGGAAAGTGCCGTCTTCGGCGCCGGCAAAGGTAGAAACCGGAAGACTGTCGCCTTTTTGTCCGTTGATTACATCTACTACTTTTACGATATATTCAGGACGGTCCGATGTTCCGTTGCTCTCTTTTACTTCAATGTTTTTCCACTCGGCAGGTACTTCTACTTTATGAACGTTTTTGCCGCCGGCTTCAACCGCAGCAAAGTTCATATTTACTACTTTTTCGCCTTTGTTTCCGTAAGATTTTACAATGGCTTTTTTCATTTCATCCACAGCCATTTCGTATGGGATAACTCCTGTAATTTTGAAAAAGGCCGACTGCATGATGGTATTGGTCCGCGTTCCCAGGCCAATATCTTCGCCCAGTTTGGTTCCGTTTATAATGTAGAAGTTAATTTCATTTTCAGCCAGGTATTTTTTCATGTGGTCGGGCAACCTGTTCTTGGTTTCTTCTTCGTCCCATATCGAGTTAAGCAGGAAGGAACCACCTTTTTTCAAACCTTTTAAAACATCGTAAAGATTGATGTAGGCCGAAACGTGGCATGCCACAAAGTCGGGTGTGTTAACCAGATAAGTGGAGCGAATGGGTTTGTCGCCAAACCTTAGGTGTGAACAGGTGAAACCGCCCGACTTTTTCGAGTCGTACTGGAAATAACCCTGACAGTATTTATCGGTTGCATCGCCAATAATTTTGATGGAGTTTTTGTTGGCGCCTACAGTTCCGTCGGAGCCCAATCCGTAAAATTTAGCCTGATAAGTACCTTTGGGTGAAATGTCAATTTCTTCTTTGGGCGGCAGCGATTTGAAGGTTACATCGTCAACAATTCCAATGGTGAAATCGTTTTTAGGCTCATTCATTTCCAGGTTTTCGTAAACCGAAAGAATTTGAGAAGGAGTAGTGTCTTTTGAACCTAATCCGTAACGTCCGCCAACAATAAGCGGTGCATTTTCTTTCCTGTAGAATTGTGATTTTACATCGAGCAGGAGCGGTTCTCCGGCTGATCCCGGTTCTTTGGCACGGTCGAGTACGGCTAAGCGTTTTACGGTTTTGGGCAGAGCCTGCATAAAATATTCAGCTGAGAATGGACGGAAAAGATGAACCGCAATCATTCCCACTTTTTTGCCTTGTGCACGAAGGTAATCGATGGTTTCTTTTATGGTGTCGGTAACCGAACCCATGGCAATAATGATGTTTTCTGCTTCCGGGTCTCCGTAATAGTTAAACGGATGATATTCACGGCCGGTTAGTTTTGTTATTTCTTTCATGTATCCGGCCACAATATCAGGTACAGCATCGTAAAATTTGTTAATCGATTCTTTGGCCTGAAAGAAAATATCCGGGTTCTGGGCAGTTCCGCGGGTCACCGGATTTTCCGGATTCAGGGCACGATTGCGGAATTCCTGCAAAGCTTCCTGATCAACCAGCGGTATCATATCTTCCATTTGTAGCGCTTCAACCTTTTGTATTTCGTGTGAAGTACGGAACCCATCGAAGAAGGCAAGGAAAGGAATCCTCGATTTCAGGGTTGCCAGGTGGGCAACACCAGCCAAGTCCATTTCTTCCTGAACCGAACCAGATGCTATCATTGCAAAGCCAGTTTGGCGGGCAGCATAAATATCGCTGTGATCGCCAAAAATAGAAAGGGCATGCGCCGCTACAGTACGTGCACTTACATGAAATACTGTAGGCAGCATCTCACCTGCAATTTTATACATGTTGGGAATCATCAGCAACAGCCCCTGAGATGCGGTATAAGTTGTGGCCAACGCTCCTGATTGCAGTGCACCATGTACCGCTCCGGCTGCTCCGCCTTCACTTTGCATTTCCGCCAGGCGAATCGGTCGCCCAAACATGTTTTTCTTGCCAAATGCAGCCCACTCGTCAACATACTCGGCCATAGTTGACGATGGGGTAATTGGATAAATACAGGCAACTTCGCTAAACATGTAACTCATATACGACGCAGCATAGTTCCCGTCGCACGTAATAAATTTTTTTTGTTTTGCCATTTCTATTTTGTTTTGTTTCAAATTATTAATATTTCATTCTATCAGTTTCATTTTTCAGTATAAAAAACCAAAAAGCCAGAGGGGGATTTTATTTTTTGCGCCTGTTTCAATCATATCGGCGGCGGCAAGGCAACCTTCTGCAGGTTCGGCATCGTGTCCGCCAACCAAAAAATGCCAGGTATTGTCAATCTGAAAATCAGCTATTTCAGAACTGTTCACCGGTAACATGTAGCCCACCTGGTTGTAAAAGAACGTTTTCCGAAGATTCATTTTTTCTGCATTTTCAGGCGCTATGGCGTACAACAGGTTTGTGTTGTGCATAAACACCTTGTCAGGCTTCTTCATTTCGTTTTTATCGCCGTTTGAATACAACAGATGAATCAGTTTTGCATTTTTCAGGTAACGAAGGTAGTTCATTACTGTTGCTCTCGATGTTTCAATATCGGCTGCCAATTTACTCACATTTGGCGAAAAAGGAGTTTCTTCGGCTATGATATGCAACAGCTTTCTGAGTTTTGACAGATATTTTAGCTCGATTTGATTGATGTAAGGTACGTCGATTTCGAGCGCAAGATTAATATGCTTCAAAAGCTTGTTGGAATAGAAATTCGGATTGTCGGTGAAATAGGGATAAAAACCGATTTTCAGATACTCTTCAAAATAGGCGAGTGGCCGCACTTTTTCAACCACCTTCCGCGAAATATCTGTGTGGTTGTTTATTATATCTGTGAAGGAGTATGCAGAAAAGTTGTGCTGTGTTTTATAATTTATAAATTCACGAAAGGAAAGACCTTCCAGATGATAAACTTTCACTCTGCCTTTAAGGTATTTGTTTTCTTCGGCTACGCGCAAAACCGGCGACGAGGTAAAAACAATTTTCAGGTTCGGCAGCTGATCGTAACATTGCCGCAATTCTTCTGCCCAACTGGTGTATTTCTGAATTTGATCGAGAAAGAGCACCTTCCCGCCACGTTTTGCAAACTCGTCGGCAAATGAGTAAATGGTACGGTGGGTAAAGTAAAAATTGTTGAGATTTATATATAGAACCGAATTGTTCTCGGGGTATTCCTGTTTGAGATAATCCAGCAGGAACATGGTTTTTCCCACTCCCCTGAATCCTTTGATGCAAATTAGCGGATGCGACCAGTCGATGGTAAACTGAAGTTCCCTGGCAATGGTCGGATTTGTACTTTCCAGTAATGTTTTATGTGTATTTTGAAAAAATTCCAATGTCTCTTGTTTTTTTGCAAAAATAACAGTTTTAAGCTGATTTTGTAATGTGAAGATGTCAGAATTAAATATTTTGTGTAATTTAGATTTGATAAAAATAAAAAAGCAGGCTCATTGAACCTGCTTTTTGAAAAATAATATATGTGGTTTTTTATCCGTCGTTCATCGATGCCAGGAATTCGGCAATGGAGTTGGAACGCATAAGCCTTGTTTTCATAAATTCCATGGCTTCCAGAGAATTCATATCTCCAAGGTAATTGCGCAGAATCCAAAGCTTGTCCAGCAATTCTTTTCTGATAAGCAGGTCTTCGCGACGCGTGCTCGATGCAGGAATATCCACCGAAGGGAAGATTCGTTTGTTGGACAGTTTCCGGTCGAGCTGCAGCTCCATGTTTCCTGTTCCTTTAAATTCCTCGAAAATAACATCGTCCATTTTCGAGCCGGTTTCGGTAAGTGCAGTTGCCAGAATAGTAAGTGAGCCGCCCTCTTCGATGTTCCGTGCTGCACCAAAAAACCGTTTGGGTTTGTGGAGTGCATTGGCATCCACACCACCCGAAAGTACTTTTCCTGAAGCGGGTTGAACCGTGTTGTATGCACGGGCCAGGCGGGTTATGGAGTCGAGTAGGATTACCACATCGTGTCCGCATTCCACCAAACGTTTTGCTTTTTCCAGCACAATGTTGGCCACTTTCACATGTTTGTCGGCCGGTTCGTCAAAAGTAGATGCAATAACTTCAGCATTCACACTGCGGGCCATATCGGTAACCTCTTCCGGGCGTTCGTCAACCAGCAGCACAATCATATAAACCTCGGGGTTGTTGGCTGCAATGGCATTGGCAATTTCTTTAAGAAGCACGGTTTTTCCCGTTTTGGGCTGAGCAACAATTAAACCCCGCTGACCTTTGCCAATGGGTGCAAACATATCCACCACACGGGTAGAAATATTGTCGTGGCCATTTCCTGTCAGTTCAAATTTTTCTTCGGGGAACAACGGCGTGAGGTGATCGAACGGTACACGGTCGCGAATGTATTGTGGACTTCTGCCGTTGATTTCCAATACTTTTATCAGCGGAAAATATTTTTCACCTTCTTTGGGCGGACGAACAGTTCCGGTAACTGTGTCGCCTGTTTTTAAACCGAAAAGTTTAATTTGCGATTGCGAAACATAAACATCGTCGGGTGAATTCAGGTAATTGAAATCGGAAGACCGAAGGAATCCGTATCCATCTTGCAAGATTTCCAAAACCCCGGTGTTGGTAACAATCCCGTCAAATTCATAAAACTTACTGCTTTTGCTCTGTCCGGTGTTTTGGTTTTCGTTTTGCTGTTTTTGCTGGTAGCCTTTATGCTCTCTATGGTCTTTCTTTTGGTGTGCCGGTTTTTCCTGATCTTTTCTTTCGTGTTGTTTTTTTGCTTCGTTCGGTTGGCTGGGTTGTTCTTTTTGCTGGCCGCCGGTTTTATCCTGACCTTCCTGCTTGTCTTTTTGCATTTTGATTACCGGTCTTTCTTTTTCAATTTGCGCAGATTCCTGTTTTTTACCCTTTTCCTTTTCTTCGTCTTTTGAACTTTTTGATTTTTCGGCAAACCCCTGAATAATGGCTTTTATCTGTTCCTGGCGCGACTGCATTGCGTTGTCTTTTTTCTCTGGTGGAGATGAAGGCAGTGTGTCTGCCGGCTGTTTTTTCAAAACAGGTTCCACATTGTCACGCCGCGGCCTTCTGCCACGCCGCGGTTTTTCGGATGCCTGGTTTTGGTCGTCTTTCGGTGTATCCTGTTTTTTCCGAAGAAAATTTTTGAAAGAAGAACGTTCCTCCTTTTTTGCGGGCGGCTGATCTTTGGTATTGCTTTTATTAACCTTTTTTTCAGCTTCCTGAATGGCTTGCGTATCTAAAATTTTGTATATCAAATCCTGTTTTTTGTAGGATTCTACGCGCTTGATTTTTAATCCCTTGGCAATTTCACGCAACTCAGGGACGAGCTTTTTATTCAATTCTAAAATATCGTACATTGTAAAAAAATTATTATTCTCTTATCCTGATTAAACCAATAATGAAACTTATTTGAAATAAATAAAGTGGAGACGAGAATTTGTTGAAATTCGACTGCAATAATAGTAAATAGTTATTACATACCAAAAATTAAAATTCTTTTTTTCTTTTGTTCCAGTTTATTATACAACTAATTTAATATTAGAACGTTTCTGGTATTTTTTTTTCGGTTAATCGGAATTTTATCTCCAGAATTTATTTGCCGGTGCTTGTTTTTTTACGTTACCTGTAAATAAATGTTTTGTTTTTAGCCGGGAGATTTATATAGTAACGTTTTAAACTAAAATATATTTTTCAAAACCGTATGTTGTATTTTAATTTCAATTGAAGGGCACTTTCATCCAGAAATACCGGACCATCGTTTTTTATGAACCGCGAATTCCATGCAACTATAATTTCGTTTCCGGGTTTTAATATCCATTGAAACCGCGATTGCATGCCTGCTTTTTTACTGGCGTTATCGTATTGCAAAAAATTATAAAGTGTAATATCGGGACTAAACAGAATGTTGGCATTCACCTGGTAAATATTCGCAGTAAAATCTCCCTCAGGCAGTTCAACATGATTTTGGAAAAAAGTTCCGCCCAAAAAGAAAGGCACGGCCACTTTCCAATTGGCTTTCAGCTTTATATCTTCGCGTGTTCCGTTGTAAAAAGCGCCAAATCCGTAGGATGCCTCGCCCCATAAATTCCTTGCGCCTTTGGTTTTCAAATCTATTTGATGGCGCCACCATCCATATCCTTTTTGAGGGATTACAATATTTTCGAATATATTAAAATCGATATGAAGGTATTCGTATTGGTTTATCAGGGAATAACTGATTTCTTCTCCTGAAAAGAAACGAACTCCAAGTGGTTTAATCTGTATTTCTTCGGTTTCTGGTTTTCCTGTTTCCAGGTTAACAATATTGTTAAAAGACCCACCCATTTGTACTTGCATAATTCCCCATTTACCGGGTCGGGGACCAAATTCAAACTCCCCGAAAGTTTCTTTTATGTTGGTTCGGGGTACGAATCCCATTCCAGCTACAAAGTTTTTCCCTATCTGGTGGTGTCCTAACCTGGCTTTTACCAAATCGTTGGGATAGGAGAACTGTGCACCCCATGCACCGTTATCGTTATCCAAATTGCTGGTGTTCGATTTTAAACCAAAAAAAATAAAAGTGGCATTCTTGTTTCCCTGGAAAGTTGAAGTTGAAAGTTTTATATCGGCACCCGCCAGGATATTTGACGAATCGGCAAGTGCATTACCGTGAGTGCCAATTATTCCGATTGAAGATTGTTTTCCCAGGTTATGCGAAAGCCGCATTACCGAAAAATTCCGGTTTCCAACAGAACGATCGTCATTCATGTGTAGCAGACCAATATTCCAGTTTTTGTGCTGTCCTGTTAATTTTCCGCCATAATTAACTGGTATGGGAGTGCCGTTTTCATCCAATCCCATCCTGCGGGAAAAAAAGGGAATAATCCGTTTTGCAACAGGGCTTTGGTCATCACCTTCAATACCAAACTGAAAATAGTTGGCGCCATTCAGGAAAAAATCCCGTTTTTCAGGAAAATGCAGATTGAACCGGGTGAGGTTAATCTGCCGGTCGTCCACCTCAGTTTCGGCGAAATCGGTGTTAATGGTAACCGACGAACGCAGGCTGGGTGTAATCTGGTAAAAAAAATCCACGCCACCGGTAAGCTTCGGTTCGCCTTTTTCTCCTTTTCGGTTGTCGAGGCCTGTAACAAGGTAAGGTGAAATATCGAGTCCAATTCCCTGGGTAATATCTTCAATTCCATCCAGTATTGCTGCATCTGACACCTGAAATTTATGCGTATTCAAATTTGCTACCGGCCAGTAAGATGACTCAATATTGCTAACGATATGCCTGATAAATTTGATTCCCCACTGGGTATTCGACTTATCAAAACCAAGCGATTTAAAGGGAATGGCCACTTCGGCTTCCCACCCGTAATCTTTAATTGAAGCTTTTCCTGTCCACAAACCATCCCATTCTTTATTGAACGCCGCACCGTTTTCACTAATCAGTGCATCGCCGATTGAGCCGCGGGGTCCAATCTGAAACCAGTATCCGTTTCGTTTATCGAGGTATGTATCCAAAATAATCTGAATCCGATCGTCATTTCCAAGACTTACATCGCGGGCCATTTCCTTTGCAGTAATCTTTTTGGGATCGTCCCAGCATTTTACTGCAAAGTAAATATTATGCTCGTCGTAACAAACAAGGAATTCGGTTCTTTGGGAAACCGGCGCCCCCAAATTGGGTTCCCGCTGGTAAAAATCACTCACCACAAATGCTTCGTTCCAAACTTCCTCCGTCACATTTCCGTCAATATGGGGAGGAGAATCAATTCTTACAGCCTGAATCACAGGTTGCGCAAATAACACCTGAACAGTAAGCGCAACGGTAAAAAACAGGTAAATTCTTCTTTTCAAAAGTGCTGATATTAATTGAGGGGACTAAAATAATAAAAACATATTATTTGGTACCGATCATTCTTACAAAAGAAGCAATTCCCTGGTGAAACGGACCTTCGTCAAGTTCAATTAGTTGCTCTTCAAGATTAAGTTCAGATAATGAACTGAAATCTTCCTCAATTTCTTGTTTTGAAAAAAGCATTTCAATATTTCGGGGACCCCCGGAATTGAATTGCATTTGTTTTTTTGAAAACCCTTCGATTATGAATGTTCCTCCGGGTTTTAAAAAAGAGATTAGCTTTTGGTGGTATTCTTTTCTTTTTAAGGGATGAAAGTGCGCAAAAATCAAAACAATGCTGTCAAAAAATTCAGCCGGGAAATTAATTTTGTCAAAGTCAGTTACTTTATACTGAATTGAAACCCCCGATACGGCAGCAAGGTTTTCTGCTTTTTTGCAGGCTTCTTTGCTGCTGTCGAAAGCATAAACTTCCCATCCGTTTTTTGCAGCATGAACAGCGTTGCGGCCTTCACCTTCGGCCGGAAAAAGGACTTTTCCCGGTGAAAGTCGTTTGATTTGAGCCTCAAAAAACCGGTTGGGCTCAGTTCCGTAGGCATATTCCTTAAGTGCATATCGTTCGTTCCAAAATTCGCTCATGTTTCTTTTTTAGAGAATTAAACAAGTTTAGGCTGAACAGGTTTAAAATTTTATTTTCGTTATTTTTTCTAAAATTCTTGATTTCAATTTTTAATATCAAAATCAATTTTTTATTCACCATTAAAGATAGCTGAAATGGTTTCTTTTTTATTTTTGCAGAAACGTAAAACGATGAGAATAGAAATTGAACGACCTGATCAGGAAGACCTCGAAGATGCTGGTGTGTTTGGCTGGCCGGTTTGGGAGCACGAAGAGGATAAGTTCGACTGGTACTACGATAAAACAGAGCATTGCTACATTATTGAAGGCGAAGCAAACATCGTTTCTGAATTCGATGCACTTACTGTTAAACCCGGGGATTACCTGATTTTTCCGGCAGGTCTTGAATGTGTGTGGGACATTCAATCCAAAATCAGAAAGCACTACTCTTTTGAATAATCGATCAGGTTATCGTAAAAATGTCTCCTTCCTTTTTTACAGAATAGGTTTTTAAATTGGCTTGTGCCGGTCCATTAACCACTATACCCGAAGCCGAAAATACGGAGCCGTAACAAGGACATGGCAACTGGCTGTTTGCATGATTGAGGTTATGGTGCAACCTTCATGTGTGCAAACTTTCGATAAAGCAATGAAGGAATTCTCCCCCGAACGGATAACAATTATGTCTCCGGTGTAGGCAAATCCTCCAACCGTTGTTAACGCCGAAAAATTGTTGTTGGATAAATCCATTTTTATTCCTTTATCGTCATTTGTGTTTTTTGCATCATCTATCACATCGTCATTACTGTCGCTGCATGAATTGAAGAGCACAGGTGCAGTAAACAGCAGGCTGCTGCCTATGGCAAATTTTTGCAGAAAATCTTTTCTTCCCATTTAAATCAAAATTTATTCGTTATTACATATTTAGGCATGAAACATTTTAAATCAGCGAATTGTTTGTTTCTCATTCATAAAAAATTACTGAACCAATGCAATAAATTTTAAATTTGTAGAAGAATCTATTTTTTTGGTAAACATTCAAAAAACTGGGTTGTTTTTCTTTACAGTTATTGGATAATAAAAATAAACAATGGATAAATTTTCATCTGTGGGGAACCAGGAGCAGGAGGCAGTTGACGAGCTGTATCAAATCTATCTTAAAAACCCCGAATCACTGGATAAAAGCTGGCAACATTTTTTTGCAGGCTTTGAATTGGCCCGAACCAATTACCCCGTGAAGCAGGCTATGTCGATGGCGGGTAAAATCGACAAAGAATTTGCGATTTTAAGTTTAATTCACGGGTATCGTCAGCGCGGTCATTTGTTTACCAAAACCAATCCGGTAAGGGCACGGCGGAAATACCTGCCAACCCTCGATATCGAAAACTTCGGTCTTGACAAGAACGATTTGGAGGTAACATTTCAGGCGGGTAACGATATTGGTATTGGCCAGGCAAAACTGAAAGACATTGTGGAACACCTTGAGGCCACGTATTGTCATTCCATTGGAGTGGAATATGTTTACATGCGCAAGCCCGAGGTAATTCAGTGGCTGAAAGAAAAAATGGAAAGCAGCCGCAATTCGGAGAAACTCTCGGATGATGCGCGAAAAGATATTTTTTATCATCTGAAGCTGGCCGTTGGTTTCGAGAGTTATATTCATAAAAAATTTGTAGGCCAAAAACGTTTTTCGCTCGAAGGCGCTGAAAGCCTGATTCCTGCTCTCGATGCCGTAATTGAGCGTGGTGCAGAGCTTGGAATTGAAGAATTTGTGCTGGGAATGGCTCACCGGGGAAGGCTCAATGTTTTGGCCAACATTCTGGGAAAACCGTATGAAAATATTTTCAAAGAGTTTTACGGGAAGGAATACGAGGAAGATATCTGGAATGGCGATGTGAAATACCACCTGGGTTATGAGAATGAAGTGCAGACCGACTTTGGTAAAAAGGTGAAATTGAAACTCATGCCAAACCCGTCGCACTTAGAGGCTGTTGGGCCAATTGTGCAGGGGATGGTGCGTTCGCGAATCAATTCGGTATATGAAAGCGATTACAGTAAAGCTGCAGGAATTATTATTCACGGCGATGCTGCTATTGCTGCGCAGGGAGTGGTTTACGAAACCATTCAGATGTCACAGCTCGACGGATACCGTACAGGCGGCACCATTCATTTAATCATTAATAACCAGGTTGGATTTACAACTCCTTATGTAGATGCCAGATCGAGCACATACTGCACAGACGTGGCCAAGGTTACGCGGTCGCCTGTGTTTCATGTAAATGGCGACGATGTGGAAGCTTTGGTTTACACCATCCGTCTTGCCCTTGAATTCCGTCAAAAGTTTCAGAACGATGTGTTTGTCGATATTCTTTGCTACCGGAAATACGGTCATAACGAAGGAGACGAACCCCGGTTTACCCAGCCGATGCTATACAAAGCCATTGAAAAACATCCGAATCCGCGCGATATTTATGCTGATAAACTTGAAAAGCTCGGCATCATGTCACACGAGGAGGCAAGAAGAGAGATTCGTGATTTTGACCGCTTCCTCGATGGAAAATTTAAAGAGTCGGAAAAAATCGAACGGCTGAAAATCCGCAAATTTCTGATAAATGAGTACGAAAGTTATGAAATGCCACAGAAATCGATGTTTGACCAATCGGTGCAAACAGGTGTAAATGCAGAAGAATTATTTCGTATTGCAGAAAAAATAAACAGCCTTCCCAAAGATTTGAATTTTTTCAAGAAAGCGAACCGTATTTTATCCGATCGCAGGATGATGATGCTCGACGACAGGCTCGACTGGGCCATGGCTGAATTGCTTGCTTACGGAACTCTGGTAAGCGAAGGGCATCCAGTACGATTAAGCGGTCAGGACACCGAGCGGGGAACCTTTGCCCACCGTCATGCTTCTTTTGTGGTGGAAGGTACCGATGAAAAACATATCCCGCTGAAGCACGTGTCGGAAAAACAGGCCAGTTTTCATGTGTATAATTCCCTGCTTTCAGAATATGCAGTGATGGGGTTTGAGTACGGTTATGCACTTGCAAAGCCCAACGGATTAACGATTTGGGAAGCCCAGTTTGGCGATTTTCATAACGTGGCGCAGGTAATCATCGACCAGTATATTACCTCTGCATTTGAAAAATGGGGGTTGATGAACAACCTTGTTTTGCTTTTGCCACATGGTTACGAAGGGCAGGGGCCCGAACACTCCAGCGGGCGCATAGAGCGTTTTCTGGAGTTGTCGGCCAACAACAACATTCAGGTTGTGGTGCCCACAACACCTGCCAACATGTTCCATCTGCTGCGTCGCCAGGTGAAAATGAAAATGCGGCTGCCGCTTATCGTTTTTACGCCGAAGAGTCTGCTGCGACATCCCCAGGTCGTTTCCGCCGTAAAAGATTTGTCGAAAGGAACATTCAGGGAGGTAATCGACGATCCGCTGGCAGATCCGGAAGTGGTAGAGAAGGTGATTTTTACTTCGGGACGACTGTATTACGACTTGCACAAACATAAGGTGGAAAATGGCATTACAAACGTCGCCATTGTCAGAATTGAACAGCTTTATCCCATACCGAACAAACAATTAAACCAGATTCTGCTGAAATACAATACAACCGATTTGGTTTGGGTGCAGGACGAACCTGAAAATATGGGAGCCTGGCCTTTTATTAACCGGAAACTCGACTGTCTGGGATTGAAGGTGGTGGCCCGCAACGAGAGTGCCAGTCCGGCAGTGGGCCTGATGGAAAAACATACACAGGCTCTTGAGAAAATATTGCATGCTGTTTTTGAAGAAAAAGAAGTTGTTGCTTCATAAAAAAACTGAAAATGATTGTAGAAGTAAAAGTTCCCAGTCCGGGAGAATCGATAACCGAAGTAGAAATCGGTTCATGGCTCGTTGAAGACGGGGCATTAGTTTACAAAGACCAGGAGATAGCCGAAGTGGAATCGGATAAAGCTACACTTACCATTGTGGCAGCCGAAAGCGGAAAAGTGTCCATAAAAACCGGTGAAGGAGAAACCGTGGAGGTGGGCGCAGTGGTTTGCACCATCGATACCAGTGTGAAGCCCGAAGAAAAGCCGGAAGAGAAAAACTCAAAAGAGAAGGGCATTTCCACTGAAGCTGAAACCCAAAAAACACAAGGGCAAAAAAGGGATTCTGAAGCAAAAGATGATGAAGCTTCAGGGAAGAAAGCACAAAAAGACGAACAGGCTTCGCAGGAATACGGCCAGGTAAAAATAACTCCAGTAGCCAAAGCCTATATGCAAGAAGAGGGCATTTCAATTGAAGATGTAATAAAAGGGCTGAAACGGCTAGGTAAAAAAGAGGTGGAGGCGGCCATGAGTGTTGCAGGTGATTCTGCTGAAATTGAATGGATGTCCCCAAAAGAACCTTCGAGAGAAACCGATCGGAATCGGATGACTCCTCTGCGGAGAAAGCTTGCCGAACGCCTGGTGGCGGTGAAAAACGAAACAGCCATGCTGACCACCTTCAACGAAACAGACATGGGCAACGTGATGGAGCTGCGCAAAAAATACCAGCAGCAGTTTGTTGAGAAGCACGGATTCAAACTGGGCTTTATGTCCTTTTTTACCAAAGCCGTGGCACTGGCCATGGAATCTCATCCCATGGTAAATGCGCAGTTGGACGGCGATGAAATTGTTTCGCCTCAGTTTGTGGATGTGGGCATTGCCGTTTCCACACCCAAAGGGTTAATGGTTCCCATTGTTCGTAATGCCGAAAGCAAAACCATTCCGCAGATTGAGATGGAAATTAAGGAGCTGGCAGAAAAAGCCCGGAATAAAAAAATTTCGGTTGACGAATTAACCGGGGGAACCTTTACCATTACCAATGGCGGAGTGTTTGGTTCGCTGCTTTCAACACCGGTAATCAATCCTCCACAATCTGCCATTCTGGGCATGCACAACATTGTCGATCGTCCGGTTGCCGTTAACGGACAAGTGGTTATCCGCCCCATGATGTATTTAGCCCTTTCTTACGATCATCGCATTATCGACGGAAAAGATTCCGTTGGTTTTCTTGTTAAAGTAAAAGAATTTATTGAGCATCCTGAACGGATGTTTACAGGAGGGAAAGAACCTGAAAAACTATTGCTTGGTATTTAGCACGATTTGCGAGTTTTACAGAAACCATAAAAAAAGGATGCCTGACATTTTTCCCCAGGCATCCTTTTTACTTCGTATATTTTTTGAATTATTTCAATTCTTTTTGTGGACAGTCTTTGGGTTTTCCGTTCCCGTTTCCGGTAACTTCCCAGGTATTACCCGATTTCATAAGTTCATCCATGCAGGTAATTTTTCTGGTTTGCTGAACTGCCTTAATCTGCTCTGTCATTTCCACGTTGTACACCGGAGCGTCAACACTTCTGATCACTCCGAATGCAACCGGAAATTCGGGCAGCGACATGTTGATCAGGGACAGATGCAGCGAAGGATCAGCTTCAGTGGCATCATGTACCAGGATGTCGTCTAAGGTAACTCCGTTTTCTCCTATTTTTGCCACTTTCAGCCTGCCTTTTTCCATTATAAGGCCTTTTTCGTTTTCTGCGCCGAAAAGCATCGGTTTTCCATGTTCAAGAAATAATTGCCGTTCGGCCCGGAATTCCGGATTAGTTATGGCATTGTGTACACCATTATTATAGATGACACAGTTTTGTAATATTTCTACTACCGAAGTTCCTTTATGTTTGGCCGCAGCCTGGTAAATAGCTTCACCCATTTTAATATTGCTATCGATTGAACGGGCGAAGAAACTGCCCCTTGCTCCAATTACAAGCTGTCCCGGAACAAATGGATCCTCAATGGTTCCATAAGGAGATGTTTTACTTCTGAAACCGCGGTCTGAAGTTGGTGAATATTGCCCTTTTGTGAGACCATATATTCTGTTGTTGAAAAGAATTATATTCAGGTCAATATTTCTTCGAATGGTATGAATAAAATGGTTTCCTCCAATGGCCATAGCGTCACCATCACCAGTAATTACCCAAACATTAAGGTCAGGATTAGCCATTTTTACACCTGAAGCTACTGCTGCAGCTCTTCCGTGAATAGTATGAAAGCCATACGTACTCATATAATAGGGAAAACGGGAAGAACAGCCAATACCCGAAATGATGGCAAACTCTTCTTTGGGAATCCCCAACCCTGCCATAGTTCGCTGTAATGCATTCATAATGGCATAATCTCCGCATCCCGGGCACCAGCGCACTTCGTTTTCGCTTTTAAAATCTTTGATGGTATATTTTTGTTCTGTCATTTTTTATTCCTCTAGTAATTTGTTCACACCCTCTTTAATTTCATTTACTGTAAAAGGCAATCCTTTTAGTTTATTTAGTTGATGGTATTCAACTCCGGGTAATCTGTCGCGCAGGTAACTGGCAAATTGCCCCAGGTTCAGTTCACAAACAATTATTTTTTTGAAATTTTTGAAAACCTCAGCCGTATTTTTCGGCAGCGGTTTAATGTAATTAAAATGTGCCAGGCTCACATTTTTGCCTTCTTTTCTGAGTTCTCTTACCGCGCTGATGAGGTGCCCGTAAGTGCCCCCCCAGCCAACAACCAGCACGTCGCCATCTTCGTCGCCGCAAATTTCAATATCGGGAACAAGGTCCACAGTTCGCTGAACTTTCTCTTCCCTGATTTCTGTATTTTTATGGTGGTTTTCCGGATCGTGACTTACGGTACCGGAAATGTTTTTCTCGAGGCCGCCAATGCGGTGTTCAAAACCAGGCATTCCGGGGAAAGCCCATTCGCGGGCCAGTATTTTTTCGTCTCGCTGGTAAGCTTTAAAAGAGGCTGCATCTTTTGCAATGCGTGGCGTAATGGAAGGTAATTCCCCCATGTCGGGAATGCGCCAGGGCTCACTGCCATTTCCTAAAAACCCATCGGTGAGTAAAATTACCGGCACCATGCGTTCCAGAGCAATTTTTGCCGCTTTGTATGCATAAAAAAAGCAGTCGGACGGTGTGCTGGCGGCCAGCACAACCACAGGGCTTTCGCCGTTGCGGCCATAGAGGGCCTGCAATAAATCCGATTGCTCTGTTTTTGTGGGTAGTCCGGTTGAAGGACCTCCACGCTGAACGTTAACAATGACTATCGGAAGTTCGGCCATCACGGCCAGGCCAATGGCTTCAGATTTTAATGCCAGCCCCGGGCCCGATGTAGATGTAACGGCCAAATCACCGGCAAATGCAGCTCCTAATGCTGAGGAAATTCCGGCGATTTCGTCTTCAGCCTGAAAAGTTTTCACACCCAGGTCTTTTCTTTCTGATAAATAAGAAAGAATTTCGGTGGCCGGAGTAATAGGGTATGAACCCAAAAACAATTCCCGTCCTGCTTTTTCAGCAGCGGCAATGAAACCCCAGGCAGTGGCCTGATTCCCGCTAATATTTCGGTAGGTTCCGTTTTCAATGTCAGCAGAATGAACCATATAGGTTGGTGTCTGATGTTGCAGGTTCATTCCGTAATTATAACCACTGTGCAGTACTTTAATATTGGCATCTACTACAACAGGTTTTTTGGCAAACTTGTTCCTTATAAATTCTTCGATGTAATCAAGCGGACGATTAAACATCCAGCACACCAAACCCAGGGCAAACATATTTTTGCTGCGTAAAACACTTTTGTTATCAAGACCAAAATCTTTCAGACTTTCACGGGTAAGGGTCGAAACCGGAACTGCAATTTTCCGAAAATCAAGCAAGTTGCTTTCTGTAAAAGGATCGTCGGTTACATAACCAGCCTTTTGCAAATTTTTTTCAGTAAAGGAATCGGAATCGTAAATAATGGTTCCACCCGGATTCATGAATCGTGCATTGGCTTTAATGGCAGCAGGGTTCATTGCAACAAGCACATGGGCAAAATCGCCCGGTGTGGTAATTTGTTTGTGCCCAAACTGTACCTGAAATCCAGATACTCCTCCAACAGTTCCCTGCGGAGCTCTGATCTCAGAAGGGTAGTCGGGGAAAGTAGAGATGTCGTTTCCAATCAACGCAGTGGCATCCGAGAACAATGTCCCGGTCAACTGCATCCCATCTCCCGAATCTCCGGAGAACCGGATGGCCACTTCTTCCAGCTCAATCACTTTGGCATCTTTCATTTATAATGATTTTTGGTTATTCATCTATAATTCAAAAGAAAAACGACTCTAAAATTAATCATTCATAATTTCAGAATCGGTTCCATCTTTTATTGGTATTTTATATGCTAACAAAAATAATCATTATTTAACAAGTTTTTAATAACATATCTGATTATTTAGTGGTTTTAATATATTTGGAATCAATTTAAATATTCAAAAAAATGGCTTTTATAAGAACCCTGAATAGAAAAACACCAAAATTTGGCAAAAACTGCTTTCTCGCCGAAACGGCCACTTTAATTGGAGATGTGGAATTAGGTGATAATTGCAGTGTTTGGTTTAATGCCGTTTTACGGGGCGATGTTCATTTCATTAAAATAGGAAACAATACCAATATTCAGGATAACGCGGTTATACATGCTACTTTTCAAAAATCGCCTACCAATATTGGCAATAATGTAACCATTGCCCATGGTGCCATTGTTCATGGCTGTACACTTCATAACAATGTGATGGTGGGTATGAACGCAGTGGTCCTTGATGATGCCGTGGTGGAAAGCAACTCCATAATTGCTGCCGGTTCGGTGGTCACAAAAGGAACGGTGGTTAAAAGCGGAAGTGTGTATGCCGGGATACCGGCAAAAAAAATAAAGGAAATCAGTCCCGAATTGCTCGACGGTGAAATTAAACGCATTGCAGCTTCTTATGGCGAATACGCTTCGTGGTACAAGTAGGTTAAACGTTGTATGGTCACATTTCTTTTGAAAATATCCGCTAAGCGGGCATTTTCTTTTTAAAAAATTTAGAAACTTTTTTGCTTTTTATTTTCATTTATCTAAAAGTTTTCTTTCTTTCGTAATCGAAATAAAAAACAATAAAAATCAAAAATAAAAATCTCGTTCAAATGAAACCAACATTACTTATACTTGCAGCAGGCATGGGAAGCCGCTTTGGCGGGTTAAAACAGGTTGAACCGGTGGGCCCCAATGGCGAAGCAATTATTGATTATTCCATTTACGATGCAATAAAAGCCGGGTTTGGCAAAGTAGTTTTTGTTATTCGCGAAAGTTTTGCCGATGCATTTAAAGAAAAATTCGATCCCAAACTGAAGGGAAAAGTGGAGGTTGAGTACGTTTATCAGGAGCTGGAAAACCTGCCCGAAGGATTTACTGTACCCGATGGACGGGAAAAACCTTGGGGAACTGCCCATGCCATTCTGGTTACAAAAAATGTGATTAAAGAGCCGTTTTGTGCCCTTAATGCCGATGACTTCTACGGATTTAATGCCTACAAGGTAATGGCAGAGTTTCTCACAACGTCGGAAAATCCAACTGAATACTCCATGGTGGGATATAAACTGAAGCATACGTTGTCGGATTATGGTTCGGTTTCGCGCGGAATTTGCCAGGTGGACGAAAATGACTTTTTACAGAAAATTGTAGAAACAACCAAAATTTTTAAAAAGGAAAACAAGGCTGTTTCTGTTGAACCCGACGGTAGCGAAAAAGAGTTAACCGGAGAGGAAAGTGCTTCGATGAATATCTGGGGGTTCAAGCCTTCGGTTTTTTCTGTTCTGGAAGAAAAATTCATTGAATTTCTGGAAGAAAAAGGGAGGGAGCTGAAATCGGAAATTTATATTCCATCTGTAGTGTTTGAAATGATTCGGGATAAAAAGGCTACAGTGAAAGTTTTGAAAGCAGATTCTCCCTGGTTTGGAGTTACCTACAAGGAAGATAAACCACGGGTGGTTGCCCGTTTGAAAAAGCTCATTGAAGCGGGTGATTACCCCGAAAAATTGTTTTAAAAAAGTGAAATGAATACAGATTTAAAAGAAATTGCCCGGCAGTTCAGGCTGGAAGGAAATGTAGAAGAAGTTGTTCCGCTTGGCGAAGGTT
>Ga0209614_1001249_pt1 | contig 19587 bp, 19 predicted proteins | sample BlaSprsedimmetaG_FD_185484 | JGI IMG/M metagenome (GOLD analysis project Ga0209614, IMG submission 185484) | Hot spring sediment bacterial and archeal communities from California, USA to study Microbial Dark Matter (Phase II) - Blank Spring... ... | reverse complement strand
TGGCGGGGCTTCGGGGTGTGGCGCTGGCGCTGGTCAGCATGGCTGTCCAGACGGTCTCGGTGATGGCAGGAGTGCTGGTCCTGTTCCTGCTGTCGCGGGCCGGCGCGGGCGCCGGAAGGAGAGGCTTCTTCTCGTGTGCGACGGGTAGGGTTGTTCTCGTGGGGGTTGTGACTATTGCATCGGTGGTGTCGGGCGTCTTTGCACGGATCGTTCTGCCGGCGCTGACCGCAAGACTCCTGGGCCCCGAGGGGTACGGGCGGATGGCGATGAGTCTGGCGTACGTGAGGTTTGCGTGGCCGGTTCTTATACCGATTGTCCTGGCTGTGATCCTGATCGCCCTGCCGCGGCAGAGGCGCGATTATGGGATGTGCAACGTGTAACACGGAGTCCATCAAGGCGCTGTGTGGTGTCGCCCTGGTCCGCGTGGGCAAGAAAGACACTTGCCCGCCCTACGGGCTTCGGATTCGTTTCGGATTTCGAGATTCGGGCGTGTGATTTACGCGGTGTGTCGGCGGCCGCGGCGCTGGTCCATGAGGAGGATCATGCGGTCGTATTTGTCCTTGGGCAGGTCGTTTTTGAGGACTTTGCGGACTTCGGACATGGGGGTGCGGGCGGTGGTGTGGGTGACGACGATGTGTTCGTTGTCGAGGCTTTCAATGAGGCGGACGAACTCGTTGATGTGCATGTGTCGTCCGGCCTCGGCGCGGCCGGCGTGGTCATCCTCGTAGAAGGTGCACTCGGCGATGAGGATCCTGCTGGTGCGGATGTAGTCCAGTTGCGAGAAATCGACGTACTGGGTGTCGCCAAGATACGTGACCAGAGGGATGTCGAGCCGGTAGTCGATCTCGACGCCCTGCTTCTTCAGCTCGACGATCTGCGGGCCGGTCAGGCCGTGGTACTGGTCCTTGAGCTTCTTGCGGCGCTCGATGAGGGTGAAGCCCACGGAGCCGCGGCTGTGTTTGGTGGGGAAGGCGCGGGCGAAGAGGTTGGGCTTGACGGCGTACTCATCGCCGGGCTCGACGCCGACGAGTTTGGCGGGGATCGAGTTGCCGTCGAGCCGGCCCCAGGCCTGGAGGATGTCGCGGATGGGCCCCAGCAGGTTCTTCGGGGCCAGCACGACGCCGGGGGCCATGCCGCAGAAGTTGCGGTGCGAGAGGTAATAGGCCAGGCCCGCGGCGTGGTCCATGTGGCCGTGGGTCAGCAGGACGTGGTTGACGGCGATGATCTGGTCGGGGGCCTTGCCGATGTCGAAGCAGACGTCGAGCTGGGGCATGGCGACGACGGTTTCTTCGCCGGCGACGGAATACCCGATGATCTCCAGACCGTCGATTTCCACCTGGGCCAGATAATGGCTGGGCATAAGACAACCCCGAAAGACCACGCGAGAAAGCCGTATCCTAGGGCGGGGCCGGGGGGCTGTCAATCTGTTTCTCCGGATGCCTGCCTGCGCATGCATGACAGAGTCGTTGCCGGGGCATGCAGGCATGACAGAGTCGTGGCCCGCGTGCGTGTGCGTCATGCGGTTGTGATCGGGGGGCCTGGGTTTAAGGTGTTGGGGCTCCGGCTTCGCGTTTTGGGCTTCTGCCGCGATAGTATACATCAGGGTCATGTTAGTGTATTATGTATTCCATGCCTGACCGACGGAGACATCGCGGGCCGCATCCTCGGGATGAGGCGCTGTTCGCCGCGGAGATGATTGCCCGGCTTCGGGCGGCGCTGGCGGATTACTGCCTGCTGCTGAGCAAGAGGTATGCCGAGGGCAGCGCACTGAAGCTCGTAGGGGACCATTTTGGTCTTATACAAAGACAGCGGGTGGCGGTGATGCGGTGCGCGTGTTCGGATGCGCAGGCGGCGCAGAGGGCGGCCCGGCGTATCGAGGTCGCCGGTGTGGCCGGCGGCGAGGTGGATATCGACGGGTATAATCTGTTGATTACGCTGGAGGCGGCGCTGAGCGGTGGGTTGCTGCTGGCCGGGCGGGATGGGTGCCTGCGCGACCTGGCGTCGATCCACGGGACGTACCGCCGGGTGGCCGAGACGCTGCCGGCAATCCGACTGGCGGGGGTGTATCTGAGCGAATTGGGCCCGGCGCGGGTGCGGTGGCTGCTGGACAGCCCCGTATCCAACAGCGGTCGGCTCAAGACGCTCCTGGGGCAGACGGCCCAGGAGCACGGCTGGCCGTGGACGGTCGAGCTGGCGAGGAGTCCGGATGGGGTTCTGGCGCGGTCGCGGGCGGTGGTGGCGACCACGGACAGCGCGGTGCTGGACCGGTGCGGCCGCTGGATGCCGCTGGCTGGGGCGATTGTCCAGCAGCGGGTCCCGTCGGCATGGATCATCGACCTGTCGGCGGCATAGGACGGCCGGGCGCCGGGAGCGGTCGGCGGGGTCAGATTGGGTTTGTTTTGCGGAATCGGGGGCATGGGCGAGGAGATTGGGTTTGTTTTGCAGAAATGGGGCGCGGGCGGGCAAATTGGGTTTGTTTTGCAGAAATGGGACGCGGGCGGGCGAATTGGGTTTGTTTTGCAGAATGGAACAAGGGAGGCGGGGTGGGAATTGGGTTTGTTTTGCGGAATCGGGGGTGTGTGGGCGAGGAGATTGGGTTTGTTTTGCCAGATTCGGGGGGTGAGATTCGGGCGGGGTATTTGGAAAGCGTGGTTCGCATTCGACCGGGCGGTTCCGCTCGGCGGCGGCGGCCAGGCTCCGACGAGCCTGTGCGGGGCCCATTCTCGCCCGGCCCCCGATCCGAGCGACCCAGTCCTGCGTCCGTCCGTGACGGAAGCACAGACCCCCCAAAGGTCAGGAAGGTGGCATCTTTGAATGTAAGGAACCCCCAGAAGAACAGCCCGATATTCCTCCAATTGATCTGCACGCCAATAGATTGCCTTGTTTGACATTTCCTCGATCTGGTGGGTCTTTGGGGGCCTCTCATACGGCGGTCTCGCTATTCTCAGGGGGGTATTATACCCGATGGAGGGCGGTTTTTCAAGGGCTACACCGCTGTTCGGCGGCCGGTAGGGGATTGTGGGTAGGCGGAGCTTAGTGATTCGGGCGCATTTATCGGACGCAAGGCCGGTGCAGAGGTCAAAAATCGCCTCACAAACCGCATAATCGCCCCATGTCGCTGATTCGCCGGCCCTCGATAGCCGAAACAACCGGCGGTACGACCATCTACAGAAGGCAGGGTACAAGATATGGCTAAAGGCAAAAATGTGCTGACGACGGGCGATGTTGCAAAGATATGCAATGTTGCGCCGAGAACGGTTTCCAAGTGGTTCGACAACGGGCAGCTCAAGGGCTACCGGATTCCGGGCAGCAAGGACCGGCGGATTCCCATCGGGGAACTCGTGCGGTTCATGAAGGCGCACGACATGCCCACCCACACGCTGGCGGTGGGCAAGTTGCGGGTGCTGGTTGTCGACAGCGATCCGGGCGACGCGGCGAACCTGGTGAGCGTCATCGCGTCGAAGGCGGACTACGAGATACGGACGGTGGATAACGACTTCGAGGCGGGTATCTGCGCCGGCAAGTTCGCCCCGCACGTGATTGTGATCAATCTGTTCGCTCAGGGCATCGACGCGGCCGAGATCTGCAGGACCATCCGCGAGACCGAGGAGCTGGAGACGGTCAAGATCATCGCGCTGGCCAGGGGCCTGAGCGAGTCCGAAGGCGAGATGCTCCTGCGGCAGGGATACGACGCCTGCGTCCGGGACAGCGCCGATCTGGTGCGCAAGATCGAGGAGACCACCGCCATCATTTACTGAGCCGCCGGCGACGGCACGACGAGACATCCTCCTTGACAGCCCGCCAACGCAAGAGGCCGGTCACAGTGACCGGCCTTTTTCATTCCTCGCCCGGCCGGCTATCCGAGCGACCGGGCCCCGCATCCGCATCTCGCATCTCCGCTCCCCGCACCCGGACAACGAATCATGCCCCAAATGTCTCGCGCTCGATCTGTCCCAGGTAGAAGCGGCCGTCGTTTCGCATAAAGGCGAGGATGGCGTCGAGCTGCTGGTCGAGGAATACGCCGTCCGTGGCGACGACGGCGATGCCGAGGACGGCGTGGTTCTTGCGGTCATGGTCCTCGATCTCCGCCACCGAGACGTTGAACCGGCTCTGCAAGCGGCCCTTGACCCCCTTGACGATGCTCCGCTTGCCCTTGAGCGAGTCAATCCCGTGCATCACCATGCCAACTCTCAGTACGCCGACAATCATAGCTCGAACCTTTGTATGTCATGCCCGCGCAGGCGGGCATCCAAAAGGGGTCCGGTACATCTTCCGCTAAGGCCCGTGGGAGATCCGCATGCCTGCATCCCGCGGAAAACGGACTGGACCCCTTCAATTCGCTGTGGAGCCGTCTAATTCCGGAGAAAATTGGCGGCTCACGAGAATCTGTGCATTGATACACGGATCAGAGGTGCGTTTGTCGCTTTGCGGGCTTCCAGCAGCAGAGGCAAAGGGCCCTGTGATCTGGGCCCCTCGCTGCCGTTTAGCCACCGGACGCGGCGCTCGGGTTGCACGCCTGCGGAGCCCTATTTTCCGATCCGGCAAGGCGTTATGTTAATGGCTGGGTCAAGTGTATACAAGACCAATGTTGCCACCGGCAGGCGTGATTCCAAGTCGTAAGGGTCTTTCGCCACAAGCATGTACACGATTATAGAGCTTCCGCCTTGCAGAGGCAACACAGCGTGGCCTCGTGGGAAATTGGAGAATCGCCGGGGTAGCGGGTTGCGGCGGGTGTTGGGGGTTTGGTAGTCTGGGATGGCCTTATGGCGGGCCCGGCGACCCGGGACCAACGGCTGCCTCAGTGCCTTGACGTCTTGGCGCCTCAGTGCTTCGGTGCCTGGCCGTGGGCGATAACTGTAACTCGTGTAGTGAAAGGGTGTACTGATGAAGCGACTTGGACTGAAGATTCTCGTACTGGCGGTAATGCTCCTGGCGGGGTCGTTGGCCTCGGCCGATAAGATCAACTTCCCCGACATCCCCGGCTACAAGACGCTCAAGTGCGATTTCCACATGCACACGGTCTTCTCCGATGGGGCGGTCTGGCCGACGGTGCGGGTCGATGAGGCCGTCCGCGAGGGCCTCGACGCCATCTCCATCACCGACCACATCGAGTATCAGCCCAAGAAGGCGGACATCCCCACCAACCACAACCGCCCGTATGAAATCGCCAAAGAGCCCGCCGCCAAGGCCGGCCTGGTCCTGATCAAGGGCGCCGAGATCACCCGCGACACTCCGCCGGGCCACTTCAACGCGCTGTTCCTCAACGACTGCGCCCTGCTCGATACGAAGGAGTTCCTCGACGCCATGAAGGCCGCCAACGACCAGGGGGCCTTCGTCTTCTGGAACCACCCGGACTGGAAGCCCGACAAGAAGGGCTGGTTCGAGGTCCACGACACGCTTTACAACCATAAGCTCTTCCAGGGCATTGAGGTCTGCAACGGCGGCGGCTACCACCTCAACGGGCATATCTGGGGTCTCGAGAAGAACCTCACCTTGATGGCCAATTCCGACATCCACGCCCCGTCCCTGATCCGCAAGACCACGCCCGAGGAGCACCGGACCCTCACGCTGGTCTTCGCCAAGGAGAAGTCCGTCGAGGCCATCAAGGAGGCCCTGTTCGCCGGGCGCACGGCCGTCTGGTTCAAGAACCAACTCATCGCCAAACCGGACTACGCCGAGGCCCTGTTCAAGGCCGCCGTCCGTATTGAGTCCGCCGAGCGCCGTGGGCAGATGGTCAGGGTTGAGATCGCCAACAAGTGCGACCTCAATATCGACCTGGCCCGAACCGGCGACCTCGGCCCGGAGAAGCTCATCGTGCCGGCGATGGATACGACCATCATCCGCGTTCGGGTGGCCCGCGATGTCGACACGGTGGAGCTGGCCTACAACGCCGTCAATATCCTCATCGGCCCGGAGAAACCGCTGCCCATTCGCCTGACGGCATCCGTTGAGTGAGGCGACGGCGGCTCAGGGCCGCGGGCCGGGTCGGTCCGCCGGCCCCATCATCCGCGCCATCACCCGGGGCAGGCCCGTTTCTTCGGCCGGGTCCGTCTCTTGCGCGTGTTGGACCAGCGCCTCGACGGTTATGGCCGCCAGGGTGTTGGCGATCAATTCGGCGTCCTCGGCTTGCTTGGCCTGCATCGAGATGGTGATGCGGCTTTCATACCGGTGCGGCGTGGCCCGGCACCACCTGGACAGGTCCTCCAGGGCCGAGTCCGAGCCCTGAGCCGCGAGCCAGGCGGTGGCGCGGATTTCCGGGCGTTCGAGCAGCATCCGGTATGTCCGCCGGCTGGATATCCATGTTGCCACCGACAGACGATCCAGGTATTCCAGGTCTTTGGGGAGCATGCCCCTGGCGCCGGGGCCGCTCGTCCGGTCGTTGGGATCCGACAGGACCTCCAGATGCACCTCCGCGGTGTAACGGGGGCGATTGAGGCCTCGCAAGACGACCACGGCGGCGCATAGTATCAGCACCCCCAGGATGACCCACCGCACCTTGCCCTTGCTCTTCATGCCCGGGACCCTCACATTCACTCGTAATACCCTGGCCGATCATGCTGTCCACACAGCTACCTCCACTTGGGATTCTAGCACCCGCGGCGCCGGGAGTCAACCGGCTTCTCACAACAGGTGAAGCAAATCGCAAAAGGGCCGTATCTCCCTCCTGTCCGCGGCGGATGAAGTGCTCGGAACGCGCGAGGCTATTCCATGGCGCCGTTTTCGAGGAGCATCTGGGCGATGGCATCTCGGCCCTTGGCGCGGGCCCACATCAGAGGCGTCGTTGAACGGTTCGTCCGGATGTTGACGTCGGCGCCGCGGAGGACCAGATACTGGGCGATATCCTGGTGTCCGAGGATGACCGCCAGCAGCAGTGGGGTCCAGTCGGCCGTGTTCTTCACATCGACTTGCGCCCCTCTATCGACCAGGAGTTCCAAGGTCCGGCGATTGCCAGCGTCGCAGGCGACATGCAGGGGGGTATCGCCGATGTCGTTGCGGGCGTTGACGTCGGCTCCGCGGGTGATGAGCATGTCGGCGACCTGATCGAGGTTCCGCGCTGCGCAAATGTGCAGGGCGGTGTCGCCGCCCTTGTTCTTGACGTTGGGGTTGGCGCCGCGGGCGGTCAGCATTTCGACCATGCCCACGTGTCCGGCCGCGGCCGCGACATGGAGCGGCGAAAGACCCAGCGTCGTTCGGGCATTGATATCGGCCTTTCGGCTCAGCAGAAACTCGGCCATCTCCGCCTGGCCCCGCGAGGCCGCCACGTGCAGAGGCGTGACCGCCGAGCCGTTGTGGGCGTCCACGACGCTGCCAGCGGCCAGCAGTTCCCGGGCCACCTCCGTATGGCCCCCGAACGCCGCATAATGGAGCGGCATGAGTCTGGTCTGCTCGTTGATCTGCATCACGTCGCTGCCTGCGCGGATGTGCTTCTGGACCGCTGCCAGATCGCCCTCGGCGGCGGCCCGGAACAGTGTTTTCTCCGACAACGCGGACATGTCCTTGTCGGTCAGCAGCCCTGTCCGCGGTGCGGTCTTGATTGCATTATTGGACGTCGAGGGGTTGTCCTCGCATCCCAGGAGACCCAGAAACGGCATGGAAAGCAAACAAATCAGCCAGAGACTTCTCACGTCTGCTCGCCTCCAAGAACCCCGCGTATTAGAAAGAAGGGGGTTTCTCGCGGGAAAAACCCCCTTCGTATCACACAGATTATGGCCCCGGGCACCCCAGAAGCCTAGACTCGGTACTGTAGCGTTCTGAGGCCGGCTTGTCAAGAGATTTGTAGGAAATCCTATAATCATTGCAATTACAGCCTCGAGAATCCACTGTTGGCGGCGTTGCGGGGCGGTCCGGTCGGGGCGTTGCGTTTATTTCGGCAGGTTCCGGTCGTGCCTTAAGTAACGACTGGGCGTTTTGTGCCGCCGGGGAGCCCACGGCACTGCGGCCCCGCCAAAAACAGGGAAAAGTCCTATATTCTACTTGACATTTCCCGGCAGACGCCTATGCTGGCCGACGGCCTTGACGGGCAGGCGTCTATGGGCTCGATGCCTTGTCATATGCGTCTGCGGCGTTGTAAGGCCAAATGGCCGGACGACCCGGATGCCGTATGAGGCGGCTCGGGTTTCCGGTGTACAGGATGTGAGCGCCCGCTGAGGATGTTCACGGAGGAGGCGACCGTCTTATGCGAGGGCAGTTATCGCACGGACGCAGTTGCGGGGCCGAGCTGGCAAGGTCGGCCGTCAGAGTGCTGGTTGTCTGCGCCGTTACGGCCCAGTGTGCGGCCATGCCGACCCGATGGGCGGTCTTTGGCGGCCTGCGATTGGAGATATGGGAGCCGGAGGGCCCCGGCCGGTGGCCTGACATCGTGGACGTGGCCGGCGGTCCCGACGGACTGATCTTCGTGGGCTTCGATTCGGAGACGCCCCATCCCGTCGTGCTGTGGGGCAAGAGCTTCCAGTTGAATCCGTCGACGGAACTGACCCGGGAGTTACTTGATGGGTGCGGCTTCTGGCGCGATTGCGGCGCCCCCAGTTCGCCCGGCCCGGCCGGGCACTGGGGCATGGGGATATGTGAGCCCTGCATGTATACCGGCGGCCGCCAGGCTGCAGTCGGCATGACAGACCCCGGCGACTGGGCCGTGTTCGTGGGGTGCTGCTCCATCCGCGGCGATCTCTGGGGGCACGACAAAGACACCGCCGACCCATCCGGTGGCCTGCCGCGGCTGATGGAGCCGGACACGGTCGGCCCCGTTATCATGCCCGATATCATGGGACTGTATCCGGCGATCTCCGTCAGCCACTGAGCCGCACGGCATCCACCGGCCGGCCCGCGGGTCCAACCTGACGCCTGTTGTCTTCGAGGGCGGCCAGCTTATCAGCTGGGGTCGGGATTTCATGACCCAGAAGACGGGCATGTCCCATAAGACTCCATTTGCTGTCCACCGGTGGGTTTATCGACCGAAGGCAGCCTTCAAAAGCTGCGTAAAGCGCGGCTTTTTGCTTGCCATTTCCCTACATAGATTGTATAGTATAGGTGTATGGCACGGAGGCACAGGGCTTCATGGGGTCTGCGCAGAGTCCGAGAATCCTCGGCCTGAAGCGGGGCATTTCTTCGCAGACCGCCTTATCCTTGTGAAACGGTGTTGTATGTATTCATAGCGGTTCGTTCGCCGTGGCCGGGCGTGGGCCACCGATAGAATGCACGCCCGCGCGCCGCGGACGGGTTGCGGTGATATTGATGTGTTGGCAGTGGCGCTGGAGGCGGGCGAGCCATGTTGTTGTTGGGTTTATATGTCCTATCGTTGTTTTTGAGCGGGATGATCTTCGTCATCCTGCTGGGTCGTGATGCGTGGATCATCAAGGGGCTTCGCCGCGATGAGGCAACGGCCATCGTTGTGGCGTGCCTCCTGCTGGTGACGGGTCTGGCACTGTCCGCCGGCTTGCGCACGTTGCTTTCGAAGATTCCACATGCCCTGGCCAAGACTCTAACTTCGGTGCCTCAGTGGTCCCCGGACGTCATGCCGGCCGCGGCGGAGACGCCGTTGGCCGACGCCACGGGGTGGTTCCTGGGCTTGTGCGCGCCGGTGCTGGCGAGTCTCCTGCTCTACGGCCTCTACCACGTGGGCCTCTGGGTCGTTCGCTGTCTGTCATCCAACGAGATCGACGAGGCTGTCGCTATAAAATCGAATCGACAATAAACTTCGCCCCGACGAAGATATCCACCGCCAGGGCCGCCCCCAGCACGGCCGTTCGCAGCCACGCCAGCCGCAGGCCCGCCGCGGCCACCGCAAAGACGCATCCCGCCGCCACCGCTCCCATCAGGAACATCCGCGCGGTGGCCACCAGGAGCCTCGCGTAGCCCGACCCAAGCCCCAGGATTACCTGGAAGTACCTGGCCGCCATCAGCAGCGCCGCAATAGCCAGCACCGCCTCGACGGCCGTCGCCGTCAGTAGCCACTTCTGATCCTTGTTCCCGGCCAGAACCAGCCCCGACAGCCCCTCCCCGGCCATCACCGAGCAGCACAACACCGGAAAGACCAGCCAGATCGTGGGGCTGATCCCATAGAGGCTGGGCCAGGCGGCCAGTGCGGCGCCGGCGGCGAAGATCACAAGAATCCCCAGCCGGCGGGCCTTGAGCGTCATCACCAGCCCCAGCACGATGGCCGCGACAGGCACATGATAGAAACCCAGCAGGCTGCCCGTCCGCTTGACCATCACCAGCGGCGCCGCCAGGGCCGCCAGGTCTTCGGCTCGCACCTGTGTGGAGATAGGCATGGCGAACAGCCGCCAGTGAACGCCCATCCGGAAGAACAGGACAATCGCCGCGGCCGGCAACAGGCACAGCACCGCCCCCACGAGCGGGCGGTCGCGTCCGTATCGGCTCGCCGGCAGCAGCAACCATGCCGTTGACGCCGCTAGCAGGCCCGCCGTCGGGTGGAACCTCGCCAGCCCCAGCACAAACGGCCCAAAACCGAAAACCGCCCCGGCCAACAGCGTCCCCGACAGACAACACACCCATCGCCGGCTCAGCAGGAAGCAGCCCATCGCCGCGGCGGCGCTGTTAAACGGCAACAGATACCGCCATCGCGTGAATTCGCCCAGATAGGGCCGATAGAGGTAGACCGCGAAGGCCGCGTACATGCATGCCGCCGCTGTGATGTGCAGCCAACGGATTGTCCGTGGGTTGGTCTTGACCATCGATACGGGCTCGGCGGACGGCCGTGCGGAGGCCGACCGATCAAGTCATTCCGTGCATTCTCGGCGATACACCCAGGTCGGCGAGCCGCTACTTGAGGATGACCTTCCGCATGCCCGATGCAATGGTCCCGATCCGGTAGACGTTCTCGCCGTAGCGGGCCAGCTTGGCGGCGATGGAGTCGGCGAAGTCCTCGGCCACGACCAGCACGTATCCGATGCCCATATTGAACACGCGGTACATCTCGGCCTCCTCGACCGGCCCGGCCCGCTGGAGGAACTTGAAGACCTTGAGCACGGGCCAACTGCCCTTGCGGATCACCGCGTTGCAGTGCTTGGGCAACACCCGCGGGATATTGCCCACCAGCCCGCCGCCGGTGATATGGGCCATCGCGTGGACGACCTGTTTGACCTTGTACTGGGCGAGCAGCCGCACGATCGAGGGAACGTAAATCCTCGTTGGCTCCAGGAGCACATCGGCGAGCATCGCCCCGTCGAGTTCCTCGATGCGGTCGGTCAGCTTCAGGCGGAGCTTCTTGAAGCAGATGTTCCGCACGAGTGTGTAGCCGTTGCTGTGCAGGCCGCTGGAGCCCAGGCCCAAGATCACATCGCCCGGCCGCACGTTGGTGCCGTTGATAATGCGTTTGCGCTCGACAACGCCGACGGCGAAGCCCGCCATGTCGAAATCGCCCTCGGCGTAGGTGTCGGGCATTTCCGCCGTTTCGCCGCCGAGCAGGGCGCAATCGGCCATTTTACACCCGGCCGCGACGCCTTTGACCATATCCACCGTCTCGGCCGGCGTGAGCTTGTGCACGCCCAGATAATCCAGGAAGAACAGCGGCTCGGCCCCGTTGACGAGCATGTCGTTGACGCTCATCGCCACCAGGTCGATGCCGACCGTGTCGTAACGCCGCACCTGGGCCGCCAACTGGACCTTGCTGCCCACGCCGTCCGTGCAGGCCACCAGAACCGGCTCGCGGTAGTTCTTCTTGAAGAGCTTCTCGTCATAGTCCAGGCGGAACAGCCCCGCGAACCCATTGACCGTGGGCATCACCCTAGGCCCATAGGTCCCGGCCACGTGCGACTGAATCTGCCGGACCATCTCATCCCCGGCGTCGATATCCACGCCGGCTTCTTTGTATGTTGCGTACTTAGTCATCTGCCGCTGAAAACCCAAAACGCCAAGCTGAAATCCCAAAACCACAACCTGAAACTCAAAGCTGCCGCTTGCCTTTCATGGTCAAAATACTCGAACCGAGAATGTTCGCAAGCTCTTTTGTCTCTCGCAGAAGTCCCTCCAGCTCGGAGCTCTCTATCCCCTTGGCATCCCGCAGAAAGCCGAGCCAGTACAGACTCTCATTCGCTGATTTCAACGCATGGGTGAAGTAATTTGCGAAATCCCGCTTCGATCCCGAGCCTTTCGCCTCTACGATATTGGCGCCGACGGATGTTCCGGCCCTGAGTAGCTGCTTTGCGATGACCTGTGACGACGTGTCCTTCGGGAGATTGTCCAGGAATCCAATGAGTCGGATGGAGTATCGGTAGGCCCTGTGCCGCAGTTCGGTTTTGCGTTCTGGGTTGTGGCTCTGCATTTTGGTCTTTCCGTTTTTCGTTACCACCCTGGTATGCGTGTCCATCGTCTCTCGTCCCTTGTCCTTCGGCGTCAGTCTTCCCCTCCGTCGTCGAACATCGTCATCTGATGGTGCTCCATGGCGAACTTGTTGACGACGTTGGCGATGGGAATGCGGTACTGGCCGGACCAGCACGCGGTGCAGTAGTGGTCGGGCGGCAGGGCGGCGCAAGCCAGCATCCCCTCCAGCGACACGTATCCGACACTGTCGACCTCCAGGAAATCGCGGATCTCCCCGAGTGTCCGTTCGTTGGCGAGCAATTCGTCCTTCGTGGGGAAATCCACTCCGTAGAAGCAGGGGAACCGGATGGGCGGGCAACTGACCCGCATGTGAATCTCCCTGGCGCCGGCCTTGCGGACGGCGCGGATCTTGCCCCGGGTGGTTGTGCCGCGGACGATGGAGTCATCGACCACGACGACCCGCTTGCCGCGGACCGTGTCGGGGATGACCGCGAGCTTGAGCTTGACCTCCAGTTCGCGGACCCGCTGCTCGGGTGAGATGAACGTCCGGCCGACATAGTGGCTGCGGACTAGGCCCATATCGAACGGGATGCCGCTCTCCTCGGCGTATCCGATGGCGGCCGAGGTGCCCGAGTCCGGCACGGGAATCACCACGTCCGCCTCGACCAGGTGCTCGCGGGCAAGCTGTCGGCCGACCTTCTTGCGCAATTCGTGCACGTTCTCGCCGAAGATGTATGAGTTCTGCTTGGCGAAGTAGATGTGTTCGAAGATGCAGTGGGCCGGGGTGATGGTTCCGGGCGTTACAAAGAAACGGCTGGAAATGCCTTTTCTGCCGAGGGTTACGATCTCTCCCGGCTCAACCTCGCGGATGAACTCGGCGTCGATGGCGTCCAGGGCACAGGTCTCGCTGGCGACCACGGGGGCTCCGGCGTCGGTCTGGCCGATGACGAGAGGGCGGATGCCGTAGGGGTCGCGGGCGGCCTCGATCCGGTCGGCGAAGAGAAACAGCAGCGAATACGCCCCCTGGAGGTGGTTGAGGACGTGGCCGAGCGGGTCGGGCTTGGCCACGTGGGTGGGTTTGGCCAGCAAGTGGGTGATAATTTCGGTGTCGCTGGTGGATTTGAAGATGCTGCCGTAGGCCTCGTACTCATCCCGCAGCAGGCCGGCGTTGATGAGGTTGCCGTTGTGGGCGACAGCCACCTGCCCCCGTGAGTACTCGCACATCAGCGGCTGGGTGTTGCAGGAGCGGCTGGCCCCGGTGGTCGAGTACCGCACATGGCCGATGGCGATGGGGTTCTTGAGCTTGGTCATGGCCCCGGAGCCCGTCCGGAAAACCCGGCGCACGGTTCCCATGCCGGTATAGCACCGCAGGTCCTCGCCGTCGCTGGAGGCAATGCCGGCCGACTCCTGGCCCCGATGCTGAAGGGCGTGCAGCCCGAGATACGTTTTTTCCACTGCTTGCGGATCGCCGTAAATTCCGAAAAGACCGCAATACTCTTTCTTCTCGCCGATAGGCTCAGACATACGCCGGATTCTCGTCCAACTGCCTTGTGGATGGGTGTTACGTCGGCCGGACCCCATTGCGGTTGCCGCCACCGTTATCAGCACCGCCGACCCAAAACTCTAGTCTACCGGCCCATAGGCCCCACGTCAACCCCTTGTTGGGCCGGCCACCGGCAGCCGAGGTATGGCGGCTCATGCCGGCTTGCGATGGGTGAGCGAGCATGGACCCGCTGGGGTGATAACCCTGAAGTCTGGAGCTTGACGCCCGCGGTTCAGTCCTGATGGGGATACATGAAGTGGGGCATCCGCTGGATTTTGCCGTCCCGATTGACGCAGGCCAGGACACTGGCGGCCTCGACCAGCAGCAGCCCGTTGGCCGCCCGCACCAGCCGATACGCATGTTCGACCTTCGCGGCCGTGACGTTGACGCACTGGGTCGTCAGCAGCAGCTTCTCATCGTACAGGGCCGGCCGGCGATACTTGATGCAAAGCTCCGCCACGACGAAGAAAGTCCCCGCCGCCTCCAGGTCGCGATAGGCCAGGCCGTTGGCCCGCAGCAGCTCAGTGCGGCCCATCTCCAGCCAGACGGGGTATACACTGTGATGGACCACGCCGCCGCGGTCGGTCTCGGCGTACCGCGGGATGATCTCAATCGTATGCTCGGTTATCTTCGTACAGTCCGGACATTCCATAGGGCCGATCAGCATACCGATCCGGCAGCGTATTGCAAGCGCCGCGACGGCCCCCAACTGAAAACTGAAAGCCCGAAACGCAAAGCCACAACTGAAAAGCCAAAGCCGGGCCCGGCGACGCACGCGGGGCACACCGAGGTTCGTGGAACGCCCATAGCCGTTTGGGGGTTGCCGTTTTGGCTTTTCCGTTTTTGTGGCCCGGGCGTCGTCCCGGCCCGTGCATTGTGCCTTATGTTCCCATCCAGTGCTTCTCGATCTCCTCCAGTGTCTTACCCTTGGTTTCCGGGACGAACCGCCACATGAACGCCAGCAGGACTACGCAGAACGCCGCATACACCCAGAACGGCAGCGCATGATGGAAGTGCCGGACCAGCCACGGGTTCTCATCCATCATGGGGAACGTCTGCGAGACGATGTAATTCGCCACCCACAGGCACACCGTCGAAATGGCCATCGCCCTTCCGCGAATCCGCGTGGGGAATATCTCCGAGAGGATCACCCACGTTACCGGTCCGACCGACAGCGCGAAACATGCGATGTACCCCAGGATAAACAGCAGCAGCCACACCTCCGTCCGCCCGACATACGCCGCCGCCCCCATTGCAAACAGCGACACGCCCATCCCCGCGGCCCCGATCAGCATCAGCGGCTTGCGGCCGAGACGGTCCACCGTCCAGATCGCCACCACGGTGAACGACAGGTTCACCGCCCCGACGACGATATTCTGCAGCAGCGCCGCATTCGTCCGCGAACCCATCTGCTTGAAGATCTCCGTTCCGAAGTACAGGAACACATTGATCCCCGTGACCTGCTGGAGGACCGCCAGCACCACGCCGATGACCAGGACGATCCGCATTCTCGGATGGAACAACTGCCGGATCGAGCCGGTCTCCAGGGAGATGGCCTCCTTGATCTCGGCCAGTTCCCGCGAGGCGTAGTCGGCGCCGTCCACCCTCGCCAGGATGCCGAGCGCCTCGTCGTATCGCCTCTGCTTGGCCAGCCACCGCGGACTTTCGGGCACGAAGAACAGCAACACCAGCAACAGCACGGCCGGCAAGGACTCCGAGCCGAACATCCACCGCCAGCCCACCTGATAGTTCCAGGTCTCATCGCCCTGCATCGCGATGAAGTAGTTGACGAAGTAGACCACCAGGAAACCCATCACGATGGCGAACTGATTGACCGACACCATCCGCCCGCGAATCCGCGCCGGGCTGATCTCGGCGATGTACATCGGCGACGAAATGGAAGCCGCCCCGACGCCTATGCCCCCGATGATCCGGTAGAGGATGAACGTCACGATGCTCCGCGGCACGGCCGTGCCGACGGCCGAGATCAGAAACAGCACGGCCGCCAGGATGAGCACCTTCTTGCGTCCGAAGCGGTCGCTCAGCGGCCCGGCGCCGGCGGCCCCCAGGGCACAGCCCAGCAGGGCGCAACCCGTCGCCCAGCCCTTCCACGTCGCATTCAGCGAGAACCTGGCCACCAGCGGTCCGATGGCCCCGTTGATGACCCCGGTGTCGTAGCCGAACAGCAGCCCCCCCAGCGCCGCCACCAGACACACCAGCATCACGTACCCCGTGCTGCCCCGGATCCCATCCGAATTGCCCATAACATCCCTTCCGTCAAGGCATACGCGCCGTTGCCGACCCCGCCATGCCGGGCGTGTGCTCGTGAAGGCCCAACACGCCGTTCGATTGGAGGCGCTTGCGGGAGCCCATTGTGGTGTTTCGACGGCCGCCTGTCCAGTTGGATCATCCTCCGCAAGTGGTCGTCCGATGCCACTCTGTCCCCCCGGCGCAGGCCGGGGTCCGGTCCATGTGGCGAGTAGGCGGGGTACCCCAAGTCGTACTGGATGCCTGCCTGCGCAGGCATGACAGAGTCGTCGCGAACGCATGTGGGTATGCCATCCGCTGTAGGCATTTGAGACCCGTGAATGCCCTACGCCCCAAAGTCGTCGTCATGGTGGATACGGACGTTGATTCGGACGTCGTCGGGCTCCTGCATCATGCGGTCGATGTGCCGCTGGGCGAGGTAGATTCTGACGGCCGTCCAGGCGCAGCCGCCGCCGGTGATGAAGAACGCCATCGCCGCCAGTAGTGCGAAGACCTCCGGCATCGCCAGGATCAGCACGCCGAAGCCGACCAGCAGCAGGCCCGTGATGAACATGCCCTTCGCAAAGCCCCGCGACGCCTGCGACACCATGTTGGAATAGAAGCCAAAGCCCATATCGCACCCGTGTTTTGCCGCCGAGACCGCAGCGCAGCTGTCGGCTGCAACCCAAACCCAACTCGACTGAAAACTCAAAACTCAAAACGTAAAACCAAAACCCAAAGCCCCAAAACCTGGCGCACATCACGCAGGCGAGCGGTTTTTGGGTTTTGAGCTATGGCTTTTCGCTTTGGTCTTTGCGTTTCGATCTTCACTTGCGCCCACGCTGTAACACGAGCCTATGCAGAATGAAGAACGGCGGGCCCCATTCCGGAGCCCGCCGTTGCGTCTGCGTTTAGTACATTCCGCCGCCGGGTCCGCCGGCCGGGGGTTCCTTCTTCTTCTCGGGGATTTCGCTGACGATCGCGTCGGTCGTCAGCAGCAGCGAGGCGATGGAGGCGCCGTTCTGCAGGGCCGCCCGCTCGACCTTCGTCGGCACGATCACGCCGAACTTGACCATATCGCCGTAGCGCTTGGCCAGGGCATCGTAACCGAAATTCTTCTCCTTGCTTTCCATAACCTTCTGGGCGACGATGGAGCCGTCGAGACCGGCGTTGTGGGCGATCTGCTTGATGGGCGCGATGACCGCCCGGCGGACGATGTCGATGCCGACCTTGACGTCGCCGTCGGCCTTGATCTTGTCCAGGGCCGGCAGGGCACGCAGCATGGCCACGCCGCCGCCGGGCAGGATGCCTTCCTCGACGGCCGCACGGCAGGCATGCAAGGCGTCCTCGACGCGGGCCTTCTTCTCCTTCATCTCGGCCTCGGTGGCCGCGCCGACGTTGACCTGCGCGACGCCGCCGGAGAGCTTGGCCAGCCGCTCCTGCAGCTTCTCGATGTCGTAATCGCTGGTCGAGATTTCGATTTCGTTCTTGATCTGCTCGATGCGGCCCTTGATGGCCGCGCTGTCGCCGCCGCCCTCGATGATCGTCGTGGTGTCCTTGTCGACGGTAACACGCTTGGCCCGGCCGAGCTGCGACAGCTCGATGTTCTCCAGGTCCAGACCCAGGTCCTCAAAGATCGCCTGGCCGCCGGTCAGCACCGCGATATCGCTCAGCAACGCCTTGCGACGATCGCCGAAGCCGGGGGCCTTTACGGCCGCGACCTGCAGGACGCCGCGCAGCTTGTTGACCACCAGCGTCGCCAGGGCCTCGCCCTCGACGTCCTCGGCGATCAGCAGCAGGGGCTTGCCCTGCTTGGCGACCTTCTCCAGCAGCGGGATCAGCGACTTGATGGAGCTGATCTTCTTCTCGTGCACGAGGATGTAGGGTTTGTCCAGCACGACCGACATGTTCTGCGGATTATTGACGAAGTGCGGGCTCAGATACCCCTTGTCGAATTGCATGCCCTCGACCAGCTCGACCACGGTCTCCAGCGACTGGCCTTCCTCGACCGTGATAACACCGTCCTTGCCGACCTTCTCCATGGCCTCGGCGAGTTTCTTGCCGATCTCGGCGTCCTGGTTGGCCGAGCAGGTGGCGACCTGCTCGATCTGCTTGCTGGACTCGACGGGGATGGCCAGCTCGTAGAGTTCATCGACGAGCTTCTCGACGGCCATGTCGATGCCGCGCTTGACCTGCATCGGATTGGCGCCGGCCGTGATGTTCTTGAGGCCCTCGTCGAAAATGCTCTCGGCCAGGATGGTTGCCGTCGTGGTGCCGTCGCCGGCCACCGTTGAGGTCTTCGACGCCACTTCCTTGACCATCTGGGCGCCCATGTTCTCGTATGAATCTTCCAGCTCGATCTCCTTGGCGACGGTTACGCCGTCCTTGGTGACGGTCGGCGAGCCGAAGGATTTTTCCAGCACGACGTTACGGCCGCACGGGCCCAGCGTGATCTTGACCGCCGCGGCGAGCTTCTTGACGCCCTCGCGAATGGCGCTGCGGGCGTCGGTTCCAAAAGCAATTTTTTTTGCTGCCATGTTAACTCAACTCCTTCCTGATAAGTGGCTCTTGTTGCGGCCGGTCAGCCCTCGATAATGGCCAGGATGTCGGACTCGCTCATGATGAGGTATTCGGTGCCCGCGACCTTGACTTCGGTTCCGGCGTAGCTGGTGAACAGCACGACGTCGCCCTTTTTGACTTGCAGCTTCTGCTTCGAGCCGTCATCCATCACCTTGCCGTCGCCGACGGCCACGATCTTGCCCTTTTGCGGCTTTTCCTTGGCGCTGTCCGGCAGGACGATCCCGCCGGCCGTCTTGGTCTCGGCCTCCAGACGCTCAACAAGAACCTTATCTGCCAATGGTCTGATTTTCATCGCTTGCTTGCTCCTTTCAGAAACTCCTGATACTGATAAACGTCTGTTTTCCTGTTGAATCCTTCTCCAGCCCGCGTGGTCCGCCGTCTACTCGGCGAAGATCGGGCTGTTATACCGCTTCATGAAGAGCCGATCGAGCAACTCCCGCAGGATCCGCATATCCACGGGCTTGTCGACGACGCTGAAGACCTCCAGTTTCAGCGCCCGGCCGAGCATATCGTCGCTGACCCGGCTCGCCAGCAGGATCGTCGGCAGCATGGGAAAGTGAATCCGCAGCACCTTGACCGTCGCCAGGGCGTCGAAGTCCGGGCTGTCCATGTCGATGATGGTCGTGTGAATCCGCTTCTGTTCGATGATGTGCACGAATTCCGTGGCTTCGCGGGCCATCAGCAGGTTCACGCCACGGGGCTGGAAAATGGCGCGTAACGCCTGCGGCCACGCCCAGTTGGCCTGATTGGCCAGGACGTTGAATTCCGGCCCGCCGGGCATCATGCCGCCCGACGAACCCAGCAGACCGTGTTGTGACAGCCGAAAGCCCATACGTCATCCGCAACCTAGGGTGCAAATCGCATACCAGAGGCCCTCCGACGGACGACGCGAGAGCTAAGTGCTTTTATAAGAATTACTTACGAACAGCCATCCCCCC
>Ga0209614_1001246_pt1 | contig 19608 bp, 12 predicted proteins | sample BlaSprsedimmetaG_FD_185484 | JGI IMG/M metagenome (GOLD analysis project Ga0209614, IMG submission 185484) | Hot spring sediment bacterial and archeal communities from California, USA to study Microbial Dark Matter (Phase II) - Blank Spring... ... | reverse complement strand
AGGGTGTACCTCCCTGGGCCTGGGCTGTGGGGGCCGGGTTCGTGGTCGTGTGTATCATTATAGCAATTCTGGCAGTGCAAGGGTTGCCCAATTTGTTGGGGGCTGGCGAGGATCCCCCTGCCGCTACGGCAACTCAAAGACCTCCAACTCCACCTCCACCTCCAACTGCGCCAGCCACGCCAGTAGTCAGGTTTGTGCCCGAGGATTGGCAATACGGAGTGCGCGTCAATGATTTGGTCGCGAACTCACCTGCGGAGCGCTCTGGTTCGATCTCGCCCGGTGACTATATCATTGCAATCAATGATCAGGCGCTTGGTGCAGGAGAGGGCGCTTTTTCGGATCTTGTCCAGAGCTATGCGCCTGATGAAACTGTGATTTTCTGGTTGTTACCACAGCTTTCTGGCGAGCCTTTTTCTGTTACGATTACGCTTGCAGAGCACCCTGAGTTATCTGAGCGTGGTTATCTTGGCGTTTACCATCAATCAGATTCGATTACGGTCAGATTTGATGAAACCATGTTTTCTGGAGAATTTTCTGCGGGGCGGGGCGGTGTAGGCAATGAATGTCGTGTTATTGATCAAAGTGTTACTGTTACTCAGTTAGATCTCTTTGAGGATGAGTGGTTTTACTTCGCAGTGCCTTTTACTGATGAAGACCTTGGCAAACACTTGATATGGGCAGTCCATTCACCTGATGGTGGTTTTGAATATCGAGATGTAATCAGAACCATTTCGAATGATGAGGACCGGTGTTTCTGGCAAGGGTTCGCCCTGGGATCGGATTCGGAGCCGGGAGAATACGAACTGGTAGTGCGTTCCGGGAATCATGGGGTTATTTACTCGGAGACCTTTACAGTTGAGTATTACGACTTATCCACAGTACCAAGGCCAGAGCGTGATCCACTCGGCAATTTCACCTTTGGTAGAAGTGGTGTGAATTCTGGAGATTGTGTTGTGAGCAATCCTATCACCCGGTTAAACCTGGGTGCTTTGGCGGATAATGAATGGTTCTATTTCGCCTCTTCTTATACGATGGATGAAATTGATAATTCATTGACCTGGAATGTTCTGGGGCCAGAAGGTCAGACTATATACTCAAGTAGTCGGATATTACAAGATACTCTTGATTTGTGTCTCTGGCAAGGGTTTGCATTAGATGCCGACAGCATGCCTGGAACATACACACTGGAAATTGAATACAATTCTCGAATTGTTTATAGACAGACTTTTCAACTTGTAGAGTGAAGGAGGTGTTCTAATGAATAACCCAGAGGTACAAAGCCTTAAGCGGATGCTCACGCTGCCCGACCTTTCCGGCGGGCTGACCAAGACCCTGGCCGTCCCCGATGGCTGCCAGGGCGTGGTGCTGGGCGGCGCCGGGCGGATCTATCCCCCCGGCGAGCACAAAGTCATCAAGATCGGCCAGCGGCTCTTCGGCAAGGTGAGCGATTGGCGCTTTGTGCTCTTGCCCGCCGCGCCTTTCACCTTGCGCGTCCCCGTGCCGCGCTTGCAGGCCGGCGATGGGGCGTGGGTGGATGTGGATGTGCTGCTGTCGTTGCGGGTGGTCGAACCGTACCGCGCGGCGGCGGGCTGTCCTCCCACACACACCGCGCTGGCGACGGCGTTGAGCCTGGCCCTCGAACCCATCGTGCGCCAGGCCGTCACCGGGTGGTCCGCCACGGACCTGGGGCGTTCCGAGGTCAACGCCCGCCTGGCCGCGCCCGTGCGCTCCGTGCTGGATGCGCAACTCGAATCCTGGGGGCTGGGCGTGGAGCGGCTCCTGGCCGTGACTGCCCTGCCCAGCGAGAGCGCCGTGGCCGAGGCGCGCAAGCTGGCGGAGATCGAGCAGGCGCTGGCCCAGGTTGACCTGGACAAGAAGATGGCCGCGCTCACCTCCCAGGCGGAGTGGGTGGAGTTCGTGCGCACCCTGGCCGCCGATTTCGACCTGCCGCCGGCGACGCTGGAGCGGTTGCTCGCCTCTGCCGGCGAGGCGCAACCCGACGCCGCACAATTCCGCCAGGCCGTGAACGCCTACGCCGCCGGCGAGGCCGCCGCATTGGAATCGCGCGCGCAACGGCTGTTGGGCGCGCCGCCGCAAGCGCCCACCCTGCCCATCCCCGCCCCCTGGTGGGAGCAACTGATCCCTGGGTTCAAGTTCCTGGCGGCGCTGTTATTGTTCATCGGCCTGGCGCTCTTCGCCATCGCGCCGCTGGTGCAGCTGCCCCATGCGTCCACGCTGCTGCTTGCGGCGGTGTTGGGCGCGGCCATCCTGTTTGTGGTCGCCCTGTGGCTGGAATCGCGGGCCGCCGTGTTACGGCGCACCCCCACCACCTGGCGTCCGCTGTTGGAGCGCTTGGGGAAGGGGGATCGCGAGCGCATTGATCAACTGGTTCGGGAGCAGATCACGCGCGAACTGCAGGTCCTGGCCGAGAAGCTGCGCGGCGCTCGCAACTGGGCCTTTCAGGAGGGGCTGCGCGACATCGCCCCGCGCCTGAAGGAGGTCGAGGAGCGGGCCGACCGCACGCGCCAGAGCCTCGCGGCAGAGAAAGCGGGGCCGGCGGCCTACCTCACCCAGGCGAAAATCAGCCGGCGGCAGCTGGCAGCGATGTTGGATTACGATGAAACCCTGCTGGCCCACACCGCCGCCCTGGGCGACCGGGCGGAAGCCGTGCGCCAACGGGCGCTCGATAAGACGTTGACCCTGGAAGAAATCCAGGCTTTGGATGTGGCCTTGAGCGGTCTGGATCATCACATCCAGGCCCGCGCGCGATTTATCCAAGCGCCAACAACCGAGTAGACCGACCTTTTACCTGGCTCGTGATGTCCTTTAATTGAGGAGGAGACAAGATGTTTAATAGAAATAAGTCGTGTGTAGGGTGTGGGGCCGACATTCCAAAATCTGCCACCTACTGCCCCAACTGTGGGGCCGCGCAGAGCAGCGGACGGGTGCGCTGTGGCTTCTGTGGGGCCGAGGTCGCGGCCAACGCGCAATTCTGCCCCAGCTGCGGCGCTTCGATGGATAAGGCGCAGCCGCCCACCCTGGGCGATAATCGCTGGCGTCGTGGCGAGGACGACTTCGCCAACCACGTGGTGGTTGATGATGTGCGCGGCTTCTTCGCGCGCGATCTCATCATCGAACCAGGCACGCAAGCCATCCTGTTGGCCGATGGCATGAACCTGGGCGTTGTGGGGCCTGGCAAGTACACGCTGGACGATCTCGTCGAGCGCGGTGAGGTCTTCCTGCGGCTGCGCTCGGCGCATCGCATGGAGGCCATCCTCGTTGATACGGCGGATGCGGAGCTCGCTTTCACGGTTCCCGATCTCTACACCGCGGATCCCTTAAAGGTCGAGGTAACTTGTGCGACCACAGTGCAGATCGCCAATCCCATGCGCTTCTTCCAGACGCTGATGCGCTCTCAGCGCAGCTTCGGGCTGCCCCAACTGCGGCAGTACCTGTATGCCGAAATCGAGGACGCGGCCCGCGAGTGGATCAGCGGTTACAAGGTGCAGGAACTCAGCAGTAACCTCAAGGTCAAGCGCGAGCTGGAAACGGCAATCGAGGCGCATCTCGAGCGCACCGAGGAGCGCAACGGCTTGAAATTCATCCGCGTGCGGGCGTTGGACCTGGTGCATCCCTATCTCGACCGCGTGACCCAGCAACAATCGGAGGCGTTCATCGCCGGCGCCGAGGCTGAAGCAGCCCTGCGAGCCGAGCGGGCGCGCTTCAACCAGGAGCGGCAGCGGCGCGGCCTGTTGACCGAGGAGGAGATCGCGCAGCAGCAGGAGAATCTCGCGCGGCGCAAGGCGCTCTACGACATTTTTGATGAGGATCAGCGCCAGGAGCTCTACGAGCTGACGCGCAAGGTGCAGGCCCACGAAGAGCGCGTCCGCCTCTGGGATCAGATGCGCCAGGCGGTGCTTTCCGACAAGATGGCAGAGCTCTCCAGCGAGGAGGAGATGGAAAAGTTCCTCCGAGAGCAAGATAAGCATCAGCTGCTGCGTGAGCAGGAGTGGGAATCGCTGCAACAGACGATCCGCGAGGAGCAAGAGGATCATCAGGTGCAGCGGGCGCATCTGTTGGCGAAGTTGCAAATGGAGCATGACTACGAGTTGCGGCAGATTACGCTCTTGCAGCGTTGGGATCTGGCGGAGGCGGAGCTCGATTTCGAACTGAAGCAGGCCCGCCGCGAGCTCGAGGGGAAGCAGGATTTGGAGCGCCGCCGGTGGGAGTTCGTGCTGGAAAAGCAACAGCGCGAGGCCGAGATGGCCCGCCAGGAGCGCAAGATCGCCGATATGGATCGCCGCGAGCGCGAGTTACAGGAAGCCCTCACCCGGTTGGAGATCGAAAGCCGCACGGCGCAGACGCAGGCCGAGATTTCCAGAATACAGCGGGAGGAGGATCGCGCCGATTTCGAGCTGGGCGCGTTGGCGCTGGAGCGGATAAAGGAGATCCGTCGCCGCGACGAGATGGAGCGCGACTTGCACCAGCTCGATGTGGCGCAGAAGCGGGTCGCCATCGAGTTACAGGCCGAGGAGCGCCGCCTCAAGATGCAGATGGAGCACGAGCGCCAGCAACAGGACTTCCAATTGCGCCAGGAGAAGCAGACGCAGGAGTATGAGATCGAGCGCATCAAGACGCTCTCGCAGGCCTCCGCCGAGGTAGTCATCAGCATGGCCGGGGCGGAGCAGGCCCGCATCATCGGCGATCTCAAGCAGACCGAGGCGCTCAAGGGACTGAGCGACGGCCAGGTGGAATCGCTGATGGCGACCCGCTCGCCGCAGTTCGCCCAGGCGTTGGCCGAACGCTGGAAGGCCATCGAAGCGGGCAAGGCCACCGAGGCGCAGAAGGAGATGTACGAGCGCATGATCCAGCAGCAGGCCGAGGCCGATGGCCGGGTGGAACAGGCGCTCCGGGATGCGTTGCAGCAGGGTGAGCGTGCCTCCGAACGCGAACAACGCACGGCGTTCGAGGCGATGCGCTCCGTGCAGCAGACGGCGGAAGCCTTTGCCAAGAACACAGGGCAGCAGCAGCCGGTCGTGGTGGTGACGCCGGGCATGGGCGGGCCGATGGTCACGCCGGTGGGCGGCATGGTCGGCGGCGCGATGACCACCGGGGCTGCCGGGCGCGTGATCGTCTGCCCCAAGTGTCATCTGGACTCGCCCGTGGGAACGAAGTTTTGCCAGAACTGCGGGCACGAGTTCTTTGGCGAGGGTGCGTAGAAGCAACGTATCAGACGCACGGATAGCGCAGATGAACACGGGTTGAGAATTTTCTAAAATCCGTGTCATCTGTGCTGATCCGTGAGCAAATTGGAGGTAGTATGGCGCAACAGTTAGGCAAATACGAGATCTTGGAGTCGCTGGGCACGGGCGCGACAGCGGAAGTCTTCCGCGCGCGGGATACCGTGCTGGGGCGCGATGTGGCGCTCAAGGTACTCAAGCCCGCGCTGGTGGCGGATGAGACCGCCTTCGCGCGCTTTGCGCAGGAGGCGTAGGCCGCGGCGCAGCTCTTCCATCCGCACATCGCGCTGGTGCTGGATATGGGCAGCGCGGGCGACCGGTACTTCATCGCCATGCGGTACATCCTGGGGCGGTCGCTGGACAAGGCGCTGCGGGAAGATGGGCCGTTGCCCTGGGCGGAGGTCTTGCGCCTGGCGGAGCAGATCGGCGGGGCGTTGGCGTTCGCCCATGAGCGGGGCTTCCTCCACCGCGATGTGAAGCCCGCCAACATCATCCGCACGCCGGAGGGGGCGTACGTGCTCACCGATTTCGGTCTCACGCGGGCGATGATGGCGACGGGGCTGACCAGTCACACCGGCGCGGCGCTGGGGACGCCGGCTTACATCCCGCCGGAGATCTGGCTGGGTGAGAAAGCGACGCCCGCCACGGATGAATACGCCCTGGCCTGCGTGCTGGTGGAGGCGCTGACCGGGGATGTGCTCTTTGCCGGGGATACCCCACCCGCGGTGATGACGCGGCATGTGCTCAAAGGCGCGGAACTGCCGGAAGCGTGGGCCGAGGGTGTGCCGGAGGATGCGGGGGTGATCTTTGCCAGAGCCTTGAGCAAAGCGCCGGGGGAGCGCTACGGCGGGCCGGGGGCGTTGGTGCAGACACTGCACGACCTGTTGCTAAAGAAACAGCAACGCAAGGCCGAAGAAGCCGCGCGCCAGCAACGTGAAGCGGAGGAAATCGCTCACCAGCAACGCGAGGCTGAGGAGGCTGCGCGCAAACGACTTGAGGTAGCGCCTCAACTCCCAGCAGCAAATATCAAGTCGCCATCAGCGAGCGAGGAGTTAATCCTGACACTGGCGCCGGGAGTGGAGATGGTCTTCGTTCGCATTCCGGCAGGGGAGTTTCTCATGGGGGAAAATCCACCGCAGCCGGTGCATGTGGATGAGTATTGGATCGGTAAATATCCGGTGACGAATGCGCAATATGCGGCGTTTGTCCGAGCTGGCGACAATCGGTACGTACCGAAATATTGGGAGCATGGACATATTCCTTCCGGTAAAGAGGCGCATCCGGTGGTTTATGTTTCCCTGCACGACGCAAAGGCTTTTTGCGAATGGGTGACACAAGTCACGGGCCAGACTGTGCAAGTGCCGACGGAGGCGCAATGGGAGAAGGCGGCACGGGGCACGGATGGACGCACCTATCCGTGGGGGGAGGATGCCCCGACGCGCAGGCATTGCACCTTTGCGGCGGAAGGAACTACACCGGTAGGCGCTCACAGTCCGGTGGGGGATAGCCCGTATGGCTGTGCGGATATGGCGGGCAATGTGTGGGAGTGGTGTGTGGGTAGCATTCTGCGTGGTGGTTCATGGTATAACAAAGAGGCTGAGGTTTGCCGCTGCGGCTTCCGCAACTGGAGCATTCCCTGGCTCAGGCTCAACTCCTGGGGATTTCGTTGCGTCCGAATCTCTCCTCAAAGTCCTTGATCTTTGTTTTTTGTTCCTTGTTTTTCCGGTGGGGGGAGTCCCGCCTGTCCTGAGCGCAGCGCAGGACGGGGGGCGTGCTATGGCGGGCACGGTCGGGAGACCGGTCCGAGCTCTGTTTACGCTAGCTGTGGCCGGTTCCTTCACGTAGGTTCAGGACATGCTCTGACCGAGCCACAAGTGGAATCGGGCGCGGTGTGGACACCGGCCCGAGCTGAAGCTGCGAAATCCATTTCGCGCGCGGTAGATACGCGATTTGAAATCGCGTCTACGAGGAGCGCTGCGCTTGGAGAGCTACACATGCATTCTGTGGCCGGTTCCCAGACCGCGCCGGCGGCGGAAAATCATTTGCAGGAGCAATCATTATGACAAAATCATCTTTCGAAGACCGTCTCAATACCCGCATTACCGCCTCGCGGGGGCGGCAGCAGCAGGCGCAGCAAGAGCTGGCGGCGCAGTTCCGCCGGGCGGAGCAGGCGCAAGAGGCGCAGATTCGCACGTGGCAGGCCCTCACCCCTGGCCCCTTTCCCAACCTGGGAGAGGGGGGTAAGCGTGGCGGGCGTTTTCAATCGCCAGTGCAGGCGCAGGTGGCGCTGGGCGGCGCATCGCTGCTGCAACAACTCGACGCGCTGATGTGGCAGGCCTTCGGGTTGGAGAGCCGCTTTCCCGGCGCGCCGCTGGGGCGCTATCCCGTGGTCTACTGCGAAACATTGGCGGAGTTTTTCACCCCGATCCTCGAGGATATGGATGTTTCTACATCTACGCGGGGAGAGGTCCTGGCGGCCTGTATTGCTGAGGCGGAAGAGTATGCCCAACAACAGGGTGGTGGCATCTTGGGGGTCAACCTGCCTGGGCGCGGCTGTTACGTCAACGGGTGGCTGTTCGGCTTTATGCGGGGCGTCGCGCCCCAGGTGGCTTTGCAGGACCCGGCAATCCTCACGCATATTGTGGAGACGGTCTGCCATGAGAAGCTCGGGCATGGCTACATCGCCGCGCTCACGGCGGTAGGGAAAGAGAAGACCCGGCTGGGGTTGTGGCGGTTCGATCTGGCGCAGCAATTCCACCTCCGCACGGTAGATACGCCGCAGGGGGCGCTGCTGCGCGCCAAGCATAAGCTCGTCCATGAGACTTCCAGATTTGCTGAAGAGGGCTGGGCCACCTGGATCGAGCAGGTGATGGTGTGGCTCGCCGCGCGCCAGGGATTGTTGCCCGGCGTCCAGGCGGCAGAGCATCTGCAGGCCAAATACTCCCTGACAGCAGTGGCGCAGCTCCTGGAACAATTGCGTCAGAGCACGGCGCCGGGTTCCGAGGAGCGAAAACTTATGGACCTGATGCAAGCCGTGACGCAGATTCTCGCGGATGATAAAAGCAACGCTTCGGAAGAGGATGTGTTCCGGGCGATGCTGGCCTGGCAAAAAAACGCCCCCGATTTTGATGGAGTTTTCGAGCAGATTTTCGGGCAACCGGCAGTGTATGTGCTAGGATATTTGTTGGTGCGCCGGCTCGAGGCGCGGCTGGGGTGGCAGAATTTGCCGTATGCCGTCGCCCTCGCGGGAAACGTCACCTACGATTTGGAAACCACCTCCCTTTCTGATCTAGCGGCGCTGCTCCAAGGCGACCCCCGTCTCAACGTGGATGCGCGGCTGGCGCTGCTGGGGACGCTGCAGCTCCAGCCCGGGCAAGGGGTGGTGGAGCTCGCCCGGCTTGCGCGGGAGCAGCTCGATTTTGCCATCCCTGAGGGGTGGGGGTAAGACGCAGGGAACCATACTGGTATATTCCATGCTCCCCGTTGTTGTTGGCTTACTTGCAGATCCTAGACGATAGATCACTGAGGTGATGACAAATTACCATCAAGAGTGGTAGGTGATCCATTGATTGTGATTAAAAGTGAGGGTATAATATATTGAAGGTGTTATTGATGACGCGCTTTTCATCTTGATTTAACACAATAATCTGAACGAGGAGGCCCAATGCTTTGTCCATATTGTCTTCAAAACACTTCAGCTGATGTAAAGTGTAATCATTGTAAAGAAAATCTTCCCCCGCTCTATGTTGAGCAACATCGTGGGCTAAGGAAGAGTCCTGCAGTACTCAGCGCTGTGGGTTTTAGCGGGCATGGAAAAACTGTCTATCTTGCAGCAATGTTAGATGCCATGGCGACCCAGCTACCAAAGATTTGGGGGGGATTTTTCCGACAGGGTTTGGATGACGAGAGCGTCGCTACGGTGAAAAATAACCTAGCAATGTTACGTCAAGGTGTGTTGCCGGAATCCACACGTCGCAATTTCCCTCGTCCCAGTGCGCATCGCCTGAACAAGATGCCCAGATATGGCTGCCGCGATCTGTTGATTTACGATCCGCCTGGCGAGGCTTTTGAACAAGAGCTTGATATCGAACGTTTTGCGCATTTTATCAAAAGAGCCAAGGTCGTGTTGTTTTTAATCAGTGTAGATGATTTGGATGAACCGAAGGGCAGCCATCTTTATCGTCTGTTAGAGATGTACAATCTGGGTATGGCGCGGGTGGAGGCTAAGACGAAGCGACAGCATCTCATTGTCGCCTACACCAAAGCCGATTTGTTGGTGGAATCTTGGGAAAAGCATCCGTTGGTGCAAGAGCATCTTTGCAACAATGGTTATGCGCAGCTCGAAAATCCACGCAAATATCAACGTGACTTGAAACAGATTTCAGACGAGTTACTTGATTACACTCGTCAAACCCTGGGAGCTCAGGAATTTATCAATGCTACAGAAACTAACTTCAAGAGTGTTGCCTACTGTGCGGTATCTGCGTTGGGGCAACCGCCCGACGAAGGAGGACACTTGACCGCGGCTATGCAGCCACGCTGTGTGCTTGATCCTCTAGTGTGGGTTTTGGCGCGCAGTTGAGGGTGTTACCATATCAGATTTGAGGAGGGGAAACAAGATGATCGATAAGGATGATAAGCCGTCTCAATCACAGATGCAAGAAGAAAATCTTGCCGAAGAGAGCGGGATACCCACATCTGAGATTGACGCTGCACAAGAAGTCCCCTCTACTGAAGATTCTCACGCGGGGATTTCGCCTCCGGAGTTACAGGAGGAGCGTCAACACAGCCGCGCAGCAGGTTCTCTACCAGAAACCACTCCACTAGAGGCCCAAAAGGAACAACAACGCACCCGTTCAGAGAATCAGGACTACTTGCGGGTTCTGAGGATGTTTGGCGGCGCCATTCCACAGATATATGTGGATCATATTAGCGTAGCGCAGGATATGCATCTGGGGCCAGGTAGAGGAATGGGGGAGATCATCCCCCCGCCGGAGCGGGATAGTGCCGAAATTACTAGACGAGAGTTACAGAAAATTCAACAGGTTTATGAACGTCCTGTTGTGTATACGCAGGCTCTCCAGGTATTGCAACAAGAACATTGTGTAGCGTTATTGGGGAAACCGCAGGTAGGTAAACGTGCGATGGCGATACAGCTAGCCTTGGATGTGCGCTTGCCTGAAGCACCTCTCTATGAACTTTCCCCAGAGGAGAATCCCTGGAGGCAGGTACAGGAGTTACCATTGCCCTCTGGATCTGTTTATATTGTGGATGGGTTGTTGTATGTGCAAGCGCGGGAGCTAAAGCCACTTCAGGTGCGCGCTTTGCTCAATATGCTGGAGCAACGTCAATGTTACCTGATTATCACTGCGCAAACAGATGCGGTATTTTCAGCCGGAATACGTACCTTCTCGGTACCCTTGCCCGAGATAGCTACTGCATTATTGTTAGAGAAGCATTTAGATTATTATAGTTCGTTTAGCTCTACACAGATTGAAACGGTGCTCTCTGATTCGGCTTTAGTGGAACTTTTGAGCAAAGATATCAGTCCCTCACAGGTTGACCAACTGGCTGCGCGCCTAGCACAGGGATTATCTTCCAATGCTCCCGTTGTGGAGGCGCTGCATGGATTTGCTGAAGCTATGGCTGATACGGTCCGGCAATGGTTTGATGAGGTAGCCGGAGATGTTGAATCTGCGGCTTTTCGTATCGCGCTGGCGGTGTTCAATGGCGCGCAGGTATCTGAGGTGCAAAGAGCGGCCCAGGCGCTTACGCGCTTGCTCCAACCAGAGGTCACTGACTTAGATAAATCACATGCAACTTTAGCCTTTACTTCACCATTCACGAAAGAAACCTTGTCCAAGAAATTGGAACGCGCCCGTGCTAAACTAATCGAAAGACCTACTGTGAAAGAGTATTCAGATGCCGCTTTAGTCAAGGTCGTTGAATTGGATGACGAGAGCTATTCTAATCTGCTGTTAACTTACATCTGGGAATTTGATGAGCTGCGCCCCGTCTTTTTGGAGTGGTTATGTGATTATGCGGTGGATGCGCCGTCGGATATGCGGTTGCGCGCTGCTGGCGCCTTGGGAGCATTGGCAGGCTTGGACTTCGATTATATCACTCGCCGTGTTTTCTATCGATGGGCTGGGATAGGCAATGAGGATTCTGATACACGCCGACGTTATTATCAGGCATTGGGAAATGCTTTAGGGGTCTTGATCTGGAATGATGAGCATGCAGAAGATGTGTTAGGCTTGTTGCGTGCCTGGGTTGAGCATGGAGACGAACGTCATAAATGGGCTGCGGCACGGACTTACGCACAGGTTGGTTTGCGCTACCCACGTGAGGCGTTGCATCAGTGGCGACGGATTCTGGAATCGGAGGCCCATGTTGTAGTGCGACTCACTGAATCGTTTGGTATTGCCCTCCCGCACCCCTTGCACATGAGTGTGATTGATGCGCTACTCTCTCTGTTTCTGCGGGCGGTTGAGATTCCCCATCGCTTGCGTCCCGTTTACGAACAGGCGTTAGATGGATTAGCGGCTTGGGTGGAGGAGGATTCACAAGATAGGACCTCTGAACAGGCTGGACTGCCACTATTTCTGTGGTTGACCGCTATTCGCTATCCTATTGATGGCAACAGCGACCCGGAAACGTGGCCGCCCGCAATGTTGCGCATTGTAGGGACCCAACCGGATTCTAGCTATCGGCGCACCCTTGCGGAATTGCTGCGTGCTGCGTTGCGTAATCCAGAGACACGTCCTCTGGCTATTGAAGCATTGAAGAACTGGGTTGAGTGTGCCGATTGTGACTCATGGCTAGCGGAGATTTTGACATTGCTACTCCAGGATTTACTGCAATTGCCTGCTACTACAAGGAAAGAGCGTGATATTTTAGTGACGCGCTTACGCCGTTGGGCTATGCATCCACGGGACCATTCAAAGGCAGCAGAACAATTATTGTTAACGCTCTTCGGAAGCTAGTACTTTGTAGTCTAATTCCCTCTCGTGTATTTTGTGTAGGATTCTAATATGAAATCAAAATAGGAGGCTGTCATCATGACACATCATCCAATTAAAGAACAACGCAAATTGGGACGGCTGGAACAAGCCGTGATCGAACCTGGTACACAGGGCTTGCTTTATCAAAAAGGGCAATATGTGCGTACCCTGAATGCCGGAGAGGAACTATCATTCTCCGAACGATTCGCCGGCAATTGGCTACTCTATATTATAGATATCGCACCGCACACCCTCACCTGGCGGGTCAGTCTGCCCGCTGCGCATCACGAAGATGTCTTTCCGGCTACCATCACTCTGCGCTACCGGGTGAGTAATGCGCTAGGCATTGCCGCAGATGCTGTAACTGATACCGAGGCCTTTATCATTCGCGCCTTGGAACCGGAGTTGCGCAAAATCTCACGCTTGTATGCCCTTCACCAACATGTCACAGCGGATAGAGAATTGGAGATCTATCTGCGCCGCTTTGATTTTTCGGGCCGGTGCCATGTAGAGCTGTTGGAGCAGCCCATCGCCATCTTTGATTTTGGTGACACCGAATGGCGCAGAATCAAAATACTGGAAGATATCGAGCGCGCCACGCGGGTAGCGCAGGTAGCTGAGCACACCGTTGAATTACCGACATGTGACCCAGCCTATAAGTTTATTGCCGCAGTCACGGTTAGCTATAAGCTATGTGATGCGGCAGCCTTGCCCACCGACACGCTGGCGGATGCTGAATATCAGCTGTGGCCTAGAGTGCAGCGCGTGTTGCGACGCGCTAGCCGCGGTTATGAAGTCACAGATGTTGCTCAGGCCGAGGACGGCATCCAGGATGCGATAGACGCTAAATTGGATGAGCAAGGTATCGAAGATTTCGGCCTGGAGGTCCTCAGTGTCGAGGTCAATGTCAATCAGGATGACACAGCGCAGGTGCATGCGGCGCAACTGGCACTGGCAGAGCATGAGGCCAAACTTGGCGCTCAAAAACTGGAGACTGCGCTCGCGCGGCAGCCCATTTTCGATGAGCTCATCAGCAAGGGTTCATGGGCGGCATTGGCATGGGCCATCGCTAACGGCAAGGTTAGCGAAGAAGAACTATATCAGCGGATGAGCCAGGCGGAGAGCGAGCAGCTGAAGCTCAAAATTGCCCTGCTGGAGAAATTACGTAGCGATGATGCCAAGAGTGAGGCTGAAGATACTCACGCTTCTTCCGTGCTTCTGGAAAGCGTGGTGCGCGATGTAGCAAGTCGCTCTGCGACGGCATTGCCGTCAGCTGGGAATAGGGCAAAGCTGCCTGGCAGCAAAGAGGAAGGAGGGGACGCATGAGTATTGCGCAACCCAGGCGCGTCTATCATGTGTTGCTCGCCTGGCCCGAGCCGCACAACACAGCTTTGTGGCGCGCGTTGCGCGCGTTGGCTCCGCTAATTTCGGTGAACTATGCCCATTCGGCTACACTCGCTGCACATCTTGGCGCAACCGATTACTACCATATACTGCACCTGTCGCCGTTGCAGTGGCGCGCTTTTCCGCCGGCGGAGCAGCAACGTATTGCGGTCCGTATTCCCCTGATCATCCTTGGCCCGGAAGCAACGTTGGCGGAAGACCTCGTCTGCGCCCGTGCGGGCTTATATTTTCCTGAGACACAGCCGATCGAAGTGGCGGTGAATGTTGTCTGCGAGTTTCACGCGCGACTTGTAGAGGGATACACGCTGGGAAGCGCACTCGCGGCGACGCAGGGCTGCCTAGCATTGGTTGGGAACGCGCGTTGCATGGATACGGATACTGCCCCAACGCCAGGCCCCCCCAGCAAAGCCACCACAGCGAGCGCACCAGCGGTCCCTGCTGCCTCCGTGGCGGGCGGGAATAGCGGCATTGCCATTGGACGGATCAATGTCGGAGGAGATGCCGTAATGGGCAATAAATACGTGCAACAGGCCAGTGGCGATCAAGTCAATATCAGCCGAATCGGAGACGCCGCTGGCGGAAACTTGGAAGGCGCGATGAGGAATTCATGTCCTGCGTCTTATAATACGGAACCTCAGCGGGTGTGTCGGGATTGTGGGAACGTGGTGGAAAGCGCGGTATACCGCTTTTGCCAACGCTGTGGAACCGAACTTGAGGATATGGGTAATACATGAAATCCCAGATCATCAGCCTCATTGTGGACGCTAGTGAAAGCGCTGCTCCCTTTTGGAAGGAGACAGCGCAAACGGTAGCCGATTTGATCAAGATGCTGCCCCAGGATGCTGTGGAAGGTATTTACTTGTTGGGGAGTGCTGTCCGTTGGACGTCTGCTCAGTGGCATGAAGCGCTCCCCTTTCCCGTTGCGGCGCGGAAGGGCGGTAGTTTTATCACGCCCATTTGTACCGGCTGGCAACAACTGCATTTCGACCCTACTGCTGCGGTCATTATTGGCGCTGGTGAGGTTTTTGATCTTCTTGACTGGGTTGAAAAGGGCGAGGAATGGTTGTTAATCCGCACGGATGAAGATTCACTTCAGGCAGCTCAAGGACGAGTGCGCGAGTTCCAGGCTGCAGAGCTGGAACAAGTTGTGGTATTATTGCAAGCCGGGACTGGTGTTTTTCAGCCTCCACGGGTTCCCTACCTGACAGGCTCCGTGGCGCAACAATGGCGAGTGGATCGTGCCGGTTTCCCTATGGTCTGGATACCACCATTAAAGGCTTACGTTCATCTATTTCCTATCACCAAAGCGCAATTCGAGGTTTTTTTGACACAAGCTGAACTGCCGGACATCGGAGACCACTGGTATCAACAACTGTTGAGTTATAACCCTAGATTGTCAATTTCATCAATAAACTTTAATAATTATGAACGTTTATGCATAACAGGTTTGCTACCCGAAGAACTGCAAGCGTATGCTGCATGGCAGGGTCCTAGTTTCCGCTGTCTTTCAATGCAAGAGTGGCAATGTGCAGCAAAATGGATAAGCCAACAGAGTATATCCGTTCCTCCCGCAGATATCGAAAACAACATGTCTTTGATGGCGCGACGGACTTGGGCGGCGCTGTTATCGGTGCTTGAGCCGCGAACACTGTGCGAACTATCTTTGATGTTTGGTGGTGTTGTTGAATGGGTGGAAGGGCCAAACAATATTTTCTTGGGAATGGGGCGACCGCGTCAGCGTTTTCAACCTGGCCTTGCAAAATCGCCTTGGCTACCTACCTCCCCGCCTCGCCGTGCTAAAATTTGGGGCGGACGATTGATGGTTACCGCGTAGTGATTTTTTTTGATCCCGGAGGAGTTGTTATGACCAATTTTACAGTCGCTCAACATTTTTTCAGCAGCGTGCCGGCGGAACAGTCGCCACGACATCGTCGCGGCTATCAAACTTTATTTCATACGCGTGGCCTGTCTGATGAAATTATTCAGGCTGTCGAGGATCGAGCCCAATATAGCGCTGCTCAAGGCAAATTGACTAAGCGTCAATTCTATCCGTTGCCACAGAATTTAATGGCAGTGGCGCAAATTATCCCCTTGCAAGAGCTCGACGAATTCGGGCGGCGGGGACGTTACCTGGCTCACACCTTGATTTTTAGCAGCCAGAACCTTCAAGAACTAGGGGGGTGCCCTTTAGATATATTTGGACAAGTGCATTTTGCGACGTCTTTGGAAGAAGTCTATCGCATTGGTCAAATGAAAAATAGCGAAGCGCCGAGATTGAACATATCCGTTACTCCTGCCTGGTTAACATTGGCCCATGCAGCGATGCAGCGTTGGCCGGTAGACATGTTAGAGCAGCTGGGACGTTTGACATGGCAGGCAGAAGCGTTGTTGAAAGAGCGTGAGTCGGTTTCTTTGCTCGGAACGGAATCTGAACAGTGGGAGACCCTGGCTTTGTTTTTTGCTTTAGCTTCTCCTGCTATGCGTTCTCAGCTTAGTTTTGATACCTATGCAGCTGATTGTGTCTGGGCTCCGGATGTTGCGTTTTGGCTTCAGGGCTATCCCAATGATATGGGAGTCCGCTCTGTTCACAAGGTTTCGATTAGCGCCTGTAAGATTGGTACTACTTTATCGGCAAAAGATGATAATACTTTTGCTAATTGGATGACCGAAATTGCTCTTCAAACCCGACCGGATTTGGGAGATCTTCAAAAGAAACAGCTATGGGCTTGTACACTTCAGAGCGTTATCGCGGGGGAGGTTGGGTATCTGAACATCAACATTTCCTCTGATTTTTTGGTGCAGTTTGCTACTCTCCATCGCGAGGCAATTGCGCAACGCTGGTTCACTTGTCTTCCAGAAGGTTTGTCTGAGGATCTTCTTAATCCAATACGTGCTGATATCAATCATGATCCAGCGGCTTATCTTCAAATGCTGATCGAGGGTATTGAAACTGAGACAATGCAGGATATCATCTTCAGTGTGGTAGCGCGCTTGCGCCGCGAGCCTTCCCGAGCTGATCAAAGGCGGATCAAGAAATGGCTTATTGATCATCCCCACACAGGGTTGACGGCGATGCTCGCATTGTGGGAACAGAACAGCAAAGCGTGGCTAGAAGCATTGCGTATGCTTTCCAGAGAGGATTACCGGTGGCTGGTTCAACAATTGCTTGGTTGGCAGAAATTGCCCCTTTCATTATGGGAAATGTTGGTAACGCCTTATGGTGCTGACTGGCTACAACTGGCTGGGGCGGCTTTGCCCCCAGAAGAGTGGAAGAAAGTTTTACCTATCATGACCCAGCTAAATGACCCCATGCTACCGCGTCTGTTAGTTGAGGTGTTTCCTCGTCTACCTGCTGCATCACGTAAGATCATCACGGATTGGCTGAAGAAGAACAGGGCTACGGCGTCACATTTGGCAGAGGCTTTGGGATTGAAGGAAACAGAAAAGAAACGTGGTTTTAGGTTGTTTGGGTAAGGATTGTCATCCCTTATGTCAAAACAGATTGAGAAGGCGCAAAAATATATTGATAAAGCCCATCGATTACAAGCCCTCGATTCTCTAGATGCGATTCGCAGTCTTGCCGAATTAAGTCGCCGTGTCCCAGGATGGTTGACCATCTTAACTTCTGCGGTACTGGTAATTCTTATAGTGCTGGTTGTATTTGTGTTGGGTATCTTTTTGGCGGGGGGGGCCTTAGCCATACTCGTGCGTGGGTTACAAGGTTTTGTAATTTTAACCTATCCTGATGATAAGATTATTTGGAGCGGTTTTTTTGTAGTGTTGATGGCCTGGTACTTGTGGCGCAATACTCGGTGGCGTGAGCTGCTGGAGGATACGCGTTTTGACCTTTCTCCTGTGACGTTGAACTGGCTGTGGCTCGGTATCTTGTGGCCAATGCGAATTCTTGCTGAGATGCTGCGTCTGAGTGTTGCTCTGCTGATTCTGACATTGGTGCTTGCTCCGATAGCATCAGCGCTTACTGTAATTGTACAGATGGCGATACATTGGCAGATTTTTCGCTTCACCTATTTGAACTTTCCTGTTTCCCTTGCTTTTGCGGCGGGCGCGCTCTATTTGATCTTAGGGCTGTTAAGAGGCTGGCGGAAAGACACGCATTTACGTTGGCGTCCCAGAGGTACACACCCTACCTGGATACAAGTTGGCATGGCGGCAGGGATTGCATCGTTGTTGGGGGGCCTCGTGGCTATCCTTGCACCAATTCACAAGGCTTTAGCAGGAGGTATAACTGGATTGCTTTATTTTCTATTGTGGTCTTGTTGGCTGACGGATTGGCAGATTGCTACCCCGCGTCAGTTGTTACGCCGACCTCGACTTGAAATCTCTCTTTCGGAAACGCAACGCCGTTTCTTGGGATTTACAGTGTTCTTGCTGTGGATAGGTGGTTTGCTCGTGATGGGATATCATATTGCGGATCATTGGTTCGCGTTCCGAGGATGGCTTCCTGGTGCATTTGTGGATCACCTGCGACAGCAGCTGTGTGGTAATATGTCGTCGAGGGATTGTGTTGTTTTGGAACCCTGGCTGGTTGGGCGTCGTATGATTGGCTATCTCGTGTTAGCAGGGGGGATACGACTTGTGAGTCTGGATCTGGTACTGGCCCGCCCTTTTGCTTGGCCTTTCTTTGCGTTACGTGCTGCTGCGGAAACTATGACCATCCGCGTGCGGGCGCAGCTGGCTGTATATGATGCTATTCGTCATCATCGCCATCGTAACCGTGAACTGGTGGGCAGGCGGGGACGCTATGCCCTCTGTCGCGAACATTTGGCGCGCTTTAAACCTCGGTATGTGCGCATGGCCTATGGCATGCGTTGGCGCTATTGGAGCTGTCGCCATTGTAATTCCGATGTTCATGCCATGTCTGGTGTTAAAATCCTGCGCGGTGTTTTCGACCAGGAAATGCAAACCTCGCTCAAGTATCAGGGCAACGAGATCGTATTGGTAAATCTGCTGGATACGACTAAAATACCCTTGGATCTGCAGGAAATTTTTGTGATACAGGTCAATGACGATCATGATATCGAGAACTTCATCACGCACTATGAGAATTTCTACGCAGCGAAAACCATCAAGATTCCCGGGCTTCACCAAATTCGACTTTACCTATCACCAGAGGCTAATCTGGGAGATAATCAACGTAATATGCTGCACAGTAAATGCCGCTTATAGGGAGTCTCAATGACCTACGAACCCAACACTGAACTACTTGGCAAATACCGCATCGAAGCCTTGATTGGCGCGGGGGCCTTTGGCGAGGTCTACCGCGCCCTGCACCTGCAACTCAAGGCCCAGCGCGCGCTCAAGGTGCTGCGCCGCGACGCGCCCGGCGTGGGCAGCAGCGACTTTCAGCGCTGCCGCGAGCGCTTCCAATTGGAGGCGCAGTTGGGCGCGCAACTGGGCGACCATCCCGGCATCATCCAGGTGCATGATTTCGAGGAGGCGGGCGATACTCTGATCCTGGTGATGGAGTACGCGCCGGGCGGCAATCTGGCGGAACGGCTTGATGCAGCACGGCAGGCACGGACCTCACTGCCGGTGGCTGAGGTAGTGCAGTGGGCGGTGGAGATCGCCGGGGGATTGGCGGCGCTGCATGCGCTGGATGCCGTCCACCGCGATCTCAAGCCGAGCAACATCCTCTTCGATGCACAAGGAAAGGCCAAGATCGCCGATTTCGGCCTGGCGCAGATTCCCGGCGGGCCGAGTATGCGCTTGCGTTTGAGCACGCCGGAGCCGCATCCGGGAACGCCAGCCTACATGAGCCTGGAACAGCGGGAGACCACCGATCATCTGACGTCGGCGGCGGACACCTACGCGCTGGGCTGCGTGCTCTTCGAGGCGCTGACGGGGCGGGTGTATCGCAGCCTGCGGCCTGGGACGCGCGCGCAGGCCCTGCGCGCCGATGTGCCTGGGTGGGTGGATGCATTAATCGCGCGCTGCCTGGC
>Ga0209614_1001242_pt1 | contig 19666 bp, 21 predicted proteins | sample BlaSprsedimmetaG_FD_185484 | JGI IMG/M metagenome (GOLD analysis project Ga0209614, IMG submission 185484) | Hot spring sediment bacterial and archeal communities from California, USA to study Microbial Dark Matter (Phase II) - Blank Spring... ... | reverse complement strand
GCAGCCCAAACGCATGGTATATGAAACTCGTGGACATGGCCGACCCTCCCGATGTTCGTTGGTGCGTTCATCGGAAAGTCTCCATGTCCACATTTTTTGTCAAAAGTACGCTTCAACCGGATGAACCAAAATGATCGAACGATGCATGGAACAGGCTTTCGTGCCTGTCCCGGTTCGTGTCGTTTTCTGGAATTCTATAATGGAGGAGTCATGCTGACGATTGAAATTCCCGGCTGGAAGACCCTGAATCTGGCCCACCTTGTTTTAGACTACAATGGAACCCTGGCTCTGGACGGCCGGTTGCTGCCCGGCGTGCGTGAGCGGTTGTGCGGCCTTTCGCCGCTCCTGGACGTCCATGTGCTCACCGCGGACACCTTTGGCAGCGTCCGGGAGCAGTTGCGGGACATCTCCTGTGCCGTGTCCGTCATTCCGTCCGCAGATCAGGCCCTGGCCAAGGCCGACTATCTGAAAGGGCTGGATCCGGCCAAATGCGTGGCCGTGGGCAACGGCCGTAACGACGCGTTGATGCTGGGCAAGGCGGAGCTGGGCATCGCCCTGATTCAGGAAGAAGGGGCCGCGGCAAAAACCGTGGCTGCGGCGGAGGTGGTTTGCAGAACCATCAATAACGCTCTGGACCTGTTATCCAATCCGTTGCGCCTGGCGGCCACGCTGCGCGGATGAAGTTTTTTCGTTAGCTTGCCGGGTCGAAGTTGGAGGCTTTCATGTCCCGCAAGCGCTCCGGGATTCCCCATTGTACACAGAGTCTTGCGGAGGCTCGGGGCACCAAGTGTTCCCAGGGCGCTGATTCGATCATCATTTGCCGTACATCCGTGGCACTGATGCCCTTTTCCTCCTCCCGTACTTCCCAGAGCACATGGGTTTTCAGGCCCAATTCTTGAAATCGGCGCAGTTTGAGTCGTCCCCAGTCGTCGTAGATGGAGAGGAGAAAGACCGCCTCCAACGGCACATAATGTCGGTAGAGTTCCGGTCGGGTGATAGGCATGGGCGTCACGGTCAGTTCCTCAAGCCGCAGGCCCGCTTCCAGGAGCACCTCGCGGATCATGATCAGCCGCTCGTAATAGGTCAGGGGATTGGCCAGGCTGGAGGATCTCTTGGGATCAACGTCCACGGCGCTGGTCAAAAGGGGATCCGGATTGGTCACGCCCACGACCAAATGCCGGCACAAGGACTTGCCGGCCAGCAGATACTTGAGGTGGTCGTTGTGCAGAACCTGAAACCGGCCGTGAATCACTCCAAGATCGTACATGGTTGATCCTTGTGACCGGCTGCAGGGCCGGCCACGTGATGTTCCCGTCTGCCGAGCCGTTGGGCTCGCAAGGCAGCCTCCAGCAGACCCCTGGTGGAAATGGCCTCGGCTGGCTCCTGCAGTTCCACGGTCCACCAGGCGCACCGTGTGCGCAGCAGTTTTTCAATGACAGATTCGATGGGTTGCATGTCCGTGATGGGATGATGTCCACGGAAGTCTTCCTTGCCGTAGACATGCGCTTCGTGCAGCCTGGTGCTGAACAGTTCCACGAAATCCTTTGGCGCGAACCTGCCGTTTCGTACGCATTCCGCTCCCAGGGTGTGGCCGATGTCCAGGGTGATCATGGCCCCTGACGCCGTTGCCCATTCCACCACATTGTGCGGTTCGCTGGAATGCCCCTGGCGCAGGTTCTCCAGGCAAACCGTAATCCCCAAATTATCGGCGTATTCCACCAGACGGCTGAGATTTTCCACGATCCGAGAAAATTGAACGGACTGGTCCGGATCAAGACCGGTGTGCACCGTGACCACGGACCCGCCCAATCCGGCCATGGCCGAAAGGGTGCGCATGTGCACGTCCAGGGCAACCTCGGCCTTGTGCCGGTCAGCATGGCCGATTTCGTAGCGGAAATACCGGGTGTGGAAGCGGACGGACAGCCCGGTTTCCAGAAAGGGACTGACCATGCGCGGCAGAAGCGCAAGCTGTTCCGGGTCCGGTGAAAACTCCACGGCATGGGCGTGCTTTTCGACCCAGCGCAACCTGGCCGGGGAGTCGGCGGAACTGGCCGTAAAGGCCAGGATAGGGGATGGGGGGAAAAAAGATGTAGGCATGGCAGGCTCAAGTCCCAGTTTGGCACCAAATTGTAACGTACTCGCTGCTAAAAGGATGAAGGACGTATCGCCTAAAACCAAAACAGCATCAACAGTTTTTATCTATTCAGAGAGATATCAAGCATTACTTTTGCCTATTTGACATAAACCCATCGAGTTCCGTTTAAGGAAAAGAATAAATGAATCGGGACGGCTGATAGGTCATGACGCAACAACATCCCGATGAATGGGACTTTGACGAAGAGTTTGACGGTGGCGAGGAAACCTGCAGTCGGGTGATTATCAACCTGTACACGAATCTTCTGCCCATGCCGCCTGGCACCAGGATTATGCTCATTTCCAAGGACCCCAGGAGTGCGGCCACCGCACCATCATGTGAGCGACCCTTTCCACCCGCAGGGATGTGGGTGAAGAATTGGGATACGCAGCACACTTGAGTAACAGAATTATTGAGGGGATTGCCTCGCCGCCCCTTGGGCCGCGCATCGGGCTGCACATCTGCCGGGGCACCTGGAGCACCAAGGAAGAGGTTTTCCTGACGGGCGACTACACGCCGCTTCTGCCGGCCCTGATCAGGATGCGCATGCGGCAGTTCGTGTTGGAGTACGCCACACCGAGGGCCGAGGACATTGCCGTGGCGGGTGAGGCGCTTTCGGGGGCGATCCCGGACACGAACATGTCCAGGGAGTTGGGGGTGGGCGTGTTCAATCCCAGGACCGAGGAGGCCGAGTCCCCCGAAAAAATCGTGGCCAAAACCGAACAGGCTTTGCGCTTTTATCGTCCGGAACAGATGTTTTTGAACACGGACTGCGGCTTCGGCTGTTTCGCCAACCGCTGCGTGAACGTGGAAGAAGTGGCCACGGCCAAGCTGCGCAGCATTGTCCGGGCCGCCCGGTTGTTGCGGGAACGGCACGGTTGAGAGGGGGGCGCTGTTTCCTCGGCAGCCGATTTGCTCATGGTTGATGCCGGAGTTCGTCGCGGCTGATCTCGCAATCCTGGATGATTTGGGAAAGGAGTTCACGCCCGATCGTCTCACCGTGATGGAATGGTCGCCAGGCAAGAGAATAATTGCGGATCACCCTGGTCCGCACTATGCGCCGTGAGGAATATCCTGCTGAAAACGCTAAGATTAAAGACCTGAGCCCGGTATATTCAATTGAATTCGCCGAACATTTTTCACGCCATCCATTCCTCGGTTGCGTATTCCGCCCGCGTCTCGTGGGGTTCTTTCGGTTGAGCAGCCGAGCGGTCCGGACATTGGGGAGAAATGAACAGATTGCCCATTTCCCATTGCGCCGGATTATTGCCGATGTATTCCCGGATGCGGTTCAATTCGAATACATCGCGGACAATGTGTTCCCAGTAATTTCGTTGCCATAATTTATCTGGAAACGACGGCCAATTGTTTTGTTTGACGCCGCGTTGCGACTTGACCCGGTACCCCACCGAGATAATGACATCCAAAGGGTTACCAGGATAGGCTTGGTGATATCCGGGTCTTATGCAGGTACCTGGTCAGGTCTTGTTTTTTTGACTTGTCGGCGGCTGAAAATTTCCGAATTGCTTCAGCGATAAACATTTTTTCTGTGACCAATCGTGACAATCCACACAGTGAGCTCATCATCCTGAATGGAATAAACGATGCGGTATCTTCCCTGGCGCAGGCGGTACCGTTCCTGGCCGGTCAACTTTTCGCAACCTGGCGGGCGAGGGTCATTTTCCAGGTCTTTTATGCGACCAAGGATTTTCCTGACATCCTTTTTCGGGATACTGGAAAGATCCTTTTCCACGGATTTCTTGAAAAATATGCTATATCCGGCCATCTTCCTTGAGCCTCTTCACCATTTCATCATAACTGAGAAGGGGCTCATTTGCCCGGTTTGCGAACGCCGCAAGATCTTCGGCATCCTCGGCAAGGGCATTTTTCACGGCCGAATTGACAAGATCTGAAATGGATCGGGATGTCTCCAACGCCTTTATTTTAAGAGCCTTATGAACAATTTCATCCAGATAAATCGTGGCGCGCTTGACAGTTGCGTCCATACTATCGCCTCCATTTGTTTGAAGACATTATAACGTTATAGCGCTATAACGTCAAGGCGTATTTTCTATGGACCAAACCAGTCAGAGGGTGGATCGGGGGCAGCTCTTTTATGCCAGCATTTTCCCTTCAAGATACTGCTTACTGTGCTGTTGTGCAGCCCAAGGCAGCCGGTGATTTCCTTCCGGCTGCGTCCATGTCTCAAGTGAGCGGCCCGCTTGGCCTCGATCACATCGATCGGCTTGCGCTCCATAAACAACACAGTCCGTCGGCCCGACATCGGTCAGGCACTCCCTGACCGTCTCCCTTTTCATCAAGGTGACATTCGACCGGGCTTTCTCCAAGTCCTGCTCATTGAGGGTGACAAGACGCAGACCATGGCGCAGGGCCGTGGCCGCCAAAAGGCTGTCGATGGCCGGGACCGGTCGGCCGGCTTCGGATACGAGACGCCCCCATTGGTCCGCCACATGTGCGCCCACGGCCAGGACCCGTTCTTCAAACCAGGCCGGCAGGTCATGCTCCAACCATAGTCGCAGGCGCTCTTTTCTGTTTCCAAAGGTCAAGTCTTCGCCCCCTTTGCGGATTTCACCCAAGGTCAGATGCGTCAAGACATTCCTCGCTGCTTGACCATTCAAGGATGTCCTGGGCGTGGGTCATGGCCGCGTCGACAGAAATTACAACTGCTTTCAAGCGCTGATCAGATGATGAATGGTCTATACTCCCCAGGCCAATACAGGCAGTCCTCTGGCGTGTCCCGGATGCCCTCAAGCCGGGCCTTGTCCAGGTGATTGAGGATCAGACGCATCAGTTCGGTCCCGCGCACGCATCCCAGACAACCCCCGGCTGCGTCGATTTCGTTGAAAGCCGCGACCTTGTCCCGCCTTACTCCCGTACCATGAAAGACCAGGGGCACGGGTTCGCCCGAGTGCACCAGCGGGCCGGAACTGGGCGTGGAATGGTCCGCCGTGACCACCAGCAGCAGTTCCGGATCTGCAAGCAGACCGTCCAAAGTCGGCATCAAGGCCCGGTCCAGGGTTTCGATAACCTGCTTCTTGAGCAGGGGGTCCTTGGCATGGGCCGCTTCGTCCGGGGCCTTGGTGTGCAGGTGGACAAAGTCGTGGGTTGTCAGGGCATCCAGGGCCATGGCCAGGGAAGCGGAAAAATCCTGCTCCAGGTCACCTGTTTGCAAAGGGTTGAACACATCCAACCCCAAATACCGCCCCAGGCCGCGAAAAACCGCACCCGAAGCAATGCTCGCGCCATGCAAACCAAAACGTTCAGTAAACGGCATGACCGTCTTGAGTCTGCCGGCCCGCTGCGTGACCAGGCCGTTGACCGCGGCCAGCCCCCGGGCCGTGCGGGAAGCATTGACCGGATGATCGGTCAGACGCTGGAAAGCCCAGGAGAGGTACGCCTTGAGGGACAGAGCCGTGGTTTGAGCCGCTGGATCAGTGGCATGCTCGGCCAGGGGCAGCAACTCCGGCAATAAACTGCCGTCGCGCATCGGGCCGGTGTCCGTGACGTGCGGGCAGACCGGTCCGCTGAGTACAAGCACGCCGAACACGCCCTTGATCGGAACAAAGCGGATGCGCACGCCCGCATGCTCCCATTTGCCCACGGCAGTGATCAGCATCTGGATTTCTTCGTCCGTGGCCAGGGGCACGTCCCGGACCAGGCGCAGGCAGCCGTCCTTTTCCTCCAAAGCCGTGAAATGAGCCAGCACGGCCACTTCACCAGGGGTCAAAACCACCCCGGCACCCAGGGCTTCCAGGGCGCCCCGGCCCGGAAAATCAATCCGGTCGTAACCGAACATGGCCAAGTGGGCGGTCTCGCTGGGCAGGGCCTCGCCCAGCATCCCGGCGTGGTACAGACCGTTGGCGCCCAGCGCGGCAATCCTGTCCAGGCCGGGCGTTTGCGCTGCCTGCAGAGGGGTCTGGTGGTCCAGGCATTCGTGAGAACGGTCCCCAAGTCCGTCCAGGACCATGAGCAGGCATTTGCTGGGCATGTGGGTACTCCGTTGGTAGAGGTCTTTCCAAAGAACCCATGCATCGCTCTTGAGGCCTGATGTGTCAGTGATCTTACAAAGCTTGCTGGTGAACGAGCAGGGAGCATTCGGCGTTTCTGAAAATTTTTTTGTATGAGATCCTGCTGGTTCATCCTGATCGAGCGCCCTCGCAACTCCATCGCGGACATCGTAGCGACGAACCATTGCTCTCCCAGGACATGATGGCGCGGTTGAAGCGTTTGGCACTGGCTCGCCGAACGATGTCCAACTCTGTCAAACAGGCGACGACACCCGATCAGGATGAACCAGGAGCACAACTTGAAACGTTTTCCACGCAATTTTCAGAAACGCGTAATGCTCTCAAAGAGCAAGCCTATCTGTTCGATTGGACTTGCAGGACCACGTCGCCCTGGGGCAGGGGCCAGGAGGCTGGTCCGGATGGCTCGACAGGCAGGGGTGAGCCGTTCAAAGAGGCTTTGCGCAGATTGTGAAAAAAGGTGGCCGGCCGGGACAGAAGAAAGGTCTTCAAGGTCCTTGCGGGCACAATCACGCCGAATTCCAGAAAATTTTCCGCCAGATCCCGGCCCACGGCATTGAACAAGCGCACTTGAAGCAGGAAAGGCTTGTCTATGTCTGTCGCGGATTCGGTGTCGGCATGATGGGTGATGCCCTCACGCAACCTGCTGTAGAATCCGCCCCGGCGCATGGTCGCACCGACCAGCCCGGGCAGGGCCGCGGACAAGGCCAGCCGCGAGCCGGGGCCGAGCATGGCTTCGTTCAGGTCATCAATGGCCTTGCCGTCCACGAAAATGGTCTGGATGTGCTTTTGGGCGTAGTCCTCGCTTACGCCCACCAGTCCGCAAATGAATTCCCGCACGGTACAGGGCCGTGGAAGCAGCATCTCGAAACCGCCCTGCAGCAGGACCGAGAAGTTTTCCGGGGCTTCGTGGAGCAGGACAAGCTCAGGCGGAGCAAGAGGAGATTGTTCCATTGTGTCAACTCCGTTGGTCGTAGGCTGGGCTATGCTTTCAGCGCCGCCGCAAATTCCCTCGCCGGCTTCGTGTGTCCAAACGGTTGTGTAATTTCAACAAAGATTGCGGTGGATGCGCAGGACAATCGTTTGGACTGACGAATCCTGGCTCAGTCATACGGTATGCACTCAGCTCAGGCAAGTCGCACGATGACGATGCCGGGGCATCTCCAGGGGCATAATCGGGCATGGGTATTCCTGGAAGGAGTGTTCAGGGGCAGGCCGGTTCGGCCTGCCCCTGAACACAAAGGGATGGTTACTACTCAGTCATTTTTCGTTGGGTTCACCAAAAGGCCGGGTTGTCGCGTTTCGGTCCTGTCGGCTGTCTGACTGAGCTGGGCATCGTTCATCAAGGGGTTGCCCGACATAAAATTGCGCGTTCATGTTCGTGCTACGCAACCCCTTGATGGTACGAGGCCCGCGAAGGGAGTTCCGGCAGGGCCGAAATGCGACAACCCGGCCGAGAACTGACTGTGCTGAAAAGTTACAGGGAATGATTAGAAGTTGTAGACGCTGTCCAGTTCCATGTCCGAGACATCAAAGACCACATTGTGCGGGGCCAAAGGCTCACGGGAGAAGTACCGGGGCAGACGGTCGTGGGCCGGACCGAAACCGGCCTTCTCGTTGAATTCCCGCTCCATCTTCAGGATCTTCTGGCCCAAGGCGACCACGTCGTCGCCGGTCATGTTCAATCCGTACATATGATTGATGGTGTCCACCATGGCGTTGAAGGTTTCCGGCTGGTCCAGGATGGCGAAGGCAATGAACAGGCAGAAGCCCGTGGCGTCCAGGGCCGCAGTGGCGATCTGCAGATTGCGGGACAGTTCGGCCTGGCCCTCGGGCTTCAAGGGGTCCACGCTGCCGCCGACGTTGAGGATGTTCGTGGCCACGGCATACCCGGCGGTGTGATCCGCGCCCTGGGTAGTGGTGGCGTAAGTCACGCCGATGCCCTTGACCGCGCGCGGATCATAGGCGGGCATGGCCTGGCCCTTGACCACCGGGGCGTGCTCCAGACCGTAGCATTTGGCCGTGACCGCGGCGCCCGCGCCCAGAATCCGGCCCAGGTGTGTGCCCTTGCCCACTTCATGAACCAGGTTGATGGCTCCCTCGGCATCGCCAAAGGGGATCACCCCGGCTTCCATGGCCACGCCGATGGCCACGCCCATTTCGATGGTGTCCACCCCGTAATTGTCGTCCAGGTAGTCCAGCTTGGCAATGGCGTCCAAGTCGTCAATGCCGCAGTTGCCGCCATGGGACCAGACGGTCTCGTACTCGGGCTGCTTGGACATGTAGTTGCCGTCCTTGTCCGTGTAGATCCCGGAGCACTGGATCACGCAACCGCGATGACAGCCGTGGGTGGGTTGGCCGCCGGGGCGGTTTTTCATGTTCTCGGCCTGGAGTTCGCCGGAGAGGTTCTGACCGCCGTCAAAACGGCCCTGCTTGAAGTTGTAGGTGGGATAGCCGCCGGCTTCGTTCAGGATGTTGGTCAGGACATTGGTGCCAAAGGTGGGCAGGCCCTGGCCCGTAACCGCATGCTGCTTCAGGCCTTCCACGAACTTGCGGTTGGCTTCCTTGAACTCGTCCGGCCGTGCGGGCTGACGCATTTTCGTGGTGGAGGCGTCGACCACGATGCACTTGATGCCCTTGGATCCCATGACCGCGCCGACTCCGCCCCGGCCGCAATGCCGCGTGGGTCTGAATTCCGGGTCGGTCACCGCAATGGAGGAACTGGCCATGCGCATCTCCCCGGCCGTGCCGATGGAAATCACGGAGACCTTGTCGCCGTGCACGGGCTTGAGTTTTTCGATCAGGTCGTAGTTGGGCAGCATTTTCAGGTCATCGGCCTTTTGGATCTGCACGCCCGCATCGTTGATGACCACTTTGTAGAGATCTTCACCCTTGCCCTCGCCCTCCAGGATCACCGCGGCGTATCCCAGCCGCGCTAAGGCCTGGGCCGCGGTGCCGCCGGCGTTGGCTTCCTTGATCGTCCCGGTCAGCGGGCTCTTGCAGCCCACGGAAATGCGGCCCGAGGAAGCCGCGGCCGAACCACTCATCAAGCCGGGGGAAATGACCAACTTGTTTTCCGGCCCCAGCGGATGGCAATCCGCCGGGACTTCCTTGTACACGACCATGGTGGTCATGCCCCGGCCGCCCATGCCGGCGTATTGGCCCACCGGCTCCACAGTCGCCTTGGGGCCACCCTGGGCCCCCATGTCGATTCGTAGAATTTTGTCCATTCGTTGTTCTCCTTGGTTACCACAGTTGATCGGCAAAGACGGCTCGCCGCCTTGTTCGTGTCCTGTTTTGGTCAGTATAGCTCCTTACCTGACGAATGCAAACACTTTTCAACGCATCGCGGTAAATGTGTTCTCGTTACTATGATTTATCGGGGTCGGAATCGGTGTTGCTATCGGTATCGAACATGATCAATTCAACACGGCTTGGGAAAGATTATTCGATATCGATACCGATTATGACCCCGAAACCGAAATGGAGTGGCGGCAGTGCACCCTGAATATATAGAATTGACTCGCGACGAGTGGAATCCACTGGTTGGCCAGTGGATCACGCCAGCATCGCGGACAGCTGGCGCAGATGAGACCGTTCCTCGTCCATGCATTGCTGGATGAAGCGCTTTTCCGAGTCAGGCACGAGTTCGCGCATTTCCATGAAAAACAGGATGGTGTCCTTTTCAAAGCCCATGGCCAGGCGGATGGCCTCGGTCTCATCGCCGGCCGCGGCCAGGCGCTGTTTCAAGTCCGGGGAAAAAATGGCGTGCGAATCGATCAGGGCCTGCAAATACTGGCCGTATTCCTCGCTGGTGCTCCAGGCCGGCAGCTCAAAAGCGCCCATGCGCGCCTGCAGGTCGCGAAAAATCTGCTCGTGTCGGGCTTCCTCTCCGGCAAAGTACAAGAAGAAATCCTTTGCGTCTTGGCTTTTCGCCGCCTCGGCCGCGTTCTTGTAGAATTCCTGTCCCTGCTGTTCGATGCGCACGGCCGCTTCGGCAATTTCCGCGGCCTTGAAAAATTCAGCCATGACGACCTCCATATTTGCCATCCCGAGGGATGCGATTCATGGGACGGTTATTCATTTTGCAACGACTCTGCACATCACGTTGGTTTGACGGCAGGGTGTCCCTTTCCGGTTTCAGCCTCGTCGTTTGTTTGACTGAGCCGGCCGTCGTTCGCCGAACCATTGCCCGACGGATGAAGCACAATTTCTTGTTTGATCAGCGCAATGGTTCGGCGACTACGACGGCGGCGATGGAGTTCAGACGAGGCTGAAACCGGAAAGGGACACCCTGCCAAACAATACTGAATAGTTACTTCATTGTTAGTGGTTCTGAACGAGGGTCGTTCAAAAGCGCCCTTGGCAGGGCCCGAACAACGCTGACAAAAAACAATACCAACGATCCGCTACAGTTCGTTGGGTAATTCCCGCAGCTGCGCATAGGTAAACACTGGCCCGTCCACGCACACGTATTTCGTGCCGATGTTGCACCGCCCGCATAGCCCCACCCCGCATTTCATCCGTTTCTCCAGGGTGGTGATGATCTGGTCATCCTGGAACCCCAGCTTTTTCAAGGCCTGCAGGGTGAACTTGATCATGATCGGCGGGCCGCAGGTCACGGCCACGGCATTGTCCGGGGTGGGCGTCATTTCCAGAAGCACGTTGGGAATCAGCCCGACCTGGTGCTCCCAGCCCTCGGCTTCCCGGTCGATGGTCAGCACGGTTTCCATGTCCGTACGCTCCAGCCACTCAGGCAACTCGTAGCTGAAGGCCATGTCCTGGGGGCTGCGCGCGCCGTATAGCACCCGGATTTTGCCGTAGTCGTCCCGGTTGTCCAGCATGTACAGCAAAAGCGTACGGAGCGGGGCCATGCCGATGCCGCCGCCGATGAACACGATATCCTTGCCCTGCATGGATTCAATGGGAAAACCGTTGCCCAGCGGTGCGCGCACCCCGACCCGATCGCCCGCGCTCAGGGTGTGCAGCCGGGCCGTAACCTCGCCCACACGCATCACGCTGAACTGCAGATAGTCCTTGCGCGTGGGCGGGGAATTGATCACAAAGGTGGCCTCGCCTGCCCCGAAAACCGACAATTGCCCCACCTGGCCGGGAGAAAAGGCAAAGTTTTGCATCCGTTCGTCCGACCCCAGCTTGATCCGGAAGGTCTTGATGTTGTGGGTTTCCTGGATGGTCTCGATGATCGTGCCGATCTCCGGCAAATAGGGGTTGGCCGCCAAGTGCGGGTTGATGGGGCGGGCAGCGGCGACAGGCGTCTTGGCCGAAGACTTGGGAATGGCCTGGGCCGCAGTCTTCTTGGCGCTGTCTTTCGCTGACGCCTTTGATGTTTTTTTTGCCGCCCTTGGTTCGGCGGTCTTTTGGGCCTTGGCGGTTGATTTGGCAGGCTTTGAACCCGTCTTTTTCGCCGGGTTTTTTTTCGCTGCCGGGGCAGTTGCGTTTTTTTTCGTAGACGCCGGGGTCATGACTTCTTCTCCTCACGAATTCAGGAGGTTGGCTTGATTGCGTGGAACAGAAAAATCCGCCGATGGAATTCGATTCGGCCCCCATCGAGACTCCCTTTCCGGCCTCGTATCATCAACCCGTTGCGCTGAAAAAGAAAATGTTTCGCTTATGGCGATGAGCAACGGCTTGATGAACGATGCCTGGATCGGTCAGGCAGTTGATGAAGCCCGACTCGAACCCCATCGGCTCGAGCCCCTTCAAATATCCGCAACCAGGCAACGCTCCCACTAATCCTTATCCTTTGCCGGGAGTGCGTGTCCCATGGCCCGAACAACAATCTCGCGGATGTCCACGCTGACCGGACAGCTTTTGATGCACCGGCCGCACCCGCAGCAGGAAATCAAACCGTCATGCAGGGCCGGATAGTAGCTGAACTTGTGGCCCACGCGGTTCTTGAGGCGATGCGCCTTGGTCGGCCTGGGGTTGTGGCCGCTGGCCTCGAAAGTGAACTGGGAAGACATGCAGTTGTCCCAGGAGCGCACCCTCCTGCCGCTTAAGCCCGCGCCCTCGTCCGTGATGTTGAAGCAGTAGCAGGTCGGGCACAGGTACGTGCAGGCCCCGCAGCTGATGCATTTGGCCGAGACGTCTTCCCAAAAATCCATGTCGTCGAAGACGGCCATCAGCTTGTCCCGGGCCGGAGCAAAATCCGTGGGATTGCCCATGTTCCGCGGGGCCTTATCCCGCAGGGTCTGGGCCTGCTCAACCTTGTCCCGGGCAGGTTCCAGCAGGGGGCTGTCCAAGAGCGGCGCACCACGTTCACTGACCGCTTCCACCACGTACCCGTCTTCGATTGGCGTGAGCAACAGGTCCGCACCCTGGGCATCGCCCGGTCCGCCGCCCACGCTATGGCAAAAGCAGGTGATATCATGACGCAGACAGGCGATCACGGCGAACAGCGTGGCTTCCCTTCGGGCCAGATAATACGGATCCTTGTACGTCTGGCCGGCATAGACCCGGTCGAAAATTACAAAACCCCTGGCGTCGCAGGAGCGGCAACCAAAGACCAGGGTCGGCTCGGGCTGGATCACGGGCAGCAGCTCCACGTCCACCTGGCCCGGCTGCTCCGGATTCTTCTGGTAATCGTAGCGCAAAAGCTCCTCGCTGGCCGGGAAGACCACGCCCTTGGGCGGGGTTGTGGCCTGTTTGTCCATTTCCACCTGGACTCCGGACGCATAGGGAGCAAAGACAACCGCATCGCCCTGTCTGACCGGGGCCAGCACGCGCATCTTGCCGGCCACTTCCTCCAGCCAGGCTGAAAGCTTGTCATGATGAAGATATTTGGCCTCGGCCATCACCAACCCCTCTCGTTGATATTCTTTTCTTCCACCTGGAAAGAAAGCAGCGGCGGCACGGCCTGGGGATCAACACCCGCCTCGAAGTCGAACAATTCGCGGATTTCCTTGTTCAGCTTACGTTTCAAAGCCAGGATCGGGATGTCCACGGGACAGGCCCTCTGGCATTCACCGCATTCCACGCAGCGTCCGGCCAGGTGCATGGCGTGGATGATCTGGAACATCCACTTCTCGCGTGTTTCGTCTTCCTGGGTGACCCAGTGCGGGTCCCGGCTCTGGGCCACGCAATGGTCCCGGCACACGCACATGGGGCAGGCGTTGCGGCAGGCGTAGCAGCGGATGCAGCGCTGCATCTCCTGTTGCCAATGGGCGAACCGGGCTTCCAGCGGCAAGGCCTCGAAATCGACGACATCCTTGTAGTCATCCGTCTGAACGCGGGCCTCGCGGGGCTCTCCGGCGAAATGGTCGTGCGTCAACGCGTTGGGATAGCGGCAGCGCAGGCATTTGTCCGCCAGCACATCTTTCAGGGGTGTTTCACGTTCTTTGCCGTCAACGACCACGCGCAGGAGATCCCCTTCCAGGGCCGCGCTTTGCACCCCGCTGATATCGCCCAGCTGCCTGCGAACCTTGGTCAGATCCGCCGCCCCGTCGCAGGGAAAGCCGAAGACGACCACGTTCTCTCGCTTGATCAGCCCTTCCCGGGCCAGCTGGTTCACGGCCCGGCTGTCGCAGCCCTTGACCGCCACCCCGACTTTCTTGTTCTTCAGGCCGGGCAAATACACGGCAAGGTTGTGCACGCACAGGGCATCGATCACCAGGCGCTCCACGTCCTCGGGACGACGCATGAACAAAGGGGTGTGGTGCAGGGGATCAAATCCCCGCTCCCAGCCGATGACCAGGTCCAGGTTCGGCAGGGTTGCGGCGATCTGCTCCTTGAGTTGGCTTAAAACATTCACGTCCAGGTTCCTCACTTATCTGCCGACGATTTTATGATGCATCGCATCCGTGCAAGCCTGAACAAGCCGGTGGGTTTCGATGCGTGCCGGCATCGACTGTTTGACCGGCAAGGTCCACATGATGTTATCCTCCCGACTCAGCAAGTACCGCCACGCACGCCTCGCCCGGGCTGAACCGGGGCATGGGCCCCAGCCGGTGGATCTGCTCCGTGAACGTGGTGACCACGGTCTGCCAGCGCTGGCCTTCGGAGGCCGAAACCCACGTGTACTCGAACCGGCCCGGGTCGATGCCCAGGGTGGGCAGCAGGCGTTTGAACACCTCCAGCCGGCGGCGGGCGTAGAAATTGCCCTCGGCATAGTGGCAGTCCCGGGGATGACAGCCCGAGACCAGGACCCCGTCCGCGCCGGAAAGCAACGTCCTGGCCACGAACAACGGGTTGATCCGGCCGGAGCAGGGCATGCGGATGATGCGCAGATCCGTGGGCTGGGCCAGGCGGCCCACGCCGGCCGCGTCCGCCCCGCCGTAGGAGCACCAGTTGCACAAAAAGCCCACGATGCGCAGTTCGTTTACGCCAGACATAAGGCATTCACCTCGGCGAGAATCTGGTTGTCAGTAAAATGGGCCAGCTGGATCGCGCCTTGGGGGCAGGTGGCCGTGCACAGGCCGCAGCCCTGGCACACGGTCTCGATGACCTCGGCCTTAGGCTCGCCGCGGAAATCCACTTCCTTGATGGCCTTGAAGGGGCAGACCTGAATACACTTGCCGCAGCCCACGCAACGCCGGATGTCCACGGCCGCGATCATCGGGTCGTTCTCCAGCTTGTCCTTGGAAAACAAGGCCAGAACCTTGGCCGCGGCCGCACTGCCCTGGGCCACGGATGCGGGAATGTCCTTGGGGCCCTGGCAGGAACCGGCCAGATACACGCCCGCGGTGTTCGTCTCCACAGGGCGCAGCTTGGGATGGCTTTCCAGAAAAAAACCGTATTTGTCATAGGAAATGCGCAGCTTCTCGGCCAGTTTCCCGGCGCCTTGGGAAGCTTCAGCGCCGGCGGCCAGGACCACCAGATCCGCTTCCACCTCCACCTGGGTGCCCATCAACGTGTCGGCCCCGCGCACCACGTACTTGTCGCCCTTGGGGTAGATCATGGCCACCCGGCCGCGCACGTAACGGGCCCCGTATTCCTCCATGGCCCGGCGGGTGAACTCGTCGTACATCTTGCCAGGGGCGCGGATGTCCATGTAAAAGACATAGGATGTGGAATCCGGGATGTGGTCCCTGGTCAAAATGACCTGTTTGGCCGTGTACATGCAGCAAAACCCAGAGCAGTAGGGCCTGTCCACGCTCTTGTCCCGGGAGCCCACGCACTGCACGAAGACCACGGTCTTGGGCTCGCGGCCGTCCGAGGGCCGCTGGACGTGCCCGCCGGTTGGGCCGGATGCGGAAAGCAGCCGTTCGTATTGCAGGCCGGTGATCACATCCGGCAGTTTTCCGGCCCCGTATTCCCCGTATTTGCTGATATCGAACAGATCGTAGCCCGTGGCCGCGATCACCGCGCCGACCTGTTCCGTGAACAATGCTTCTTGCTGTTTGAAATCAATGGCCTGGGTCGGGCAGATTTTGGCGCACACACCGCATTTGTCCTTGGTCAGCTTGAGGCAGAAGGCCGGGTCGATCACCGCCTTTTTGGGAATGGCCTGGGGAAAGGGGATGTTGATGGCCGTGGTCGTGCCCACGCCTTCGTTGAACCGGTCCAGGGATTTCCTGCTCGGGCATTTTTCCATGCACAGGCCGCAGCCCGTGCATTTGGCCCAGTCCACATACGCGGCCTTGCGCCGGATCGCGATCTCGAAATTGCCCACAAATCCCTTGACATCCTCGATCTCGGACAGGGCATGCACCGTGATCTTCGGATGCTGGGCCACGTCCACCATTTTCGGACCGAGCACGCAGCTGCTGCAGTCCACCGTGGGAAAGGTCTTGTCCAGCTTGGCCATTTTCCCGCCGATGGTGGACTCGCGTTCCACCAGGACCACTTCCCGGCCGCCGTCCGCGCAGTCCAGCGCGGCCTGGATTCCGGCCACGCCCCCGCCCACCACCAGCACCCGCTTGTTGACCTCGAACTGCTTGGCGAACAGGGGCATGTTCCGGCGCAGCTTTTCCACGGCCATGCGCGTCAGCTCCGCGGCCTTGCGCGTGTTGGCCTCCGTGTCCTTGCCGATCCAGGAGACGTGCTCGCGGATATTGGCCATCTCGAACATGAACCGGTTCAGCCCGGCCCGCTCCACGGTGCGACGGAAGGTGGGCTCATGCATCAGGGGGGTGCAGGAGGAGACCACCACCCCGTCCAGGCCGTGGTCCTTGATGGCCTGGACAATGGCCTCCTGGCCCGGTTCGGAGCAGGCGTACATGGTGTCCGTGGCAAAGGCCACGTCCGGAAATTCCAACGCGGTTCGGGCCACCTGGGCCGTGTCCACGGTTCCCGCGATATTACTGCCGCAGTGGCAGATGAACACGCCGATCTTCATGCAACTTCCTCCGAAAAAGACGGATCACGCCGCCCGGCTTCAGCCCGGGCCTTGCGCATGGCTGCAAAGGCAATGTGCGGCGACACGCAGAGCTTGTTCAGGCCGATGACGTTCTGGGGCAGGCGCAGGGCCACGGCCATCAGCTGGGTGTAATAAAAGACCGGCATCTGGAATTTCCGGCCCAAGGCTGACGCGGCCTGGTCCTGGCGCAGATCCAGGTTCATCTGGCACAGCGGACAGGCCGTGACCATGGCATGGGCCCCGAGGTCCATGGCGGTTTCCAAAAGCTTGCCCGACAGCCTGGCCGTGATGTCCTTGCGCGGCACGCCAAAGGAGGCCCCGCAGCACTCCACCTTCAGCGGGAACGGGACCACGTCCGCGCCCAAAGCCAGCATCAGCCGATCCATGGCCGTGGGGTGCTCGGGATCGTCGAATTGCATCACCTCGGGCGGCCGGTTCATGATGCAGCCGTAGTAGGGCGCAAGCTTGAGCCCGGCCAGGGGCTTGTCCGGCAGTCGTGAGGCCAGTTCTTCCGGACCCACGTCCTCCACCAGCACCTGGAGCACGGACTTCACGGGCAGATCGCGGCGCACGGGCCGGTCCAGCAGCTTGTTCACCCGGTCGCGAAAATCCCGGTCGCGCATCCGGTGCACGGCCATCTTCAGGTTGGTCAGGCAGCTGGGGCAGGGCGTGATCAGGGCACTCGCGTCCAGGTCTTCGGCCTGGGCCAGGTTGCGAGCGGCCAGGGCCGAGGACAGCGTATGGTCCACGGTGTGCGCAGGGGTGGAACCGCAGCAGCTCCAGTCCGGGATGTCTGCAAGGGTCAGCCCCAATGCCCGGCACACGGCCCGGGTGGACGTGTCGTACTCCCTGGACGTGCCCAGGCCCGAGCATCCGGGGTAGTAAGCGTACGTGCTCATGACCGCTGCTCCTGGCGGAATTTGTCGAAAATCCGGGCAATCTGCTTTTGGCCCTGGATCTCGTGCGGCCGAAAGCCCAGCTTGCCCTTGGGCAAAATCTTCGGCCCCAGGCCCATGTCCGGCCAGAACCGGCCGGTCTTGGCGATATACGTGGTCAGGATGCCCAGCTCAAAGGAGCGGCCGTGTTTTTCCACGGAATCCAGAAACGCGTCCCAGAAAATCTTGACCCCGCGCTCCGAGGCATAGCCTTCGCGTCGGGCCATGTGCCGCAGTACGTCCATGATCCGGGCCACGTCGATATTGTTCGGGCAGCGGGTGGTGCAGGACTCGCAGGTGGCGCACAGCCAGATGGATTTGCAGGTCAACAGGCGCTTTTTCTGTCCGGCCTGGAGCAGGCGCATGACCTGGCTCACCGGGATGTCAAAGGCAAAGGTGAACGGACACCCGGCCGTGCAGTTGCCGCACTGGTAGCACTCCGCTATCTGTTGGCCGCTTTCCGCCTCCACAGCGGCAATGAAATCGCCATCGCACGAGGCGTGAATGTCAATGACGTCCATGCTCTCTCCCTTCGGCTTGATCCCAACGCCGGGTTGCAACCAGGCGGGGATGCATATTTTGAGGGTATGGCGGACTGTAAAGTGAATAAAACCCGAATGCAACAGGAATGCCGCCTGGCGTCGGGACCAATTTGTTTTTTTTGGCCGGCTTGCTGGCCGCTTGAAGCTCTAAGCATGTCCCGCTATTGTTACATATTTGCAATATTTTTCATTGCTCAATGACTGTTTTGTAAAATACTTTGCAATGCTGTCAAAAGGCCGATCAAATTTTTGATTCTCCATGGGCTTTGGCTGATACGCGGATAACTCTGCATTTGCGCGGGAGTTATCCGAACACAGGGGCGAAAGCGAGAAATATGGCCTTTGCCTTGCAGTACCCATATTCGCCTCCGCACCTTTCAGCGGAGTCCGAGCCATCCATTCACCCCTTTTGTCCTGCGAGCGTCAACCATGTGTCGACTCTTCTCCCTGACCAGCACTGACCCTGTTTCGCCGATGAAAGCCATCGAGGCCCTGGAGGTGATGAAGGAAGGCCACGACGGCTCAGGCATCGGCCTGTTCTTGACCGACCTGGCCGGCCCCTTTGCCGAGGCCAAGGACCTGCCGATCCTCTCAGGCATCTTCACCACGGACGGTTTGGCCCGCATGAAGGATTTCATGTCCGGACAAGGATTTTCCCCCTTGCATCAAATAGTCCTGCGGGCCAAGGCCGCGCCGCCCAAGGGCACGCCCGGCCGGGACGTCTATCTGGCCCAGGCCTTTGAACCGCCGCCGGATTGGCGGGATCTGCCGTCAAAGGACCTGGAGGACAGGCTGACAAGGACGCGCTTGGAACTGCGAGGCATGGGCCAGGCCGAAGAGGACATGGTCGTGTTCAGCTTCTGGCCGGACGTGGTCATGATCAAGGAAGTGGGCGATCCCATGGAAATCGGCGAGTATCTCGGCCTGGACAGGGAAGATCTGAAAGCCCGGCGCATCATGGCTCAGGGCCGGCAAAACACCAACTACGAGATCAACCTCTACGCCTGCCACCCTTTTTTCATTCAGGGTTTCTCCACCATGACCAACGGCGAAAACACCGCCTTTGTGCCCATCAAGGAATACCTGGGCGCCCAGGGCGTGCCCGGCTACACGGGGTAGCAGTCCGACTCCGAGGTCTTCACCCATATCCTGCACTTTACGGTGCGCGAACTCGGCCTTGGTCTGGAAGCCTACAAGCATGTGATCACCCCCTTGCAGCACGAGGACATCGAAACCCACCCGGACCAGGGCTTTTTGCGCAACCTGAAGCGGGCCTGCCGCCGCCTGATCATCGACGGCCCCAACTGCGTCATCGGCTGCCTGCCGGACAAGACCATGTTCATGGTCCAGGACCGCAAGAAGCTGCGGCCCGGGATCGTCGGGGGCAGGCCGGGCCTGTACGCCTTCTCCTCGGAGATGTGCGGCCTGGACGCCGCCATCCCGGACAGGGACAAATCCAAGGATTTTCAACCCATGCACCTGGACACCGCCGTTGTTTCGCCCCAGTGTCAGGAGGTCAGAATATGCCGGCAATCCCAGCCGTTACCCCGTCAACATTAAGAGCTTATCCGTAAATAATGTGGACTTTATTTCGCATTTCTGGCATGTTGTCCTCCATGTTCAACCTTGATCATGGAGGACAACATGCCAAAGGTTCAGTCATGGGAGGTTTCCGATCCTTTTTGGGAACG
>Ga0209614_1001241_pt1 | contig 19687 bp, 11 predicted proteins | sample BlaSprsedimmetaG_FD_185484 | JGI IMG/M metagenome (GOLD analysis project Ga0209614, IMG submission 185484) | Hot spring sediment bacterial and archeal communities from California, USA to study Microbial Dark Matter (Phase II) - Blank Spring... ... | reverse complement strand
GGAGGATTGTTGTAGCCCAGGCCGTCGAGCCAGACGTACCAGATTCGCTGGCCGGGAACCCCGATGACCGCCAGGTCGCCGTAGGACTCAAAGTCGTCGACGATGAGGTAGTTGGCCACGGTGAAGCTCCAGAGACGGCCCTTACTGACGTTGGCGCCGGCGATTTCGTCGATGCGCCAGTAGTAGGTCCCGCCCATTACCACGGCGGCGGCATAGGATGTGCCGGCCTGGCGCCCCTTGTACTCGGCGTCGGCGGTGGTGGCGTTCTTGACGGCGTCGGCATCGGTTCCGAAGTAGACGTCGTGCTGGGTGGCGCCGTCACCGGCCGACCAGGTCAGCGGCGTGGCCGCGTCGATGCTCACGACCGAGCTGCTGGCGGGTTTCGGGTTGTACGCCTTGGTGGGGTCGCCGCGCATGACCTCCTGGATCTCGGCGGCGTTCATGGCGTAGTTGTAGATACGGCAATCGTCAATAATGCCGTTGAACTTGTTGCTGTTGTCGCCGCGCATGCCGATTCGCACGTCATCGGCGATGTTGAGCGTCAAGCCGGCTTCGCTGCCCTGCGAGATACCGTTGTGGAACCACTCGACGGCGCCGGCACTGGTGCAGGTAGCCGCCATGTGATGCCAATCGAGATCAACACCAATACTGATCTGCCTTTCCCAGCCATAGCGGTGGATGCCCAGACCACGGCCTCCGTAGTCGATTACCTCGAGGTCGAAGAACAGGTTATTGCCGGAGGTCGTCCCGCTGAAGCCGAAGATGGTCGTCCAGGTCGGGATGCCGGTGCTGTTGGGCTTGGCCCAGGCGGCAATGGTTCGGGCGGCTGTCGGGCCCATACCGATGGCCCCGACACGGACACTGTCGTCGATTCCGTCAAACTGCAGACCGCCACCGTCCATCGCTTCGGGGACCCAGGTGGGATTACCGAGGGCGGTGCCATGATGCGCATTGCCGGATGTGTCGAGGATGGTTGTGCCCTCGCCTTCGTCCAGCAAGTAGTGCGCGACAAGGTTGGGGTCGGTCACGGGGAACAGCGGGATGGTCGTGTAGGACCAGACGTCGCCGATGACCCAGTTCACCCCGTCGGCGGTGGAGTCGATGCGCCAGTAGTACGTGGTGTCGTCGGCCAGACCGGTGGGCGTATACGAAGTGCCTCCGCTGAGCGACTTCTGCGTCAATGCGGTTGGGCTGGTGCCCATCATAACGCGGCTGCCAAACGCGCCGTAACCGGCCTCCCAACTCAATGGGGTTGTCTTTATGACATTCACGGTGCCGTCCGGTGGAGTGGGGTTCTCGGCCTTGAGCGAGGCGATGCGGAAGCTCCAGACCGGTCCGATCCAGGGGCTGCCGGGGGTGACGTTGTTGACCTCGTCGATACGCCAGTAGTAGGTGGTCCCCGGGGTCAGGCCTACGACGAGATAGGTGTTTTCCGTCTGCAGGCCTTTGTCGGTTCCGCCGGTGCCGTTGGCCACGTCGGTGGCATTGGTGCCGAAGTAGACGTGGTGCTGCGCCGCATACTCGCCGGGCGTCCAGGAGAGGGTCTTGCCGGGCACGGCGAGCCGGGCGCCGTCGGCGGGGTCGGGATTCCGGGCGGGCAGGTCCTGGGGTTGGATGACCTTCGCCAGGTACTGCTCGGCGATGGCGACGTGGCTGGAGCCGATGGGGGCCGGGCCGTCCCAGTGGACGTAGATGTGGTCGCCGCCGCCGCCTTCTTTGACGGCCGCCTCGATGTAGTACTTCTGGCCGGCCGTCAGAGTTCTCGCCGCCGAACGCATGTTCGTGTGGCCACCACTGCCGCCGGTGCTGCTGAAGTCGTTGGCCGGGCACCAGCCGTCGATGGCGCATATCTGCGTGGCGTTGTCGGGCGACTCATCGGTGCTCAGCCACAAGCGGCCGTCGTCGTCGGTGCAGAGCCAGAAGGTATAGGCCCCCGTCGCCGGCGGAACGATGTACGCGAAGATGCGTCCGAGGTAGTTGTCCGCCGGGTTGGGGAATCCGGGGAACTGGGCGGTCTTGTTGTCGCCGGTGGGCAACTCGAAGAGATTGGTCCGCCAGGACATATTGGCGGCGCCGGGATAGACCGGGCGCACGCCCGTTCCGACGTGGTCTTCGATGTTGGTGCCGGTTCGGCCGGTCCAGATCTCCACCGCGACGTTGTCGGCCGCCGCGGCGATACCCGCCATACACAGCAGCGCCAGGGTGAAACATGTTAATCTTTTACTCATGGTGATCCTCCTTCTAAAGAATCAACAATCATTTTGCGTCTCGATGCCTTGTGTCATACTCATACTCTCATTGCGACGTGCTGCTACCTCCTTCCTGCGTGAGTGAAACGTAAGCGCGGACTCTGACGTGAATTGTTGAGAAGTGATGAACGGAATGTACCCAGCTCCGATCCGTAACGCACCATCCAAATGTCCAACCCTGCTCCATACCCAGCACCCGCACGCGGCGCGTTCTCGGGCGTCCCATCGGTCTGTCAAAGACCCTGATGGGCCGAAACCGCACAGCGGCAGGTCGACATCCACTAGTGCCAGTTGGGTCATATATACCAAATCCTGAACCTGACTGTCAAGCAAAAAGTGTCATAATTATCGGCCTGTGACCGAAATTGTCCGGCTGTAAGGCCTGGAACAACCTCTGTGCCTTGGCAACCCGCCGCGGGGGCCCCCTGAGGCGGATGACACAAGGTTGAGCATTTCGTAGCGTATTTCTTCGCCAAATGGTTGTCGGGGAGGCCAGAAAATGGGTCGGTCTTGAGTTTTTTCCGAGTTTTTTTCGTATTCCCGGCTTTAGTTTTGCCTTTCGGATGGGTTGGAAGCTGCGGCGCAAGTTATTATCGGCCCATTGCACGGGGGGCGTGGCCGGATCATGCGAATCCGCATTTTTAGCAGCGCCAGAGGGGTTTGGATGTCGGGCCGATGGCTTGGTGGCCTGACCCATTGGCTATGACAGTATTGAAAATCTCATGGTCTGCCTGGGGCGGCCGGGAGGGCCCGCCAAGACAGGGTTGTCCTTGGCCAAGAGGGCCGGTCGAGGGTTGCGGGGTTGTGGATAACCCGTGGATAACCCGTCCGGGGGCGGAGATGAGGGTTGACAACGGCGTCTGGTTACTTAAGGTTCGCGGGTATGGACGCCACGACCAACAAAGAAAGGGGGTCATACCATGTTGGCAATTACCGTCAGTTATCAGGAACTTGCCTGGCCCGTGGGAGGCGCACTTATCGCGGGGCTGCTGGGTCATTTGCTGGTTTACCCGGTTCTCAAGGCGGTCGCGGCCAGGACGAAGTCGGGGGTTGACGGCTCGTTCATCGGGCACTGCTATGCGCCGGGCCAGTGGATCGTGATCCTCATCGGCCTGCGGATGGCGCTGAATCTGCCGCGTTATCAGGCTGACCCGGCGGCGGAGTTCGTTCTGCGGCTGATCGGCCTGGGGCTGATTGTGATGGTCTCGTGGCTGGCGATCCGGCTGGTGCGGGTGCTGGAGGACTATCTGAGCGGGCGTTACGACGTGGGGGTCAGTGACAATCTGCGGGCGCGCAAGATCCACACGCAGTTTCGCGTGCTCAAACGGATTGCGATCGTGGTGGTGGCGGTGCTGGCGCTGGGGACGGCGCTGATGACGTTCGAGCGGGTGCGGCAGTTGGGGACGACGGTGCTGGCGTCGGCGGGGATCATCGGCCTGGTGGTGGGCATGGCGGCGCAGCGGGTGATCGGGAACTTCATCGCGGGTCTTCAGGTGGCGGTTACGCAGCCTTTTCGCATCGACGATGTTGTCATTGTAGAGGGCGAGTGGGGGCGGATCGAGGAGATCACGCTGACGTACGTGGTGGTCAAGATATGGGACCTGCGGCGGCTGATTGTGCCGATCAACTATTTCATCGAGAAGCCGTTCCAGAACTGGACGCGGGTATCGGCGGATATTCTGGGGACAGTTTTCATTCATCTGGATTATACGGTTCCGGTGGCGGCGGTGCGGCGGAAACTGGACGAGATTCTGCAGGGACATGAGCTGTGGGACAGGAAGGTGTGCGTGGTGCAGGTGACGGGGGCGACGGAGCGGTCGGTGGAGCTGCGGGCGCTGGTCAGCGCGGCGGATGCGTCGAAGGCGTGGACGCTTCGCTGCGACGTCCGCGAGCGGTTGATTGATTTTGTCCGCAGCGACTTTCCGGCGGCGCTGCCGCGTTTACGGATTGATCTGGCCGATCCGGGGCGGCTGCCGGATGCGGTGTTGGGGCAGTAAGGGATCGAGGGGTTCGTTCGAGCTGATGCTTCGGGCGGGTCGGCATGGTCGGCGGCGGGATTCTCGTGGCGTGGCGCCGGCGGGGCAGGATTCGAGCCCCCCTGTCGGGCTGTTTCCGCTGCCAAATTGACAGTTCATGGTTGCCAGAAATGCGCCCTGGATGGGCCTAAAACACGGATTCCCGGCCTGGAATCGGGGGTCGCGGCGGCTGGCACGGTGTTTGCATATTGGGTGGGGTGGAATAGAAAGACAACAGCGAACACAGGTAAACAGGTAAAAGGACCTTTGGAAGAAAAGGAGGTGCACTATGGCATTACTACCGACCACACGCAGAGAAAGAAACGAACTGACCCGGTTTCACAACGACATTGACGACCTGTTCAATAGCTTCTTGAACGGGTTCGATGCGCCGTTGCTGGGGCGTCGGGCGTGGCCGGCAATCGACGTGGCCGACCGCGAGAACGAGGTCGTTGTGCGCGCCGAGGTCCCCGGCTGCAAGAGCGACGACATTGACATCTCGATTCACAACGACGTGCTGACGATCAGCGGCGAGAAGAAGGAAACCAAGGAGCACAAGGACAAGGGCTTCTTCCATGTCGAGAGCGCCTATGGGGCGTTCCGGCGGGATGTGCGTCTGCCGTCGGACGTGGACAGTGAGAAGGTCGAGGCGGTCTGTGAAAACGGCGTGCTGACGATCACGCTGCCGAAGGCCGAGAAGGCCAAACCCATCAAGGTCCAGGTCAAGGGATAACGGGACAGATTCTCACCGCAGAGACCGCGGAGACCGCAGAGGGTGGTTGAGTGCAGTTCTCTCCGCGGCCTCTGCGTTCTCGGCGGTGATTCCTTGTGCAGGGCAGGTCAGCTTTGGCGTTTGACGGCCTCGGCCAGTTGCGCGATGCGCAGTTCCAGGCGTTTGATCTCGCGCTGGATGCTGACGAGCACGGGGTCCTCGATATGTGAGCGTTCGTCCGGCATCTATCCATACAGTCGCCCCATCGGCCCAAACGGTTCAGCCTATCCCTCCTTCGCCGTGGATTCCCTGTTGTGACGGCCGGGAGTTTACATGGCGAGGATCTTGTCCATTCGGGCGGAGAGGTCTTTGAGATAGGCCTCGTCGCCGCCGCTTAGTTCCGGGGTGAGGTAACCGGTGTAGCCGATCTCGCGGAGGGCCTGGCGGACCTGGGGCCAGTTGACGTCGCCGTCGAGCAGGTTGGTCCACTGATAGCCCTGGCGTTTGAAGTCCTTGAGGTGAATCTTGATGATGCGCCTGCCGAGGGTGCGGATCCAGTCCTGGGCGAAGCCGAAGAGGATGACGTTGCCGATGTCGAAGTAAGCGCGGACCCATCGGCTCTCGAACTCGTCGATGTAGCGGGCGAACTCGATGGGGCTCAGGAGGAACTTGTTCCAGACGTTCTCGACGGCGATGACGACGCCGGCGTCCTCGGCGGGTCCGATGAGCTTGCGGATGTTGTCCTGGGAGCGTTTGTAGGCGTCCGCATAGCCGACGGTTTCGGTGACGATGGCGGGGACCAGCAGGACGGCGTCGCAGCCGAAGGCCTGGGCGCTTCGCAAGGCGGTTCGCATTCCCGACAGGCCCTCTTTCTGGACCTCGGGGTTCGGGTCCGAGAGGGGCTGGCCCCAGCCGCCGTATACGATGGAGTGAATGGGCGTGCCGGCGTCGCGGGCGAGCTTGCCCAATTCCTCGGCGGCCTTGAGGTCGGCCATCGGCGAGGCCTCGATGCCCCGGAAGCCGCAGTCGTACGCGAGGGCGAACTTCTCCTTGTTGCCAAGGTCTTTGGGAAGCATACCCAACTGCAGCGCCTTCTTGGGGGCAGAGGCCGTGTCCTGCCCATCGGCCGCGGCCGTGAGAATGCCTGCTGCCAGACCTGTTGCGGCGGCTGTCCGCAGGAATCCGCGTCGGTTCATTGCTGGGCGACTCATAGGCGTACCTCCAGTTCGTATACGTGCCTCCGGCGGGGTCGGCCCGGAATCTTACAGGGTGGTTCCGAGATTTGCCGGTTGCCGGGTCCTCGCGGGGTCGGACGGCACAAGGCCGGCATCCGGATGGCGACCCGCCACGGCCGTACAGTATAGCAACCTAGATAGAGGCTTGGTATTGGGAAAAAATGGGGTCAAGGGCCGGTCTCTGCAGGGGCCGTCGGCGGGGGCGGCTGGGTGGCCGCAAGGTCTTATTAGACAATGATTTGCGCCGATTTCAAGGGGTAGCCGGCGGCCCGGGCACCGGGGGCATTGGGGCCGATAACTGTGAAACACAATGCGCGATGGCTGTTATGCGGGGCATTTTATCGGCCGGTGCCATAAATGCAGTAAAGTTTTGATGAATTTTCAGCCGAAGAATGAATATCTGTGTGTAAGGGCTTTTCAACACTGAAAATGCACCTTCTAATAGTGATGAAACGGATTTTAGGGCTGTTATCGGGGGTTAACCATGCTCCACAGCCGAAACGGATTTCCAAGCTGGAGATACTGCCATGAGGACCATCGCCGTTGTTAACCAAAAAGGTGGTTGCGGTAAGACGACCGTCTCCATCAATCTCGCTCACACACTGGCCGAATCAAGCAAGAAGGTTCTGCTGGTGGATATGGACCCTCAGTCGCACTGCGCGGTCGGACTGGCCGTGCCGGAGGAACAGACCGAGCAGTCCATCTATGACGTGCTCATCAGCCGCAGCCGCAACGAGCCGATCAAGCTGACGGAGATCCTCTGGCAGATCAGCGACAACCTGGAGCTGGCGCCGGCGAGCATCGACCTGTCGGCGTTCGAGCAGCAGATGAGCGGGATCCCGGACCGGGAGTGCTGCCTGCGGGACGCCCTGGACGAGATCAGCGGGGATTATGAGTATGTCGTGATCGACTGTCCGCCGGCGGTGGGGCTGCTGACGTTCAACGCGCTGCGGGCGGCGACGGATGTCGTGGTGCCGGTGGAGACGGGGTACTTCTCGCTGCACGGGCTGAGCAAGCAGCTTGAGACGCTGAAGATCCTGTGCGAGCGGTGCAATCAGCAGGTGAATGTGCGGGTGCTGGGCAGTATGTACGACATCCGCACGAAGATGGCGCGGGAGATTCTGGCGGAGCTGCGGTCGCACTTCGCGGACAAGATGTTCAAAACGGTGATCAATTTCAACACGAAGATCAAGGAGGCGTCGAGCTTCGGCCAGCCGGTGGGCGAGTACGACCCGGCGAGCAAGGGGCATCAGGACTTCCGCAACCTGGCGGAAGAGGTGATCGAGGCCGAGGCGCGGCAGCAGCAGCGGCAGATTGTCAACTCTCTGGCGGACCAGCTTGAGGCGATCAGCTCATCGGCGGACGAGTTGCTGGCCGAGACACGGGCCGAGCCGGTGCTCGCCGAGCCGGAATGGGTCGTCGAGGAGGTATCCATTGAGCAAACGGCCCCGGCGGAGGCGCTGCAGGTGGCGCTTGAGCCGCAGCCGGTCGAAATGGCGGCCGAGCCGGTCGCGACGGACGCCGTCGAGGTGGCGGCCGAACCGGAGCCAGTGGCCCAGGCGACGATGCCGGGCAGCGACCTGGAGCGCAAGCTGGCGAACTACTACGGCGTGAACCAGATTTCGGATGCGATTGTGTTCGTGACGCTGTATCCGCGGGCCCAGACGGTGCAGGTCGCCGGCGATTTCAACAACTGGGAGCCGGCCAATACGCCGATGCACAAGGTGGGGCAGACGGGGGTCTGGCAGACGAAGATCAAGCTGCCGGCCGGGACGTACCGCTATCGGCTGGTGGTCGATGGGCACTGGCAGCAGGACCCCTATAACGAGACGACGGAACTCAATCCCTTCGGCGGCTATAACTCGGTGCTGGAAGTCAAGTAGCCCGTAATCCGTTCAATTCTATTCAAACAACCGGGGCCTGCGCCGTGCAGGCCCCCATCATTTGGGGATGTTATTTGGCGGGGGTCTTTGCCTGCGTGGTTCTCGAGGGCAGGCCGAGGATGTTACAGTTGTCGTTGAGAGCTGTCGGAGGGCATCAGGGGTCGAGGATCTCCTCGGCCCGTCCTTCGTCGACTTCCATGATATAACGGCGTCTTGTCACCGCGGCGGCTTCCAGCGTCAGCGCCGCCACATCATCGCGGGACAGGTGCTCCAGTGAGCACTTCCGGCAGCCGGCCATCCGTTGCCGCAGACCCTGGGCCAACCGCTCGTTTGCTCGTGCAAGCTCGCCCTGTTTGTCCAGGCATGGTTCAGATCGGCAGGTGATTTCAGACGTCGCAGGCCTTGATAGCTTGGATGAGGGCGGTGACAGCGTCGCCGGTGGGGGTGTATTCGTGGGCGACATAGCCTTCGTAGCCGGTCTCGGCGATGGCCCTCATGACGGCGGGATAGTTGATTTCCTGGTTCTCGTCGAGTTCGTGTCGGCCCGGAACGCCGGCGGTGTGGAAGTGGCCGATCATATTGATATTCTTGCGGATGGTGGCGATGAGGTCGCCTTCCATGATCTGCATGTGGTAGATGTCGTAGAGCATCTTGAATCGCGGCGAACCAACGCGGCGGCAGAGTTCGAAGCCCCACTCGGACCGGTCGCACATGTAGCCGGGGTGGTTGACCTTGCTGTTGAGCAGCTCCATACAGATGGTGACGTTGCCGTCTTCAGCGATTTTGACGGCTTCCTTGAGAATCGTTGCGCAGTTGTCCATGCCCTCTTCATCACTGATGCCCTTGCGGCTGCCGGCCATGCAGATGACGTTGGGCCATTTGGCGTCGGAGGCGGCCTTGATGTTCTTCCTGAACTCCTCGAGGAGTTGGGGATGTTTGGCCTTGTTGTTGAGGCCGTCGTTGATGGAGCCGGCGCCGGGAACCATCGTGGCTACAAGGCCGCGCCTCTTGAGGGCGTCCCAGTCGCTCGGGCCGACGAGGTCCTTACCGACGACGCCGAATTTCCAGAGCAAGGCGCACTCCTCGTCCAGGCTCATTTTCGCCTTCCGCAGGACACCGCCGCAGACGGATTGCTTGATGCGGCCTTTGACAATGAGCGATTCCCGTGCGACGGCCACACCGGGCAGGGAAGCCGCCAGGGAAGAGGCCCCGACGGCCGCGGCCGCGGCCAGGACGCCACGGCGTGTGAGATGTTCGGGGGCGAGGGTGTTCGGGTGGGTGTTGGGAGGGTTCATCGGATCGTCCTTTCCAGAGATGGGATCGAGATGGTGCTGTACATACGGCGTAGGTTACACATCGCGGCGGGCCGTTGCAATGGGAATAGTCCGAGGCCCCGGCATACGCCGGCAGGATGCCCGTGCTGCGGCTGGGACGCGGGGCAGTGGTGCTTGTTGCGGGCGTGGGCATGGGGTAGGATGGGATGGGCATGAAACACGTCTATAGCGGCCTTTGCTATTTGGAAGGAGTATGGTATGAAACGGTCAATCCGGATGTCGGCGCTGGTGATGGGCGTATGGGTCTGCACATTGGCCGCGGGGCGGGAGATTCACGTATCGAAAACCGGCAGCGATTCGGCGGTCGGCGATGCGCAGCGGCCGTATGTGACGATCGGCAAGGCGGCGGCGGAGGCCCAGGCGGGCGATACGGTGATTGTCCACGCGGGGGTCTACCGTGAGCACATCAAGCCGGCGCGCGGCGGCGACAGCGAGGACCGCCGGATCGCGTACCGGGCGGCGGCGGACGAGCAGGTGTTCATCAAGGGGTCGGAGCGGATTGACTCGTGGAAGCGGCAGGAGGCTGGCGTGTGGAAGGTGGAACTACCCAATGCGTTTTTCGGGGATTACAACCCCTATGCGCTGAACGTCTCCGGCGGGTGGCTCAATTACGGGCAGTGGCATCATCGGGGGGATGTGTATCTCAACGGGGAGGCGTTCTATGAGAAACAGACGGTCGATGAGGTGGCCGCGGCGCAGAATAGTTGGCACTGCGCCATCCAGGGCGATACGACGATCCTCACGGCGAATTTCGGCGATGCGAATCCCAATGCCGAGCTGACGGAGATCAACGTCCGCGAGAGCCTGTTCATGCCGGAGATCACGGGGCTGCGATATATCACGGTGGACGGCTTCCATTTCGCCCATGCGGCGGCGAACTGGGCCCCGCCGGTGCTCGAGTTGCAGACGGGGGCGGTGGGGACGCGGATGGGTAAGCACTGGGTGATCGAGAACTGCACCATCACGAATGCGCGATGCGTGGGGATCATCCTGGGCCACGCGCCGGGCGTGGACTACGAGGACATCGAGGCGTTTGGCGACCACGTGGTCCGCAACAACGTGATCCGGCGGTGCGGGCAGGCGGGCATCGCGGGCCAGAAGGGGGCGACGCGATCGCTGATTGCGGGCAACCTCATCGAGGAAACGAATTACCGGCGGGAGTTCGGCGGGTGGGAGACGGCGGCGATCAAATTCCACAACAGTGTCGATACGGTCATCCAAGGCAATCTGATTCGCGGGGTGTACCGGCAGAAGGAAGGGGCATTCGGGATATGGATCGACTTCGGGAATCAGGGGGTGCGGATCAGCGGCAACCTCATTTACCACTGCGAGGCCGAGACGGTGTTTCTGGAGATGAACCACGGGCCGACCCTGGTGGACAACAACATCCTGATCGGCCGGCCGACGCGGGCCAACTCCGAGGCGACGGTCTTTGCGCATAATCTGTTTGTCGATTCGGGGTATGTCTATACGCCCGATACGGGCCGCCGCAGCGGGTACTTCAAGCCGCATACGACCCTCACTGTGGGACGAAAGACCGGGACCGCCCAGGACGACAAGTGGTACAACAACATCTTCGTGCGTGCAGGACTGGATGATGTGAAGGATGCGAATGGCTACGCTTCGGACTACAATGTCTTTCTGGCGGGGGCGAGAAAGAGCCGTTTCGGCGACGAACACAGTGTGGTCGATGCTTACGCGGCGGAGGTGGTTGTCCACGACGAGCCTCTGGGGGCGATGGTGGAGTTCACCGTCAACGAGGCGGCCCTGGGGGTAACGGGCCCACGGGTCGATGCCGAGCTTATCGGGGTATTCCCGACGGTCGGCCAGACGATCGAGGACCGGTACGGCAGGCCCATCGCCGTGGACCGGGATATGCAGGGCAACGGACGCCGTCAAAACCTGCCGGGGCCGCTGGCGGAGCTGAGGGCGGGCAAGAATACGGTCGTCTGGTCGTTGGGGCCACGTCGGTAGAGGCGAGCGGCATCATAGCGACGTGCCTTCATCTTCATTCGGCGAAAAGGAAAGACTCACACCCAGGGCCGGCGCGGCAATCCCCAGAGCGTCCGGAAGCGGTCTTCGAGGGCCATGAGGTAGGCGGAGGCCTCGGCGTCGCCCTCGCGCGGGGCCCAGGAGGCGAAGCCTTTGTCGGTGGAGGGGTCGTAGGGACCGGGTTTGACCTCGAAAACGACGGTGTCGGGCTCCAGGGCGAAAATCGTATGCCAGACGCCGGGGCGATAGTCGACGCCGATGACGCCCCGGTCGATGTCCAGGAGGATGGAGGCGGCTTCGTCGGGACGACCGTGGTCGTCGAACTGGATGCAGGCGAGCCGGCCCTGGAGCAGGATGAGGGACTCGGACTTGGGCGGGTCGATGTGGCGGTGTGGGGTGACATAGCTGGCGGGCTGGAGGGCGTTGAGCATCCGCTGTAGGGTGTCGCTGTCGCCGGTGTGGAAGATGTGGATGTCGCGTTTTCGGGGGCTGCGGCGGGCGTCGGCGGCCTTGGCGACGATGAGGGCCGAGCCGATGGCAACCGAACTGCGGTGGTCGGATCGGGTGGCCACGGGCGAGATGCGAATGGGCGCGGGTTGATTCATGGGGCGAGTCCTGTCAGAAGCCCAGGTATTGACGCAGAGGCTCGAAGAGGTTTGGGCCGGTGGCGATCATTCCCGTGATGAGGGTATTGGAATTGTTGAAGGTGAGCGGGCCGCCCTGCTTTTCCATGGTCCGCCCCCCGGCCGCTTCGATGAGGGCGACGCCGGCGGCGATGTCCCACTCATTTTTGGGGACGAGCGTGAAGGTCGCGTCGGCCAGCCCGGCCGCTATGGCTGCGAGTTTGTAAGCGACCGAGCCGCTGGGGATGACCTTGAGCGGGCCATCCATGAAACGGTCCCATTCACCTCGCTTGATTTCGCTTCGACTGGCCAGAACGGTTGCCCCTTCGACGGTGTCCTTGTCGGTGGTTTTCACGGGTTTGCCGTTCATCGTAACACCTGCTCCGGCCACACCGATGATCAACTGGTCCGCCTGCGGGTTGCAGATACCTCCTGCAACAACCTTGCCATCGATTGCCAGCCCCACCGAGGTGCACCATTCGGGAATGCCCTGGATGAATTCCTTGGTGCCGTCGATAGGGTCCACGATCCAGACACGGTGTTTCTGAAGGCGGCTCGGGTCGTCGCGGGTCTCTTCGGAGAGCCAGCCGTCGCCGTCGATGCGGAGGGTTTGTTTGAGCAGTTCGTCGAGTTCAAGGTCGGCGGCGGTGACCGGGTCTCCGCCGGCCTTGCGGTCGGCGTCGATGCGGCCGGGCGTATACTTGGCGACGGCCTTTCGGGCGAGTGTCAGGGCCTGTTCGATACGTTGGAGGTCATTCTCAAGATTCATTTCTGACTCGTATATCGTATTGCGTCGTGCGTATTGCGTATTGCGTCGTTCGTCCCGAAGCCGGCTCGGGATTGTGTCGGTGGGGTGAGCCCCACCCAGCCGCTGGATTCCCGCCTGTGCGGCAGTGACCTTTTGCTCTTATGCCCTTGTGCTCCTATGGTCTTGTCAGAACGGCCAGACCATCGGTATCAGGATCGTCGCACAGACGCCCAGCAGGACCGTCAGCGGCAGTCCGACCCTGACGAAGTCGCCGAATTTGTATCCGCCGGGTCCGTAGACCATCATATTCGTCTGATAGCCGATGGGGCTGATGAAACTGGCGGACGCGGCGAAGACAATCGCCATGACAAGCGGCCGGGGATGGATGCCCATTTCACCGGCAATGGCCACGGCGAAAGGGAATATCAAAGCGGCGGCCGCGGTGTTGGTGATGACGGCGGTGAAGACGGTCGTCATAAAGAAGACATAGGCCAGCAGCCCGTATGAACCGAGCCCGGCGGTGTGGTCCACGAGGTAGTCGGCGGTGGCGTGGACAATGCCGGAATTCTCCAGGGCCTTGGCCAGGCCGAAGGCGGCGGCGATGGCAATCAGTGTTTGCCAGTCGATGCTGTTTCGTGCGGACGAGGCGGATATGCAGCGAAAGACAATCATCAGACCCGCCACGAGGAAAACCGCCACCACGATCGGCAGGATCCCGCTGATCAGCAGCACCACGAGCACCAGCAGCAGCACCGCGCTGATCAGGGCCTTTTCCGAGCGGACGGGGCTGGAGTCCTCGACGCCGCCGACCAGGAGAAAGTCGGGGTTGTTCCGATGGGCGCGGACGAAATGGGCGCCGGCCTGGAGCAGCAGCGCATCGCCGGGACGCAGGACGATGTCACCGACTCGGCCGACGAGGCGGCGGCCGCCGCGGTGGACCGCGATAACGGCGGCGTTGTAGGTGGCGCGGAAATCGGCGTCTCGAATGGCCTTGCCGATGCCGGGGCAGGCCTGGGAGACAACGGCCTCGCAGAGCACTTCATGGCGCCGCTGGGCCGCCTGGTCCTCGTAGCTGTCATCGGCGACGGGGACCAGCCCCGGTATCTTTTCGAGATCGACGATGGTGCCCACGACCCCCGCGAAGGTGAGCACGTCGGAGGCCCGCAGGATGTAATCGGGGGGCACGGGCGAGATGACGCGGTAGTCGCGGACCACCTCGATGAGGAACAGTCCGGGCAGATGGCGCAGGCCCGCCTGTTCGATGGTCCGCCCGACGAGGCGGCAGTCCGGCTGAACGCGCATGTTCACAAGGTACTCGCGTGGACTGTCCATGAGGCCTTCGATGAGGTCCTTGCGATTGGGCAGGAGTCGGCGGCCGATCAAGAGTATGTAGGCGATACCGATGGCGGCATAGGGCAGCCCCACGTACCCCACTTCAAAGAAGGTCATGGGTCGAAGCGATTCGCTCAGCGAGGGGGTGCTGCGTGAGGCCTCGGTCATCAGTCCGTTGACGACGAGGTTCGTGCTGGTGCCGATCAGGGTGCAGGTGCCGCCGATGATGCAGAAGTAGGACAGCGGCAGCAGGAGCCTGGACGGCGCAACGCGATGGGCCCTGCACCAGCTCGATATGATGGGGATGAACATGGCCACGATCGGCGTGTTATTGAGGAAAGCCGACATCAGGGGCAAGGAGGCGGCCATGCGGGCCAGGACGGATCGGTGCGTCCGGGCGCCGCCGAGGAGCCAGGCCCCGGCCGCATCGAGGGCGCCGGTCTCGCGCATGGCGGCGGCGATGACGAACAGCGCGGCGACGGTGAGCATTCCGGTGTTGGAGAAACCGGCGAGGGCCTCCTGGGGCGTTATGATTCCGACCAGGGCAAAAAGCACCACGGCGCCGAGGAGCAGTGCATCGGGCGCACGATTGGCCAGCAAGCCCCAAAGGACCCCCAAGAGAACCACCAGACAGAATATCGCTTCCCACTGCATCAATCAGGCCTTCGGTTCGTGATGCGTCTGAAACACCACCAGCCGCCGCGCGGGACCATCCCATGAATAGTCGAAGCCCGGACAAACCCCGGCGGGCGCCGGTCAGGATGCGTTGGCCGCGGCGACGTAGCCCTGTTTCTCCAGATAAAGGATGATGCTCTGAACACCCTCTTCGGGTGTCGCGTCGGTTGTGTCGCAGACCAGTTCGGCGTCTTTGGGCTCTTCGTAGGGGTCGGAGACGCCGGTGAATTCCTTGATGATGCCGGCGCGGGCCTTGGCATAGAGGCCTTTTCGGTCGCGCTGCTCACAGACCTCGGCCGGGGTGGAAACATGGACCAGGACAAATCCGCCGACGGGTTCGATCATCTCGCGGACCTCTTTGCGGATTCGGTCGTACGGGGCAATCGGGGCGCAGACGGCGATACCGCCGTTCTTGGTGATCTCGGAGGCGACCCAGCCGATGCGGCGGATGTTGATGTCGCGATGCTCTTTGGAGAAGCCCAGTTCGGACGAGAGATGTTTGCGGACGAGGTCGCCGTCGAGCAATGTCGTTGGACGACCGCCGATTTCCATCAGCCGCGTGATAAGGACGTTCGCCAGGGTGGATTTGCCGGAACTGGGCAGGCCGGTAAAGAACACCGTGAAGCCCTGTTTGCTGCGCGCCGGGTAGGTCCGGCGCAGCTCGGTGATGACGTCTGGGAAGCTGAACCACGTCGGAATGTCGCGGCCGGTGGCCAGACGATCGCGCAGTTCGGTGCCGGAGATGTTCTTGGTCACGGCGCCTTCGGGGATCTCATCGACGGGCAGGTAGGCGTCCTGGTCCTCGACGTAGACCATTTCCTTGAAGGGAACCATGCCGATGCCCAGTTCCTTCTCGTGCTCCTGCACGGCTTCCTGGGCGTCGTAGGGTCCGTAGAAGGGCTTTCCGGAGGGGTCTTTGCCGGGTCCGGCGTGGTCGCGGCCGACGATCAGGTGGGTGCAACCGTAGTTCTTGCGGATAATCGCGTGCCAGAGGGCCTCGCGCGGGCCGCCCATTCGCATGGCCAGGGGCAGCAGGCTCAGCATGGCGGTGTTCTTGGGGTAGTGCCCCAGGATGGCCTGGTAGCAGCGGACGCGGGTGTAGTGGTCGACGTCGCCGGGTTTGGTCATGCCGACGACGGGGTGGATCAGGAGATTGGCCTGCTGATCGGCGGCGGCGCGGAAGGTGAGTTCCTGGTGGGCGCGGTGCATGGGGTTTCGCGTCTGGAAGGCGACGATCTTGCGCCAGCCGAGGGCGGCGAACTTCTCCCGCAACTGGGCGGGGGTGGTTCGAAGCTCGACGAAGTCATAGTGGTGCGGCAGGCTGACGCCCTCGATGCGTCCGCCGACATAGTGGGAGTGGGCGTTTCGCATGAGGTAGCGGACGGCCGGGTGCGCTTCGCTGGTCGTCCCGAAAACCTGCTGGGCCTCGGCGGCCTTGTCGGGCTGCCAGATGTCCTCGATGTGCAGGGCCGCCAGCATCGTGCCTTCGAGGTCGCGCAGGGCCAGGATACCGCCGGCCTTGAGTGTCTTGGCGAGGTCCTCGGGGATGTCCAGGGTGATGGGGATGGGCCAGAATACGCCGCTGGTCAGCCGCATCTTTGAGCAGACTTTGTCGTAGTCGGCCTTGACCATGAAGCCCTCCAACGGACTGAAACCGCCGTTCATGAGCAACTCCAGGTCGCATATCTGCCTGGGCGTCAGATCCCAGGAGGGCCATTCCCTTGACAGGGTCTTTATCTCGGCGGCCCGTTCGGGGTTTGCCAGCAGGTTTACCAACGTCCCACCATGGGGTTCGATCAAATGCTCTTGCATGAACAACTTCTCCTTTTGGGCGGTTTGACGCCCTTCTTGACGGCCCGGCCCTCATGGCGGGTCCATTCGCCCCGCGGGCGCTCGGCCCACAGGGTAATTGAACGCTGTCGGCGGCAGCGAAGGCCACATAATGCCACGCAGCCGCCGAAACACAATAAACAAAAAATTATACCTGTCGCTACGACCGGACGCCAGCATTTTGTGGCTCTCTTGCATGGCGGCGAGGAAAATGGGGTGGTCGGGCGCAATTTTGTTGCGTTTGGGACAGGCGGATGCTACAGTAGCTTCTGTTCGCCCATTCGGGCTACGGGGGCAGGTAGCTCAGTTGGTAGAGCAACGGACTGAAAATCCGTGTGTCGCCGGTTCAAATCCGGCTCTGCCCATTGCATCAACCAAAGCAAGGGCCACTTGCGAATCATGGATGTTGGCCGCCGTGTGCTCGACCGCCAAAGGGGTCCCTTGGCCATCTACGATTCGATGGCGTTTCGAGCCACTTTTGAGTAAAAACGCCCTTGGCACTATCAAGAACCCGTATTCAGCTGACGAACTGCGTAATTTGAGCTAAACATGAACCTGCTGAATCAAAGGCCGAACATGCTGACGACGGTCGCGCCCGAGGCGGACAAGTACCGCGAAGTGGTTCAGGTCTATGACGTGGACGGACAGCTTCAGATTGTCGGCGACGTGATCGCCCGGAAATCCGTCTGCTACTTCTCCTGATGCTTCACAGGCCGTCGATAGAAGGACAGTCACTACTTCTTCGAACGGTCCAGTGTCAAGAGACCGAGTTGATAGGGCAACAGTTCATATCGCCCGCGACTGGCCGGATCGCGACCCTGGTAGAGGAACCGCAGGTTGTCGGGATCGAGGACCATCCTTTCGTCATATCCATCGCGAATCAGCTCTCCGTGGCTGATGTCCCGCGTCCACGGCGCCACACCCTCTTCGAAGGTGACGTTGTTGATCCCCGCGAAGGGCGTCTCCCATGAGTCGGCCCCCGGCAGGGGTGTCCATTCCCCGTTGAGGTCTTTGGAGATCCAGGCGCGGTAGTATCTTGCCGGGCTCAAGGCCTCGATGATGGTCAGATAGGTATCCGTCCCCTTGGTTTTGTAGGTCATACTCCCTTCGAAAAGGCTGTTTCGATCATCCTGAATGGCAATCTCGACATCGCCCATGCCCCTGGGGAAGTCCTCGATCCTGGCGCGGCTGCGGTAGAAGCAACCATCATCGCCGGTGAAGAACAGGTAGGCGTGCGTGTCATCGCAGATAATATGATAGTCGATCGGAAGCCTTGGCATGCCCGCGGGTTGTCTGTCAAAAAACCTCCGCGGCGCAGTCCATGTTTCCGGCCTGGAGATGTCGTCTGTGGTGGAATACTGCGGCGGCTGTGTCTGATAAACCAGATACCACTTCTTGTGCGGGCGGAAATAGAACAAGTGTGGTGCACACTTGTACCCTCTCATATTCGGATTCTGGTCGACGAAGTGCAGCTTGGCGTTGGGGGCGTCAGACCAGTCCTTGAAGTTCAGGTACGCCATGGTCCAGGTCCTGGCGGACGTCGAGTAGACGGTCGCGTAGATGTGCCACCTGTCCTTGTAGCGGACGATCGTCGGGTCTTTGATGGATACGATCTCGTGTGTCTCATCGGAGATCGGACGGACAAGCACGCCCGTGGATTTCCACTTCAGCGGCGTCGTGAATCCCAGTGCCGGGGCCTTGGCCGTCTCGGTGGAAGACTCAGCCGGTGCGGCCGCGGGCGAGCCGCTCCTCAGTTCCATGGTCGCCTCGTGCGGCCCTTCGCCCCTCTCGAGCGAAAAGGACACGGTTGTCCCGGCCGCCGTCGCCTCGTAATCGCCGTGGAAGCCGCGGAACGACAGGACACCGGCGGCATCGGTCGTACCGGATAGTTCGGTGGACCATTCCTTCATCAGGGCTTCGTAGCGTTTGCCGGCCTCGTTGAGCGTCCAATCGCGGTGCGCCAGACCCGCGTTGGGACCGCGCCAGGAATCCCCCGCCCAGAACACCCACATCATGATTCCTTCGACCGCCGGGTGGCTGTAGGCGGTGCGATAGACCAACTCCAGCTTGTCGGCGCAGCTTGTTTCATCATCGTCGGCCACGTCGAACTCGGTGATCCAGATGGGCAGCCCCAGGGCGGCCACCTTGTCCAGCCGCTCCTTCAGGACGCCCGGATTGGCCAGGATGTCCTCGCGCCAGATATGCCCCTGAATCCCTACGCCATGAATCGGCGCTCCCTGCTCGATCAGGCGACGGATGGAGGCAACGTACGGGTCCGTTTCCACCTGTTCGAAATTCTGGTCCACGGAGAGGATGTTGAACTCGTTCACGAAGAGTTTCGCCCGCGGGTCCAATTCGTGGGCCCGTTTGAACATCCAGGGCCAGATCGCCTCACCCAGGCCATCCTTGAAGAACGACCCGTGGAGCATTTCATTGTCCACATCCCAATGGACAAACCGCCCGCGAAAATGGGTCACCGCGCTTTCCATGCGGCGCTCCACCGCCTGACGCAGCGCCTCGCCCGACAGGCTTCTGACCCACCTGGGCTGCCATTTCTCCGGCTCCCAGAAGATGCAATGCCCGCGCACCGGGATATGGTTGGCCTCGCACCAGGTCAGCATGGCATCGGCGGCGCGGTAGTCCTCCTGGCCCTGGATGCGTTCGTTGGAATACCACTTCGACTCGTTTCCGAAAACCGCCCAGTTGAAGTGGGCCTTGAAGAACTCCGCATACTTTTCGTTGCGCAGCAGGGCCGGAGTCATGGCGGACCCGAATGGGAAGGCCTGACGGACCTGGCGGATGCTCACCGATACACCCGCGGCCGCAGCGCCCTGCTCATCCACTACGCGCATCCTCACCTCGCGTTGACGCAGACGGGCAATTCGTTCGTTGGCCCGGTCCTTCCAGTCGGCAGCGGACTGCGAGGCAACCCCCCATTTGAACTCGGCGCCGCCCTTGCGGGCCGGATTGGGTCCGGTTGCGGAAACGCTCACCGGGCCGGGATCATTGGGCTTGGTGGCCAGGTAGCGATGATTGGTCAGCGACATGAGCATGGTGTC
>Ga0209614_1001240_pt1 | contig 19693 bp, 15 predicted proteins | sample BlaSprsedimmetaG_FD_185484 | JGI IMG/M metagenome (GOLD analysis project Ga0209614, IMG submission 185484) | Hot spring sediment bacterial and archeal communities from California, USA to study Microbial Dark Matter (Phase II) - Blank Spring... ... | reverse complement strand
CAGGCTCCGTAAACAAAACATGCGTGCTTTTCAATCCGATTCAGGATAGTCTTAATCAGCATTCTGTTCTCCCCCTTCCGGATGGATTTGCTTGTCACAAATCTCCATACCAGAAAAGAGAACAGGATGCTTTTTTTATGACTTCATACTACAGTGGTTACACTATCAGTACCTAAAACGGACCCACAAATTCTGCGGAGGAACCGAAAAAACAAAAATAGTCCCAACTATAATCTTTATAGATTCTCAACCAAAAAGCACTTGCGCAAAAATAACTTTGTGTTATATTGACTCTTTTAAAAATTTTGGTCTTCAGATCTTGAAGGAGGTCTTCATGTCTAAGGTATGTGAAATCTGCGGGAAACGGCCGCGTGTAGGGAATAATGTAAGTCATGCCAATAATAAAACAAAACGTAGATGGTATCCTAACCTGAAAAGAGTAAAGGCAGCTCAGGGTAATAGCACCCGTTATATGGTAGTCTGTACGCGCTGTCTTCGCTCCGGGTCAGTAGTAAAAGCCACTTAAAGTCATGTCGTCAGACGTTCTACACGAATTACATCATCTAAGTGCTTAACCGCCTTGAGTACTGTTTTCAGATGTGAGGTATCGACCACTTCGAGAATAAAATTCAATATAGCCTTACGGTCTAAAGTAGTGTGAATATCAGCCTCTACTATGTTTGCATCACAGGCGCTGATGGCATTGCTTATAGCGGCAAGTAAGCCTTTCTTGTCTATTGTAACCACCCGAACCTTAACCGGATGCGCCGTTTTTTCCCGGATATCCCACTGGACATCGACCCTTCTTTCGGAATCTGAATCGACAATATTGCGGCAATTGCTGGTATGGACGGTTACACCCCGGCCACGCGTGATAAAGCCTACAACGTCATCACCCGGCAAGGGGTTGCAGCATCGGCCAAAGCGAATCATAATATCTTCGACCCCCCGGATCTTTATCCCTTCGGGCTGAATTTTTTCCTTTTTTTTGCTGATCTTCGCAGCCACAGGAAGTTCTTCCTCTGAAACCTCTCCCTGGGGAAGAAGCTTCCTGACAATCTGAAGAGGGGATATCTTGCCGTATCCAACGCCGGCTAATAAATCCTCCACCGAACCAAAAGAGAGTTCGGAGGCCGCCTTTGTCAATTCTTCAGATTTAAGCAATTTTGATAGATTGAGCTGATGCTTCCTGAACTCCTTCTCACAGATCTCTTTACCCAGACTTACACTGCTTTCCCGTTCCTCGGTCTTAAACCATTGCTTAATTCTGGTCCGGGCCCGGGTGGTCTTGACAAATTTCAGCCAGTCCTTGCTGGGAGTATGGTGGGGTGCAGTAATTATTTCTACCACATCACCGTTTTTCAATTCATATTTAAGGGGAACCAGTCGTCCGTTAACCTTGGCGCCTGTACATTGGCGGCCAACTTCGGTATGTATGGCGTAAGCAAAATCTACGGGCGTAGCGCCCCGGGGGAATTCTTTTACCTCGCCTTTAGGAGTAAACACATAGACATCATTGGGATAGAGATCAACACGCACCGACTCCAAAAACTCTCGCGGATCCTTAAGGTCTTTTTGCCATTCTAAAAGCTGCTTCAACCACGCAAATCGCCGGCTCTCCTCCTCGGAAAAGCCCTTATCCTCTTTATACATCCAATGGGCGGCGATGCCAGCCCGGGCCACTTTATCCATCTCTTCCGTTCTGATCTGCACCTCCATCCGCCGCCCATACGGGCCGATGACCGTGGTATGCAGAGATTGATACATATTGGCCTTGGGAAGACTGACGTAATCTTTGAAGCGCCCGGGCACTGGCATCCATATAGAGTGGATTATTCCCAGGGCTTCATAACATTCTTTGACGGTCTTCAAGATTAGACGAAAAGCGATAACATCGTAAATCTGTTCCAAAGGAAGGTTTTGTCGCACCATTTTTTTATATATGCTGTAGATATGCTTAGGGCGGCCCCGCACCTCGCACTCAATCCCATAGGCGGCCATTTTGGCCCTTATGATACTTTTAACCTCTTCTATATATTTCTTACTTTCACCCAGACTCTTTTCCAACTTGTCCTTAATGTCCTGATAAGTCTCCGGCTGAATGTATGAAAAAGATAGGTCTTCCAACTCTCTCTTGATCCATTCGATACCCATGCGTCCGGCCAGCGGTGCATATATGTCCATAGTCTCACGGGCTATCTTAATTCTCTTGGCCTCGGTCTGGTAGTGGAGAGTACGCATGTTATGTATGCGGTCGGCCAATTTAACGAGCAACACCCTTATATCATTAGACATGGCCAGGATCATCTTACGGACGTTCCCCGCCTGTTCCTCTATACGACTACTTAAAGGCATCCGGCTGATCTTGGTCACACCGTCAACGACCCGGGCTATATCTTCACCAAAAAGCTCCTTGATCTCTTCCAAAGTAGTAAGGGTATCCTCCACAGTATCATGCAGCAGACCACAGGCCACGGTGACAACGTCAAGACGCATCTGGGTCAGGATATAAGCCACTTCCAGGGGGTGAGACAGATAGGGCTCGCCGGATAAGCGCACCTGTCCTTCATGCACCCTGGCCGAAAAAATGTAAGCCTTTTCAATGGGACTGAAATCGGCCCCGGGAAGATAAGCCTGGACCTGTTCCAAGATATCGTTTAACCTAACCATCTATCGCTTTCTGGCGCAGATTGAAGCTCCCCGCAGTCCGCCTTGGGCGGACGGGAAATCTCCGTATGCGAGGTAAAATGCATCGCATTCGCTCGCTAACCCTGCTGCAAGCAGCGGGGAATGCGCTCGCTATGCATGTTCAGGAGGGTCTGAACGAGATGTTCCCTGGTAACGAACAGGGTCTCGCCCGTGCCGCGCACCTTTATTTCCAGCAAACCCTCTTTAGTAAACTTCGTGCCTATGGTTACGCGGAAGGGAATACCTGTCAGGTCGGCATCCTTAAATTTTATGCCGGCACGTTCATCACGGTCATCCAGAAGGACGTCGAATCCCCTGGATAAGAGCTCGTAGTAGATATCCTCTGCCGCCTCCCTGATGACTGTATCATTTACATTAATCGGCAGGGCCAGTACATCAAAGGGAGCGATGGCCACCGGAAAAATTATACCACTTTCATCGTGGCCTTGCTCAATAGCCGCGGCTACTATACGGCTGACCCCGATTCCATAGCAGCCCATGACCATATAACGTTCCTGCCCCTCTCCATCGAGGTAAGCAGCCTTAAGGGCCTCACTGTATTTAGTCCCTAAACGGAAGATATGTCCCACCTCAATGCCGCGGGAGAGTCTTATAGCCTGCCTGCACCGTGGACAACGATCCCCGGCCGTGACCAACCGTATATCACCATAAAGGTCTGCATGGATGTCCCGGCCGGCGTCCACATGGACAAAGTGATGCCCTTCCTCATTGGCCCCTGCCACGCAGTCGTACATGCCTTGTATGGCCTGATCCGCCACTATTTTTACCGGGAGGCCCACCGGGCCGCTGTAACCGACGGGCGCGCCTGTAATGCGGCGAATTAATGCCTCGTCAGCCAGGGCTATTTCCTGGGCCTGGAGTAAATTTTTTAATTTAATCTCGTTGACCTCGTGGTCGCCGCGCACCAGGACCGCCACCGGTTGGCCGTCAACTAAAAAGACGAGCGTCTTTATCAATTGCTGTGGCGGTATTCCCAGGAAAGATGTTACTTCCTCTACCGTCCTCCTTCCGGGGGTGGATACCTTCTCCAGAGGCCTGGAAAAGGCCTGATTCGCTGATGGATTCTCCACGGGCAAAATCACCTCAGCCTTCTCTATATTGGCCGCATAGTCACAACCGGTGCAGCTTACGATAGTGTCCTCCCCGGTCTCAGCCAACACCATGAACTCGTGTGAAAAACTGCCGCCTATGCTGCCCGTGTCAGCCTCTACCGCCCTGAATTGGAGGCCCAGGCGGCGAAAAATGTTTTGATAGGCCGCATACATGGCCAGATAAGTCTTCCCCGAGGCCTTCTCATCCACATCAAAGCTGTATCCATCCTTCATGACAAATTCGCGGCCCCGCATTAACCCAAAACGCGGCCTGATCTCATCCCTGAATTTGGTCTGTATCTGATAAAGATTTAACGGCATATCCCGATAAGAACGCACCTCACGCCGCACCAAATCGGTAATAACCTCTTCATGTGTGGGCCCCAGACAACAGTCGCGCGCGTGGCGATCCTTAAACCGCAACAACTCCTTTCCGTAGAACTCCCAGCGGCCGCTCTCCTGCCATAACTCCGCAGGCTGCACCATAGGCAGAACCACTTCCTGTGCCCCGGCCTTATTCATCTCTTCCCTTACGATGGCCTCTACTTTACGCAAAACCCGCAGCCCAAGGGGCAGGTAGGAATAAATGCCCGCGGCCAGCTTTCGTATCATACCGGCCCGTAGCATTAGTTTGTGGCTTATTACTTCCGCTTCCGCAGGCGTCTCTTTTAAAGTAGGCAGAAAAAACCGGCTAAATCGCATTCTCTTTCCCTTTCTGTGTATAATATCCCGCCTCCATTGTCTCTATCTCTTCCACCAAGGTATCCACGAGTTCCGCCTCTTTCACTTTTTTCAGAAGCTTACCGTGGCGAAAAATAATTCCGACTCCTCTTCCTCCAGCCATGCCAATATCGGCTTCTTTTGCCTCGCCCGGGCCATTGACCACACAGCCCATTATAGCCACCTTGAAGGGAGTGGTTATATGGCTTATCCTTTTCTCCACCTTATCTACCAAAGAAAAAAGGTTGATCTCACAGCGCCCGCAGGTGGGACAGGAGATAATCTCCGGCCCCCTTTGGCGCAGGCCAAGCGCCCTCAATATCTCGTACCCCACCCGGACCTCTTCAACCGGATCCCGGGTCAGAGAGACGCGGAGGGTGTCGCCAATGCCTTCATACAGGAGAATCCCGATGCCTATACTGGACTTGACCGTCCCGGCGTAGAGTCCTCCTGCCTCTGTAACCCCTAAGTGCAGAGGATAATCCACCTTACCCGCCAGTTCGCGATAGGCATCGACAGTAGTGCGCACATCCGAAGACTTGAGCGATACCTTTATATTCCCGAAACCTAAACCCTCCACACGCTCGATATTACGCAGGGCGCTTTCGGCCAGGGCAGGAGCAGTAGGCGACCTATGTTTCTTCAATATGTCTTTTTCCAGCGAGCCGGAGTTCACACCGATCCGCATGGCAATGCCGGCGTCTTTAGCAGCAGTCACCACTTCAGCCAGTTTTTTTACGCCTCCAATATTGCCGGGGTTGATCCTTATGCCGTCGGCGCCGGCCTTGATTGCGGCCAGGGCCAGGCGGTAATCGAAATGGATGTCGGCGATAAGGGGTATTTGTATCTTCTTCCTGATGGCCTTAATGGCCTCCGCAGACGCCGGGTCAGGAACAGCTACGCGTACCACCTCACAGCCGGCCTTCTCCAGCCGGTGGATTTGCCTGACTGTACTTCCAACGTCCCGGGTAAAGGTGTTGGTCATGGACTGTACTACCACCGGAGCATCTCCCCCGATAGCCACCGGCCCGACCATAATCTGTCTGGAATACCTTCTTCGCATGTTTTTGCCTTTAAATACAATAAGATATCGAAATACAAAGGCATAATTACTGAAAACAGCCCTTTTGTCAACTTCAATAAAGAACAACCGGCTCCATAGGTAAAATCTAACAAACAACGCCCTAAAGAAAAAACCATTACCTACGAGACTTCGCTTTGGCAATTATAAGTGATTTATATAAGACCTTGTTTCCGCTGAGGCTGAATGCTGATAGCTGAATACTGATAGCTATTGTAAGGTATTTGTGGCCGGAAAGGTGCATATAAAATTTTCCCTTAAGCTGACTACGCCGGGGAAACCCCCTTTTCTCTCTTGAATCTTCTCTGTCTCCCCACGTCCCATCTCTTCCTCTTTTTCTCTACCCGGCGCCTGGCCCAGGCCCTTTAAAAATGCCTCAAATTCGTCCCAGAAATGTCTATAACTCTCTAATGACCGGATCGGTCTGGAACTGTATTCCCGTTTGGCCAGATGTACCTGAAAATAATCGCGACCGGTGTTCACATAGACAGTTTCATCACCGGGTAAGCGCAAGACCAATCCGTCCGGGCGGGTAAATAATCTGACCCGGAGAACTCGTTCCCTCAATTTTTTTATAAAATCGATACAAAGATCCCTCAACCATTTTTCTTCAATAGCATAAACATGGCTACGAAGGACAACCTTCTGTTCTTCCTTACTTGTTTTGTTCACAGGGATGCGTTCTAATAGAATACCCCGGACCGGTTCAGCTCCAGTATCTCTAACCATATCTACCTGGAAAATATTAGCTGTGTAGAAAACAAGATCAGCGCCCTTAATAAAATTGGTCGAAGCAATCAGGGAAGGGGGAAAATAAGGGCTGACCAGAATCAGCCGGGGCATCAAATCAAGATTAAGCGCCTCCCGGCCATATAAATTTGAGAAATAGTCCTTATGTCCAAGTATCCATCCTATGGCAGCCAAACTGGAAAGAAGATGGGCTTCGAGATTACTTGGCCGCACCTGTAATATAGTAAGACGGCGCTCGCGGTCATGGCCAAAAAAATCAACCAGGAAGTCGTCCAACTCCAGGTCCCGCTTAAGAATGGTAAGTCCTTCCTGCACTTCAGCCGGATATTGGCCGATAAAGTCCCTCAGGTCATCCTCAGACACAGAAGCCGCTTTTCTCAGCAGAACGAAGCCCATTAAGCACACACCATATCAGATTTATTCGCTTACAAATTTATGCCAAACGTTTCCTGTCGTCAATAGGAAAATGGTTAGTATTCGCCGGAGAGATCACAGAAGGAGAAATGAATAACCCAAATCCAGCGATAATATGGCAAGAACAAGCAAATTCGTCATTCCCGCGGAAGCGGGAATCCAGCCTATTAAGGAACTGGATTCCGCATCAAGTGCGGAATGACATTTTTTATCGCTGGATTTAGGAATAAAAAAGAGGGGGTTAATGTCAAGTTTTGAGCTTTCAGCTATGAATCATCAGCCACGAGCCATGGGATCACTTACGCACCCTGAAGGGTGCGCTGTTTTGCTATGTATCCAATACTTGCCTAACCGTAGTAGATAACTCATCCACTCTGTAGGGCTTTTGGATAAAGCCGCAGGCCCCTGAGTTTAACATATCTTGAGCCTCGCCGTTTATACTGTAACCGGAAGAAATGATTACCTTAAGCCTGGGATTAATTCCTTTTAATTTCTGGAAAGTCTTTTTACCACCGATCTTGGGCATGACAATATCCAGGATTGCCAAATCAATATTCTCCTTCTCCCTGTAGTATACTTCAAGGGCCTCGGCACCGTCTTGGGCCAAAAGCACCTTATAGCCTAAGGATTCAAGCACCTCCTTTCCCATATCGCGAATCACTTGCTCATCATCGATAATAAGGATGGTCTCTTTTCCTTCAGAAATGGCTGTTGGTTCGCCTATCGGGATATCAACTTCATCGCTCCGGGCTATGGGCAGATAGATATTAAAGCGGGTCCCCCGCTCCTTCTCGCTATAAACATTTACATATCCGCCATGACTCTTTACGATGCCGTAGACCATGGCCAGCCCTAAACCGGTCCCTTTCCCCTTCTCCTTGGTCGTAAAGAAAGGCTCAAAAATACGCTTTTTGATTGCTGGTTCCATGCCCATCCCAGTGTCATTTATAGCAATAAGTATGTACTTTCCAGGGACAGCGCCTAAATGCTTCCGCGCATAAACTTCATCCAGGGTGACATTTGCCGTCTCCAGTATCAGGCGGCCGCCCTGGGGCATGGCATCACGGGCATTTATAGATATATTCAGGACTACCTGCTGAATCTGGATCATATCCGCCAGAATCATGGCTAAATCAGAGGCAAGGTGGGTCTCGATGGAGATGCTTTTGTCTATGGTTCTTGAAAGAAGCCCTACTACCTCCTCAATGATCTGGTTACAATTTACCTTCCTGACCTGGTACTTTCCGCCACGGGCAAAACCCAGCATCTGCCGCACCAGTTCAGCCGCCCGCTCTGCAGATTTTTCAATGATCTCAATATGACGGTAGACAGGATGGTTCTCAGAAAGCAGCATCTTGCCGTATGAGGCATAACCCAGGATTCCACTCAGGAGATTGTTAAAATCATGGGCTATACCCCCGGCCAGAGTGCCGATAGCCTCCATCTTCTGGGCCTGGAAAAGCTGCTCCTGAAGTAGTTCCCTTTCACGTTCCCTTACCTCTTTTTCCAGCTCAATGCTGGCCCGTTGGGCGAAGATCTCAAAGAGTTTGACATCTTCTTCACTGAAAACATGCTCTTCACGGTCAAAAAATGCCAGTGTCCCGATGGTATCCCCTTCTGATGAGTGGAGCGGAATGCCAAGATAGGACACCAGTCCAAATCTTATAACATTATCATAGCCTTTATAAGGAACGGTGTTTTGCAGATTACGAACATAAAGTATTCGCCCCGCCCTGATAACCTCTGCGCAGAGCGTCTTATTCATAGGACATTGGTATGTCTTAGCCAGCTCCGGCGGAAGATTATAAGAACCCTTATAGACCAGGCTATCCTTTTCTTTATAACAAATAATGACAAAGCTCCCCCCGAAGAGATGATAGATCTTCTCGCAAAGGGCATTCAAAAGACTTCTTGATCCCTTGGTTGTCTCAAGCGTCACATTATGTATGGCCCTGAAGATCTCATTGGATCTTTTGAGGTTTTTTTCAGCCTTTATCCGTTCGGTTATGTCCCGCCCTACCCCGGAAAATCCTAGCTTTTCTCCATTCTGCATTATGGGGTATCCTGAAAACTGTACAATCCGCTCGCTACCCAGCTTATCTCGTAATCTGCACTCAAAACAATATGAACCTACAGCCGTGGCCAGAATATTTTCCATCGTCCGGCAATCTTCAGGAGAAAGCAGGTCACAAAGATGTTGTCCCATCAGCTCCGCCGGGCTGTACCCAAGGATAGTCCTAACCACCGGGTTGACATATATAATCCTGCCGTTCAGGTCGAGTGAAAAAACGATGTCGCTGATATTTTCTACCAGAATCTCGTATTTTTCTCTGGCCTCGCTCAGTTTTTTCTCGGCCAGATACTCCTCTTCCACCTTTATCTTCTGTTCTTCTATCTGTATAACATCCCAGAACAGCCTGGCGGTAACATGGTCCATGACCCTTACATGCGCCGGCTTGGCCTGCAAAATCTCATCCAGCACCCGATCATTTCCGGTAAGCTCAATGATAAGGTCAAGGTTGGACAATGCATAAAATTCACGGTAATCGGTTGTGGTCAGAAGCCCCTTCTCCTTTGCGTATTTGAGACCCGGGGCTTCTACGTCAATATCCGCCACACCCTGGACGTTGGTTTTAAGCATTTCCACGCGTTCAAAAAGCTCTAAAAGCGCCTTGCATCCGGGACCGCCACCCACAATGACCGTATTTATCGGCTGATTGGTCATCACACCCTACTCCCAAAAGTTGCGGATATACCCATCCTCATGCTTGTTCAAAATAGCATATGTACATATCGATTTTATTGGCTTTTATAAAAGAGATTGCTTCGTCGCTATCACTCCTCGCAATGACCGGAACGTGGCGTCATTACTTGATTTGTCATTGCGAGCACAGCGAAGCAATCTCCTTTTTTGTACATTAATGACCCATCCTGAATACACTATAGACCTACTTATCATTTTATCGGCTATTTGGAAAATAAAATAAACCTACGGTAAAAACCAGGTTTTCACTTGACAGAATATTAAATATTAACATAGCATAAATATTATATAAATGATTTTTGACAAAACGTCTTAAATACAGGAGGGAGACATGCCGGAAAAGTTAACCGCTCTTAAGACGGCCATGCAACTGGAAATAGACGGGGAGGCATACTATTTAAAGGCCGGGGGAAAAAGCATCACCCCATTTGCCCAAAAACTGTTCAGGCAGCTTGCCGCGGAAGAAAAAATACATTTAAAGAAAATTGAGGAAATCTATAAGGCCCTGCAGAAAAAAGGTAAGCTGTCTGAAAAACTTAACCTGGTAAGACCATCCTCAGCCGTACAGGATATCTTTAAAAAGGCTACCGGCAAATTAAAAGATAAGGCCCCGGCTGAAAGCAGCGACCTCGAGGCCGTCAAGACAGCCATGGATATGGAGGAAAAAAGTATAGCTTTATATGACGGCCTCGCAAAAGACACGCGCAGTTCCTTTACCAAGAGATTCTTTGTCCTGCTTTCTTATGAGGAAAGAGGCCATTACCTGGCCCTGTTTGATGCTTATGATTACCTGACCGACCCGGCGGCCTGGTTGGAAAAAAAAGAAAAAATAATGCTTGACTAATTGAGCCTTCAGCGGTCAGCTATCAGCCGTCAGCTCAAAATAAAATTATCGTAACAATTTAACGTTTTGAAGATGCATGATAAAAAGTGCAAAGAACCATATCAAATCTGGAACTCAGGAACTCAGGGAAGTGCAAACCCAAATAAAGAGGGTCTATTTCCCCCTGATTTCCTGAGTTCCAGATTAATAGCCTTTTCTGAATGTAGGACGGTTTCAAACACCTAAAGTGTTACAAATTATCATACCTGGGTGCTCTTCGTTAGTTTATGGAATTTTATCTCCTTATCGCCTTGATAATCGTAACCACGGTGGCCATCTTCGCCATACAAAACGCTCACGTAGTTACGATCCATTTCCTCTTCTGGCATTTTGAAGGGTCTCTGGTCTTATATCTCCTCTCCTTCTTTACGGCCGGACTTATTACGGCCTTGCTGCTTACCTTGCCCGGCCGCCTTAAGAAGCGGCGGGCTTACAGAGAAAAGATAGAAGCCCTGGAAAAGGATATAGCCAGGGCTAAGCCCCCGGAAGAAAAAACTCCGGGATCACCTCCGGCCATCTGATCCCGCTTATGCCCATACGGCTATAATAACCACCCCGGCCAGCATCAAGACTGCGCCCCAAAATCTCTCTCCGATATTCTCCTCCCTGAATAAAAAAGCGCCGTAGAGGACGCTGAAAAGGATACCGGTACGTTTAACAGCAATCATATATGCGGCCTCAACCCGGCTGATAGCGGCCATGTGGCTTAAGACCATGATGACCATAAGGATGCCGATACATAGACCGGGATAAAAAACCTTCTTCAGACCCTGCCAGGTAGCCTTCCCTGTAACCAATAATCCTCCAGGGACAATGAGTCCCAGCATCAGAAAGTAAAAGGGGCCAAAAAAAATGGCGCTGGAGTGTTGTATGGCCTTTTTGCCCAGGGCAGAGGTAAGCGCATATAAAAAGGCCACTATCAGCATCAGCCATGAACCTTTCTCCCTCTTTATGGCCCCAAATGGCCCCAGGAATCCATTCTTACACTCCCGCAGGTTTAACACATAGCTGCCCAAAACCACGGATATAATCCCCAAAATACCCCGGGCGCTGAGTTCCTCTCCCAGTATCAACCTGCCGGTTAAGATAAGGAAAACCGGTGTAAAGGACAAAAACGGAATGGCTAGAGAAAGAGGCGAGGCCTGAATAGCCCGCATATAAAGAAAAAAAGCGGTTATTTCCAGGGGCAGGGCCAAAAAAACCGTCAGGTAGAAGGTTGTATCCAGGTGTGGTACAGGGATAAAAAACAACAGGATTAAAAATAATGGCAGGCTAAAGGATAGCCGTGCCGCCGCCATCTCAAAAACCGTCAGGTGGGAAAAGAACCGTTTGGTAAGCGCATCTACGGTCGCTATGGACGCGGCAGAGATAAGGGCCAGAACGAGCCAGAGCACATGCCTGCCCGACTCAGGCGAGGGCGCCCTGGCCGGCCATCTGCCGCAGTCTGGCCACACGTTCCACTATTGGCGGATGGGTGCTGAACAGGCGGGCAAAGGTCTGTCCGGTCAATGGATTTACAATATACATCTGGGCCTGGGCCGGATTGACGTCCATGGGCAACCGATGATTCCATTCCTCCAGCTTGGTCAGGGCATTGGCCAGGAATAGAGGTTGACCGGCTATCTTCGCGCCTGTAGCGTCGGCCAGATACTCCCGGCTGCGGGATATCGCCATCTGGATAAGCATAGCCGCAATCGGAGCCAGTATCATCATTAAGATGCTGCCGATAAGATTTCCGCTGCCGCCCTCTTCATCGTCGCTGCGGCCACCACCAAAGAACATGGCCCACTGGGCCATAGTAGCCAGATAACTTATGGCCCCGGCTAAAACTGCGGCCACAGAGCTGATCAATATGTCCCGATTCTTTATATGGGCCAGCTCATGGGCCAGAACGCCCCGAAGCTCATCCGGGTTTAAGGTCCGCATGATCCCGGAAGTCACGGCCACCGCCGCATGCTCCGGGTTTCGACCCGTGGCAAAGGCGTTCGGAGTATCCGACGGGATAATATAAAGGCGGGGCTTAGGTAACCCGGCCCTTACTACTAAGTCTTCAACCATCTGATGCAACTGGGGAGCCTCAGTCTTGTCAACCTCCTGTGCTCCGCTCATCTTTAAAGCCAGCTTGTCACTAAACCAGTAGGCAAAGAAATTCATGAACAGGGCCATGCCCAGGGCAAAAGTTAATCCCTGCCGGCCTCCAATGGCCTGTCCGGCCAGCATAACCAGGGCGGTCAATGCCGCCATTAATATAAAAGTCTTAAACATATTGCCCATCTTACCCATGGCCAACTCAATCCTCCGTTTGTTAGTTAGTCAATTTATATTAACCATCAGTGTGATATAAGTCAAGAAGCTGCGAACAAAATGTAGCGTGATCTCGCAGGCTAAAGCCTGCGCCTACCGTCTATCAACACGCCTTGTAGCCGCACCCTTTAGGGTGCGTAAATCACTTGCGCCGGAACAACATAAAGAGCAGCGTCAGGATAATACTAATGAGCAGGCTTGTAGCCAGAGGGAAGTAAAAGGTAAAATTCTTGCGCCTGATGTAAATATCGCCAGGGAGTCGGCCAATCCAGGGGATCTTGCCTCCCAGGGTAAAGAGGAGCCCCACGCCGGCTATAACCAGGCCCAGCACAATAAGCATCTTGCCTAACTGAAAAAAACCGTTCATGCTTTTTTATCATCTCTTCTGCATTCTGGATTCTGACTCCTGACTTCTGGATTCTTTCCTCTTCTCAGCTTCCGGTCATATCGTTCCTGCTCGCTGTAAATACAGCCGCAATAGGGCTGCCGGTACAGATTAAGGGCCTTTGACTTATCAATCCCCTCCTGCCATCCTTCCCGAAAGTCATGATAATAAAATGGAATGCCATATTCCTGCGCTATATCTTCAGCCGTCTTGATTATAAGCTCATGTTGTTGATACCGGCTGTAAAGAAGGGTGGTGGTAAAGGCATCGCATTTCCCCTTCCGGGCTACTTTGGCCGCCTCCCTTAAGCGCAAGGCATAGCAAAGGCCGCAACGCTCGTCCTCGTGGCCAACCACCGCACGCAAAAACTCCCGTAAATAATATGTTTCATCGCAGATAACCGCCAAATCAGCCTGCCTGGAATACTCCTTTAAAGTATCCAGACGCCTTTTAAATTCCAGGTAGGGATGAATATTGGGATTGTAGAAAAAACCGGTAATGCGCATACCCGCGCCACGCAGTACCTTCAAGGGGTAAATGGCGCAGGGAGCGCAGCAGATGTGGAGTAATAGGTTCATGCCGTATTCAGTGTTTAGGATTTGCGCTATTATACGATATGAATTATGAGGAATCAAGGAGTGCCATATAAAAATGGCGGGGTATCCAAGGCCCCGCCATTTTTATATCCTGTATTCTGACATCTGTATTCTATCTTCTACATGCTGAAAGCTGATTGCTGACCGCTGATCGCTTTTTTTACTTAAAAATCCTTAAACGACCCTCCATCGTCTTCAAAAGGAATGACTTCCTCCGGTTTAACCGGCTTTTTGGGGGTACCCTTGGCCTGTGTTTTGGGCTGCTGGGGTTGAGGCCTGTCGCCGGGTTCGGCCTTCCGGGCGGCATTAAGAGGTATAAGCCTCTTTGCCGCGTTGATTATGGAAGACCCCTTTCCCTTCTTTTCCGAAGACAACCTTCCCCCATTCACCGTCCCCACATAATCGGCTAACTCTGTAACCATATCTTTTAATGACTGGGCCTGGCTGCCGAGCTCTTCTGCGGCTGAGGCCGATTCTTCAGCGCTGGCCGCATTATTCTGTACGGCCTTGTCCATCTCCGTCACCGCGGTATTTATCTGGCCGATCCCCTGGGCCTGCTCTTTGGAGGCCTCGGCGATCTCTCCCACCAGTTCCGCCACCTTATTAGCGCTGGTGGCCACATCCTGAAAGGCCCCCTGGGTCTGGGTAACCAGTTCATGTCCCTCTTTGATGTTCTTTATAGTATCTTCAATGAGCGAGGACGTGTTTTTGGCCGCCTCTGCCGCGCGTTGCGCCAGATTGCGCACCTCGTCGGCCACTACGGCAAACCCGGCCCCGGCCTCACCCGCACGCGCCGCCTCTACTGCCGCGTTTAACGCCAGCAGGTTGGTCTGGAAGGCGATCTCATCGATCGTCTTGACGATCTTGCCGACCTCCTCCCCCTGACCCTTGATCCTGTTCATGGAACCCGCCATCTGCTCCATCTGATCACCCGTCTTGCCAACCACCGTCTTCGTCTCATCCATGAGCCGCGCCGCCTGCTGGGCATTATCGGCATTCTGTTTGGTCATAGAGGCCATCTCTTCCATAGAGGCGGAAGTCTCTTCCAGCGACGCGGCCTGTTCACTGGCCAGTTCGGCCAGTTGCTGCGAGGAAGTGGACACCTGGGTAGAGGCATCCGTAATCTGCCCCGAATTATTATCAAGCTCGCCTATCAACCGGTAAAGCACACTGGTAATGTCGCGGCGGATGAAGAAGGCTATGGCCGCGCCCAGAATAAGGGCTATAATAGCCGCAATGGCCAGGATGGTATTGATACTTGAGGCGTCATTAATCATACCCTCAGCGGTCAGCGTATTCTTCGCCAGTTCCTGTCTCGCTTCAACAAATTTTCCTTTAACCTCCTCGAGGAGCGGCAGGGTCTTAGAGCGGAATATCTCTCCTGCCTGCCTGAGGGCATCGCTTGCTATGGGCTGAGCCGGCGCGGCCATGCCTCCGGCCAGGTCTGTTTCTTTACCCATTTCGGCCGGCCCGGCGCCCGTCTCCAGAGAAGGCCCGCTAGCGCCCGACCCTCCGGCCAGAAGGGCATTCATCGCCTCTACGGTGTGATGGAGATCATGGTGCGGCTTATCAATGGCCGATAAGATAGGGGCCAAGGTGGGAAAGTGCCCTTCTATCTCCTTCCTGCCCTCGCCATAAAACCACTTGCCGAAGTTGCACTTGTGCTCGTCCGTTTCCACCTCGATCTTTTTACAATCCGGGTCGGAAAGTTGGGCAGCCACCTTATTTGCCCAGTTCAGGTGGTCCACCTCCATCTGGATCAACTCGGCCTCATGCTCATGGAAGTCCGCTAATTTTACGGCCTCCTTGACCAGGTACCGGCTGCCGAAAAAGCCGATTACCCCGACCACGGTGAGCAATGCCAGGACAATCAGGAACCCCCCGCCTATCTTTTTCCCCACACTGAGCTTCATGACCCTACCTCCTGCTTATAATCCTATAAACGTTTGGATAGCTTCCATCCAGCAATCTCTATATTCCCTCCCCCTTTGACGGGGGAGGGTCGGGGTGGGGGTGAAAAACGTGCAGTTTCAATTTGTTCCCCCTCCCCTTGGTCCCCTCCCGCCAGGGGAGGGTAAGTTTCTGAGGGATTTCCGGATGAGCACTATTAAAAAAATCTCCTGCTTTCCCTCTGGTCTTCTATTCGGAAGATCATGGGTTATTCTTAAATGAAAAAATGATTTTTTCAAAAATCACGGAGCACACCGGATATAGACGGGTTAAACCGTTTAAACTGTTTGAACTGTTTAAACTGTTATTCATGAATTACATCGGCTCCAGCTCGATCCGGACGTCCTTATCCTGCCCGCCGTCTTCCCGGTCACGGTATATAATGGTCTCATGGGCACGGATAACTTTTTTGTTCTCATGAAATTCCATAAACGTTATTTTGCCCCTGACTATGTTTCCCTCAAAGGCTATCCCCCGCACCTTTAAATATACACCCGAATCCACCCTTACCTGTTCGGCCATCAGTCGCCGTTTCTCGGCCTCCAGTTCCTCTATCTTCCCCTTGAAGGTGACAATAGCATCGAGGAGGTGGTGATAATTCTTATGCAGTTCTTTTTGCCGGGAACACAGGTCTTTATATTGCGTATGCAGCCGGTACTTCTGCCGGGTATCCAGGGAAGAAGGCAGTTTTTTCTTGATAACCTCAACTTCGTCTTCCACATATTTCTTGACAGCGGCTATTTCTTTAAATTTCTCCTCAAGTTTATGGAGGCTCTCCTCATACCGGAATATCTCTTCGTTCAAGGCCTGGATATGGGCATCGCTTTGATAGTCCAATCCGATAATAATCACGCTGCGCGGGCTGGATGGAGAACCCAGATTGTACGCCTCTACACCCTTTTTGCTGATAACAGTGCTGTTTACAATCCTCCCGTTCGGTCTGGTGACCACCACCGTCCCCAAGGAAGATACATAACTGTCCAGTATCTCCACATCCACCATGACATCGCCTTCGGCCATCACCCTGGACCCCCGGATATAACCGCATTTCATTGCCCCGGCAACATTCACCTCCGAGCCGATAATACCATCGGTTACCGTCAGGTCACCTGTGACTTCTATCCGGGTGTCACGCTCAATCAGCCTGGCCATAAGGCCGCCGGCCCGCACATGAAACCCGGAGAGAACTGCCCCTGAAACCTGGACCAGACCGTCAAAATTGATATTACCGGTGGCATAATTCACGTCACCATCGATCCGGAACACGGGTGAGACATCGATCCTCTGCTGGCTGTCAATGTAAACCGCCCCGCTGACCTTTGCTTCCGCCCTTTCCCCGCCCACTATGCGTACATTTTTACCGGCCTTTAAGGCCGCGTCACACACCGGCGGCGCCGGTATGGCCTTACCGGTGACTGTAGATCCTCCTTCACCTTTGACCATGGGGCTTTTGATGGCCAGCAGGTCGTCCGCCTTTACATAAGGGATATTCCCGCGCTCCCGGAAATCCATGTTGGCATATTCGTCCAACTTGCCGATCTTCTTTTCATCGCCTAATTTAAACAGAATGGCGGCGTCCTTGCCGGGTTTAGGCTGGATCCCGCGGGCAATAACATACTTTTTCACTCCCTCGGAGGAAAGCTCCGCCAGACACTGGTCCATAACTGTTTCATCAATGCCGAAAGCGATCTTTTTCCCGGCCAGCGCCTGGTTAATCCTATCGCGAACCTCTTCAGCAGACATTTCAACTCTGCCTTTGATAACTAAACAGGCCTCCATCTCATCCCCGGACACTATCAGTTCAAAGGATGGACCGCCTTCTTCAGCCGGGATACCTGCCGACTCCTTTAGCTGATTTTTTTCTTCGGGATTATCTTCCATTAAACCTCAGGGCGTGTATCTTTGATTGAGATCTCAGACTAAGTTGCGTTCAAATCCCCCTTAATCCCCCTTTCTCAAAGGGGGGAATTATTCCCCTCTTTGGAAAAGGGGTTAGGGGAGATTTTATGATGGTAATCATTTTATATTTCGGCATAATAGGTCAGATTCTTCAATTATCGGCGTTAGGGAAGTCTTTTAAGGTAAGGGGGATGACTTTACGCTCAAACGTTCAAACGTGAAGAGGCTAGATTACTACATGTAGAAGGGGCTGCTTGACCTTCTTTAAGGTTTCAAACCAGGCAGATACGTCCTCTATCTCCTTTTTCTCCTTTCTTATGCACTCCATGGACAGGATCGTAAAACCGGAAGAGGCCAGCCGGTCGCTAATCTCGGGTAAAGACCTTGTTACGTATTCCTGCCTGGTTTTGTCGGCCACCATAAATAGACACTTAATCTTTTTGTCCCTGACCTCTAAACTTACACGCATAGGCCCCAAGCCGCTCATATTCAAGAAAAATAACGCCCGGAAAGGACCTTCAGATCCATCCTTCGAGTCCCCTTTTTCGTCCGGCTCCCGGTCCAATAAGAGTTCACATTCACCCCAGCCGGCCTGTTTGGAAAACCAGACGGGCAAAAAGACAACCGATTCCCCCTCCGGAGATAAAAACCACATATTGGCAGACTGATAGCCCTCTATAAGATTCAAAAGGGATGAAAGCGCCCGGGCCAGGGCGCTATCCGGTTCGGACCCGGACAAATTATTCAGGGTTTGCATGACCAGACCCTTTATATCTGTCTCTACCAGACCTCTGGAATCAGGAAATTGGCCTTTCAGGAAATGAGTCCTGAGCTTGTTCTCCCAGCCCAGACCCATCAAGTTGAATACAGAGGGGTTGGGGTCCTGCGCCACAAGGATTCTATCCCACAGGCTGGATAAGGGCCTGAGCCTTTCCGCTATATGGGATGAAGAATCCGGCATCTCGCGTAACTGTCTGGCCACATTACCCAGTATATAGCCGGTTTCCTGACGGAGGGTGAGAAACTGCCGGAAAGACTCCTTTTGCCATTCTTCGGACGGCGACTCACCGACCATCTTGAGAACAACCTGCGGAGAGACCTCCCGCACCTCAAATTCAGCCTTTAAGCCCCTTGCCAGGGAAAGCCCGGTCTGGGCCATAACGGTCTGACCGGCTATGCGCAACAAGGCCCCTTCTCCGGGAAGGATATCTAAAACCGTACCCTCATAGCGTGAACCGACGGCGAACAAATTCTGGAGGTCTTGCAGAGAGGGGCCTGAGCCCCCCGCGGACAGGATATTAAAGATGGGTAAATCTGCCTTACCTTCTATCTTCAATTCTTCTCTTATCAGCTTTTAGCTTAAGGCCTTCAATGTTCGGCGTTCGAGTCGTTCGACGTTCGAACGTTTCGAACATTTCGAACGTTTTTATCCGACACCCGACTGCTTGCTATCGACTATTGATAGCCTCTCTTTTCCTCTCTGGCCAGCCCCAAAACCAATTCTACCTCTCCCCTGGTCATTGATAATCGCTCGGCAATTTCATCCGCAGAAAGCCCGTAACGCGACAGTCCCACGACATTTGTATATGGGACATCAGCCTGTTTGTGGGGAGTAGAAATATGGTATCCGGTCGATTGGGCCGCCCTTCCTGATAATTTGCGCAGCTCTCCTATCCTATGATCCATATCGGACAGCAACTTATCAGCCAGCGCCCTTTTCTCGTTTAGATTGTTCGCCAATGTCCTGCAAATCTTCTCCGTTTCATGGATTAGTCCGGAGACATTTTCGATACCATGATTTAACCGGCCAAAGCGGGTTTTCCTGAACTTAAGGAATAAGAAAATCACAAACAGGATGAGGATAATCTCGATCCCGATTTGAACGATCATTAAGGTTTCTACGCTACTGAAACGATCCACGAATCCATGCTCCTATGAATAAGTTCAAATGGCAAAATCCAAATGTCAAATCAAATCCAAATGCTAAATGTCAAAGTGTTCCCCGTTTGAGCTTTGGGATTTGTCATTTATTTGAACTTTGAACTTTGATGACCTCGTAAAAAGTCATGCAGCTGTTTTAAGATCAAACTGAGAGCCAAGTGCAAATGAGGTCAGAATATTTTTAAATTGGCCCCAGGTAGTTTCAG